>ERZ779737.2840-NODE-2840-length-10783-cov-4.029735_pt1 | contig 10783 bp, 6 predicted proteins | sample MGYA00511889_ERZ779737 | MGnify/ENA primary metagenome ERZ779737 (study PRJEB29588, sample SAMEA2163575) | human gut metagenome | biome: human gut; feature: human-associated habitat; material: faeces | place: Denmark | collected 2008/2010 ...
AGCCCGGCCGTGCGCTGCCCGACGCCGAGCGCGCGGGCGATGTTGCCGGCGACGACGAGTTCGCCCTGCGCGTTCGGATGCGCGCCGCGCGCGGTGTCGACCATCGAGCCGTCTTCCGCGCAGAAGCCGGCGGAGACGTCTTCGCAGGACACGCGGGAACGCCCGCGGCTCCAGCTTTTCGCCGTTTCGCGCAGAAGGCGGTTGAAGGAGGCGCGGTTGTTTTTGCCGTGCGTTCCCGTGCCGTTGAAGGCGCCGGTCGGGAGCGTTTCGAAGACGTGGACGCGCACGGCGGGATTGTGCGCCTGAAACGCTTCGACGATGCCGCGGATGTGCGCGACGATTTCCGCGTCGGTTTCGCGCGCGTCGAACAAATCGTTGATGCCGATGAGCACGCAGAGCGTGTCGGCTTTCTCGTTCCCGTAAAGCGACGCGTAGGTGTCGCCGGCGTATTTTTTCAGAACGGCGCCGTCGTAAAACGAATTTTCCCGCGCCGCGGCGTCTTCGACGAAAGGATTGGGCAAGCCGAGCTTGAGCGTGACGGGACCGCGGTTTTCCGGCGGAAGCGCCGTGCCGGGATCGGGGCGGAAGCGCTTTTCTCCCGCGTGCCCGGAAAACTGGTAGGAACGCGCGCTCGCCGCCGACTCCGAGACGTTTTCGAAAAATTTTCCGCGGTAAGGCGGCGTGAGCGCCGCGACGTTCGCGCCGCCGGCGGCGCCGCGCGTCGTGCCCATCGGGGAAAAATCCGCGCCGTTGTCGACGAAGTTTTTGAAAAGCTGGTAGCGGTAGCTCGGCACGGGACCGGCGAGATAGCGGCCGCCCTGCGTGATCGAATCGCCGAGAAAGACGATGTTCCCGGGCGCAGCGTCGGCGGGAACGGCGGCGAAAAGCGCGGCGAGCGCGAGCGCCGCGGCGCGGGCAAGAACGGAACGGATTTTCTTTTTTTGCGTCATGATTTTTTCATTTTGGCCTTCGGCGCGGGGCGGAGCAAGGTTTTTGCGCGGGAACGCTTCGCGTTGAATTTTCCGCGCCGGCGTGGTTTAATCTCTCGTCAACGGAACGCTAACGCAATGAATTTTGATTTGATCGTCATCGGCAGCGGCATCGCGGGGCTGAGCTTCGCGATTAAAACCGCCGCGCAAGGACTGCGCGTGGCAGTCGTCACGAAAAAGGCCTCGGCGGAGTCCAACACGAATCACGCGCAAGGCGGCATCGCCTGCGTGTTCGACCGGACGGACGACTTCGAGGCGCACGTGCGCGACACGCTCGTCGCCGGCGACGGACTCTGCGACGAGGCCGTCACGCGCGCCATCGTCGAAGCCGCTCCCGCGCGCATCCGCGAGCTGATCGAAATCGGCGTCGATTTCTCGAAAGGCGCCGACGGCGACTACGACCTGACGCGGGAAGGCGGCCACTCGCACCGGCGCATCCTTCACGCGCGCGATCTGACGGGCAAGGCGATCGAAGACGCGCTGCTCGCCGTCGCCGCGAAAAATCCGAACATTTCCTTCTTCGAATACCACATGGCGATCGACCTCATCACGACGGCGCGCCTGAAGGATTCGAAGATTTCCGCGAGCGATCCCGCCAACCGCGTGCTCGGCGCCTACGTGCTCGACGTCGCGTCGGGAAAAGTGCAGACGTTCCGCGCGGGAGCGGTCGTGCTCGCCGCCGGCGGCATCGGGCAAGTCTACCAGTACACGACGAATCCCGACATCGCCACGGGCGACGGCGTCGCCATGGCCTACCGCGCGGGAGCGGTCGTCCGCAACATGGAATTCGTGCAGTTCCACCCGACGGCGATGTACGCGCCGGACGGCTCGCGGGAACTCATCTCCGAGAGCGTGCGCGGCGAGGGCGCGATTCTGCGCGACATCGGCGGCCGCGCCTTCATGAAGGATTACGACGAACGCGGAGACCTCGCCCCGCGCGACGTCGTCGCCCGCGCCATCGACGCGGAAATGAAAAAATCCGGCGCGCCGCACGTCTGGCTCGACATCACGCACAAGCCGGCGGACTACCTGCGGGAACGCTTCCCGCACATTTACGACACCTGCCTCGCGCACGGCATCGACATGGCGAAGGAGAAAATCCCCGTCGTTCCCGCCGCGCACTACCTTTGCGGCGGCGTGAAAACCGACATGAACGCGGCGACGAGCGTCCGCGGGCTCTACGCCTGCGGCGAAACCGCCGGCACCGGGCTGCACGGCGCGAACCGCCTCGCCTCCAACTCGCTGCTCGAGGCCGTCGTGCTCGCGCACAACGGCGCCGCCGCCGTCGTCGACTTCCTGAAGAAAAATCCCGTTCCCGAAACGGACGTTCCCGCGTGGCAGGACGGGAACGTGCAGGATTCCGACGAGCGCGTCGTGCTCTCGCACAACTGGGACGAGCTGCGCCGCGCGATGTGGGACTACGTCGGCATCGTGCGCACGACGAAGCGCCTCCACCGCGCCCTCGCCCGCGTGCGCATGCTCAAGGCGGAAATCAACGAGTACTACTGGAATTTCAAGGTCGAAGCGAAGCTGCTCGAGCTGCGCAACCTCGTCCAGGTCGCGGAAATCATCATCCTTTGCGCCCTGCAGCGCCACGAATCCCGCGGGCTGCACTGCACGCTGGATTATCCCGGAAAGTCCGGAGAAATCTACGATTCCGTAGCCGTGCGCCCGGAACTGACGCCCGCCGACCGCGCCGCCAACAAGCTCTGAAACGTCCGCGCGCTCCCGCCGCCGGAAAAGAAATCGGCGTTGCCGTTTCCGGCGGAAAGTTTAACATGGCGCGATTTTTCCCATTCCTGTTTTGAAAGAAATCATGATGAATCCCGAGAAAATTTCCGTGAAGGCGGACGGCTCGCTGAGCGTTCCCGCGCACCCGATCATTCCGTTCATCCGCGGCGACGGGAGCGGTCCCGACATTTGGGCCGCGGCCTCGCGCGCGCTGGACGCCGCGGTCGAAAAGGCCTACGCGGGAACGAGGAAAATCGCCTGGCGAGAAGTTTTCGCCGGGGAAACCGCGTTCCGGCGAAGCGGCACATGGCTGCCGGAGGAAACGACGGCGGCGTTCCGCGAATTTCTCGTCGGCATCAAAGGGCCGCTGACGACGCCCGTCGGCAAGGGCGTCCGCTCGCTGAACGTGGCGCTGCGGCAAACGCTGGATCTGTTTGTCTGCCTGCGCCCGGTGAAGTATTTCCGCGGGATCGAGACGCCGGTGAAGGATCCGTCGAAAGTCGACATGGTCGTTTTCCGCGAGAACACGGAAGACATTTACGCCGGCATCGACTGGCAGGCGGGAACGCCGAAGGCGCTCCGCATGATTGAATTTCTCCGAACGGAATTCCCGGACGACTTCGGGAAAATCCGCTTCGGCGCGGAAACGCCGGACGAAATCGGCTTCGGCGTGAAACCCGTCTCCCGCGCGGGAACGCGCCGCCTCGTCCGCGCGGCGATCGAATACGCCGTCGCGCAGGGCCGGAAGTCCGTGACGCTCGTCCACAAAGGCAACATCATGAAGTTCACCGAAGGCGCGTTCCGCGACTGGGGCTACGCCGTCGCGAAGGAAGAGTTCGGCGCGGAGGAAATCGGCGCCGGGCCGCGCGCCGAAATTCCGGCGGGGAAACGCGGCGCGGGGCTCGTCGTCAAGGACTGCATCTGCGACGCGTTTCTGCAGGAAATCCTGCTGCACCCGCAGGACTTCGACGTGATCGCGACGCTGAATCTGAACGGCGACTACGTCTCCGACGCGCTCGCGGCGCAGGTCGGCGGAATCGGCATCGCGCCCGGCGGGAACATCAACCCGAAAACCGGACACGCGATTTTCGAAGCGACGCACGGCACGGCGCCCGCTCTCGCGGGAAAAGACGCCGCGAACCCGTCCTCGCTGCTGCTTTCCGGGGAAATGATGCTGCGGCATCTCGGCTGGAACGAGGCGGCGGACTTCGTCGTCCGCGGCGTCGAAGGCGCCATCGCGGCGAAGACGGTGACGGCGGACCTCGCGGGAACGATGTCCGGCGCCGTCGCGCTGAAATGCTCGGAGTTCGCGGACGCCGTCATCGGGAAAATGTCCGCGTGAACGCCGGGAAAAACGCGCTCCCGCGGCGAAAAATCCGGCTTGCTTTTTTCCTCCGCCGAAATATCTTTTTAAACCAGTCTTACACGACACAAACACAAACCAAACGAAAGATGAAAAAGATTATCACTGCTCTTGCGGTCGCCGCGTTCGGCGTTTCCGCGTTCGCACAGGAAGCGTCCGTGCCGGCTCCGGAACGGAATTTCGTCGTCGGGGCGAAGTTCGATTTCGAAAGCCGCTATGTGACGCAAGGTAAGCGCCGCGTCAACGAAAACACGCAGACGACGATTTCGTTCAAGTATTTCGTTCCGCAGACGTCCGACATCGGCATCACGCCGTATGCCGACTTCCTCTGGATGTCCCCGACGGACAATCAGCGCAACGGCTGGGATCTTTCCAACGAAGGATCGCTGACGCTCGGCTCCGAAATCGCCGTCGGCGACGTCGCGACGATCGATTTCGGCTACAAATACACGGGCTGGAACGACCGCGCAAGCGCTGCCGCCATGAACCGCGCCTACATCAACCGTTCCAACGAAATCTTCGTCGGCGTCAACAAGACGCTCTCGCTCGTCGACGGGAACGAATACGGCGACGTCGACGCGCTCGCCTACGTCCGCTACAACTTCAACACGGAAGAGCTTTCCTATGAGCTCGGTCTCGAAAAGACCTTCTCCTGGGAAGAAGTCGGTCTGCGTCTCGCCGCCGTTTACGGTTACGTTGACGCCAACGACGCCAACGGCGACCAGGGCGGCGGAAACATCCACAACGACTACGGCTACATCGCCGTTTCCGCGGATCTTTCTTACCAGATCAACAGCGGGACGGACGTCGGCGTCGGCGTCCGCTACGCCTACAACAACGACGGCGACGACAGCGCCTTCACGTCCGACAACAACGACGACAATCTCTGGTGGGGCGCGTGGATCCGCTTCCGCTACTGAGAAAGCCGCGTTCCGAGAAAAATTTTTCTCGCAGAAAAAAAAGCGTTCCCGTCCGCGGGAACGCTTTTTTCATGGCCGACGCTCCCGCGTGAACCGTTCGGCACGAAAAATGCATTTGGAAACGGCATCCGTTTATTTTACATTTCAGCCTTTTACGAACATGAGACATTCGCATCCCAAGAAAGACGTTCCCGCGAAAGAACAGCCCTCGCCGGCGGACTCCGGCGAAGCGGCGAAGGAAACGCCCGCCGAAACGGCGGCGGAGCAAACCGCGGCGGAAACGGCGTATTGCCCGGAATCGGAGGGCGCGGATTCCGCCTGTTCCCGCGACGTTGACGCCGCGGAGGAAAACGCCGTTCCCGCTCCCGAAGAAGATCCCGTCGCGGCGAAGCTCGCGGACGATCTCGCCAAGGCGCAGGCGGAGCTGCTCAAAACCAAGGAAGCCTATTTGCGCTCCGTGGCGGAATTCGACAACTACCGCCGCCGCAACAACGAAGAAAAGCCCAAGCTCGCGAACTACGCCAAGGGCGACCTCGCGAAAGACCTTTTCCCCGTGCTCGACAATTTCAAGCTCGGGCTCGAGGCCGCGGAAAAACAGCACCCGGAGGCGAAATCCATCACGGAAGGCTTCGCGATGATCGCCGCGCAAATCCAAAACGCGCTCGCCCGGCACAACATCGTCGAAATCAATCCGCTCGGCGAACCTTTCGACCCGAACGAGCAGGAATCGCTCACGAGCCGGCCTTCGGACGACGTTCCCGAAGACCACGTGCTCTTCGTGCACCGCGTCGGCTACAAAATCGGCGACCGTCTGCTGCGCCCGGCAAGCGTCGTGATTTCCGCGGGACGGAAATAATTTTTTCTCAACATGGCTGAAGATTTTTACAGGCTTCTCGGCGTCGAAAAAACCGCGAGCGTCGAGGAAATCAAGAAAGCCTACCGCAAGCAGGCGATGAAGTACCACCCGGACCGCAATCCGGGGAACAAGGAGGCGGAAGAGATGTTCAAAAAAGTCTCCAACGCCTACGAGGTGCTTTCCGACCCGAAGAAACGCGCGACCTACGACCAGTTCGGCGCCGCCGCCTTCGAAAACGGCGGCATGGGCGGTCCCGGCGGCATGGCGGGCGGCTTCCGCGACGCCAGCGACGTCTTCCGCGAATTCTTCGGCGGCAGAGGCGGCGGCATTTTCGAAAGCTTCTTCGGCGGCGGTCATGCGGACGAGGAAGAAGACCGCCGCGGGAACGATCTGCGCTTCGACCTTGAAATTTCTCTCGAAGAGGCCGCTTCCGGCGTCGAAAAAACCGTCAAATACCGCCGCCACGTGCAGTGCCCGACCTGTCACGGTTCGGGAGCGGAACCCGGCACGAAGCGCAAAACCTGCCCGACCTGCAAGGGCCGCGGGCAAGTCACGTCCTCGAACGGATTTTTCCGAATGAGCCGCCCGTGTCCGACCTGCCGCGGGAGCGGCTCCGTCGTCGAAAAACCATGCCGCGACTGCGGCGGGAGCGGCGTCGTGCTCGAAACGCGCTCGCTGACGAAGCGCATTCCCGCGGGCGTTTCCACGGGAACGCGTCTGCGCTCCGCCGGCGACGGCGAGGCGGGCGAATTCGGCGGCGAATACGGGGATCTCTATCTCGTCATCCACGTCAGGCCGCATGACCTTTTCGAACGCGACGGCGACGACCTTTTCTGCACGATTCCGATAAAATTCACGCTCGCGGCGCTCGGCGGCACGCTCGAAGTGCCGACGCTCACGGGACGCGCCGAACTGAAAATTCCCGCGGGAACGCAGAACGGGACGACGTTCCGCCTCCGCGGCATGGGCATGCCTTCGCTGCGCGGGAACGCCAAGGGCGATCAGTACGTGCGCATCGAAATCGACGTGCCGAAAAACCTTTCCGCCGAACAGAAGGAACGCCTCGCCGCGTTCGCCGAATCCTGCGGCGACAAGGAAAAGCCCGTTTCCGAATCCTGGATGGAACGCTTCAAGAACTTCTTCAAGTAAGAGGAACCGTTCCGAAACCTGATAAAAAAATCCCCGCCGATTCTCCGGCGGGGATTTTTCGCATCGCGGAATCTTCCCGTGCCTCATTTGTCCCGGGCGGACGCGCAGCTCTCTTCCGCCCGCTTCTCATCCCGCGTCAAAACGCGCCGAAATGCCCTGCGAGCCGCATGAACACGAAGAGACCCGCATTTCTGCGGGCCTCTTCGAATGGCGGGATGGACGGGACTCGAACCCGCGACCTCCTGCGTGACAGGCAGGCGTTCTAACCAGCTGAACTACCACCCCGTTGGTGATAAGTTTGAGGCGTCATTCAACGGTTTTTCCCGCGCGGCGTCAAGCGCAAAAAAAAAAAAAAAAAAAAAAAAAAAAAAAATCTTTCCCGGGCAAATTTCACGCGCGGCCCGCGTTCCCGGGCGCCGCGGATTTTTTTTTCGCCGCAACGAAGCGGGTTCGCGGGGCGTTCCCGCGGGAACGCGCTTTTTGCGCTTTCCTCCGCCGCGGCGGGAGAATATAAGTTTGGAATAATTCCTTTTTTCTTATGGAAACGGCAATCGAAGCAATCAGGGAAAACCAGAAGACCGCGTGGGAAGGCTTTGTTCCCGGCGATTGGACGAAGCGCGTGAACACGCGCGACTTCATCCAGAAAAACTACACGCCTTATGAGGGCGACGAGAAATTTCTCCGCGGCGTTTCCGCGAAAACGAAGAAGCTTTGGGAAAAGCTTTCCGAGCTGCTCAGGAAAGAGACGGAAAAAGGCGTGCTCGACGCGGACGAGGAAGTCGTCTCCTCCATCACGTCGCACGCTCCCGGCTACATCGACCGCGACCTGGAAGTCATCGTCGGGCTGCAGACGGACGCGCCGCTCAAGCGCGCGCTGATGCCCTACGGCGGTCTGCGCATGGCGAAACAGGCGCTCGAAAGCTACGGCTTTTCGCTGAATCCGAAAACGGAGGAAATTTTCAAAAAGCACCGCAAGACGCACAACGAAGGCGTGTTCGACGTTTATTCGAACGACATCCGCAAGGCGCGCTCGGCGCACATCATCACGGGGCTTCCCGACGCCTACGGCCGCGGGCGCATCATCGGGGACTACCGCCGCGTCGCGCTTTACGGGATCGATTTTCTCGCCGCCGAACGCCGGCGGGAACACGACGAGTACCACGCGGACACGCTCGTCGAAGACGTGATTCGCCTGCGCGAAGAAATGGCAGAGCAGATCCGCGCGCTCAACGAACTCAAGGCGATGGGCGAAAGCTACGGCTGCGAGCTCGGCCGCCCCGCGCGCAATTCCCGCGAGGCCGTGCAGTGGACATACCTCGCCTACCTCGCCGCCGTCAAGGAACAGAACGGCGCGGCGATGTCGCTCGGCCGCGTTTCGACCTTCCTCGACATTTATTTCGAACGCGACCTGCGCGCGGGAACGGTCACGGAAGACGAGCTCCAGGAAATGATCGACCAGTTCGTGATGAAGTTGCGCATCGTCCGCTTCATCCGCACGCCGGAATACAACGCGCTGTTTTCCGGCGACCCGACCTGGGTCACCGAATCCGTCGGCGGCATGGGCGAGGACGGGCGCACGCTCGTCACGAAAAATTCCTACCGCATGCTCCACACGCTCTACAATCTCGGTCCCGCGCCGGAACCGAATCTCACCGTGCTTTGGTCGAAGAACCTGCCGGACAACTTCAAGAAATTCTGTTCCCGCGTCTCCGTCGAAACCTCTTCCATTCAGTATGAGAACGACGATCTGATGCGCCCGCACTGGGGCGACGACTACGGGATCGCCTGCTGCGTCTCCGCCATGCGCATCGGCAAGCAGATGCAGTTCTTCGGCGCGCGCGCCAATCTCGCCAAAGCCCTCCTTTACGCGCTCAACGGCGGCCGCGACGAAGTTTCCGGCAAGCAGGTCGCGCCCGAATCGCCCGTTTACGAAAAGGACGTGCTCGACTACGACGAAGTCATGGCGCGCTTCGACAAAATGCAGGACTGGCTCGCGAAAACCTACGTCAACGCCCTGAACTGCATCCACTACATGCACGACAAATATTGCTACGAACGCATCGAAATGGCGCTGCACGACGTGGAAATCCTCCGCACCATGGCGTGCGGGATCGCCGGCCTCTCCGTCGCCGCCGACTCGCTTTCCGCCATCAGATACGCCAAGGTGAAGCCGATCCGCAACGCCGACGGGCTCATCGTCGATTTCGAAACCGAGGGCGAATTCCCCTGCTACGGGAACAACAATCCGCGCGTCGACGACATCGCCGTCGCCCTCGTCTCCGATTTCATGGCGAAAATCCGCCGTTGCCCGACCTACCGCGGCGCCCTGCCCACGCAGTCCGTGCTCACCATCACCTCCAACGTCGTCTACGGGAAAAAAACCGGAAACACGCCCGACGGACGCCGCGCGGGAGCGCCGTTCGCCCCCGGCGCCAACCCGATGCACGGCCGCGACAAAAAAGGCGCCGTGGCCTCGATGCTCTCCGTCGCGAAACTGCCTTACGACGATTCGCTCGACGGCATTTCCTACACGTTCTCGATGGTGCCCGGCGCGCTCGGCAAGGACCTCGCCGAACGCGAAACCAAGCTCGCGAGCCTGCTCGACGGCTACTTCGCCGCGAACCCGAACAAGGGCGCGCACCACATCAACGTGAACATCTTCAACCGCGAAACCCTGCTCGACGCCATGGACCACCCGGAAAAATATCCGCAGCTCACCGTCCGCGTTTCCGGCTACGCCGTCAACTTCATCAAGCTGACGCGGGAACAGCAGCTCGACGTCGTTTCGCGCACCTTCCACGAACGCGCCTGAAAAACGGCCCGCGCGGCGGCTTCCCGCCGCGCGAAGCGGCGTTCCCCTCACGCGCGGGAACGCCGCCTTTTTTTTGCCCTCTCCCGTTCCCGCAAAAAAAAAAAACGCCGCGCGCGGGAACGGAAACTCCCGGAGAAAATCGGCGCGAAAAAAAATGAAAAAAAAAAGGGCTTGTCTCGCTTTTTTTTTTCGTAAAATCAAGGTCCGAAATTGAGACATCGCGCCGGAATCGTTTCCCCTCGCTTTTCTCCGTTTCGAAAACACAAACAAAACAACCCACATCAGAAGGCATCAAACCAATGACTAAATACATCACCGTCGCGGCTCTCCTCACTGCAGGATCCGCTTTCGCCAACGCCGCCGTCTGGTCGTCGACCACAAGCGGTTATTCCGGCGAGAACGGGGCCTCTCCCTCCGGGTTCTGGTTCAACCTTGATTCGGAGCGTCTTTCGACGACGGCCAAACCCTCAGGCACGGCGCTCGAAGACACGGTCGCGCTCGATTCCATCGATCTCGCTTGGTTCGTCGGCGCCTCTTGCGGCTTCGTCCTCACGGACGGCGAACTTAACATCGTCGCCGTGAACGATACGACCGGAACCAGCACGACGAACGGCTCCGTGACGATCGACTTCGGCGGCGTCGAGATTTCGTCCTCCGCCACCTACAGCGTCTGGTTCGTCGGCACGGACAAGCTCGAAACCCTGAAATCGGCAGAAACGCTTACCCTGACGGACAACGTTCTCGACTACTACCCTCCGGGCATCAAGCTCGCGCAATATTCCGATTCGTCGACCAACGACACCCTCGGCGTTTGGAGCCACATCATCGATGACACCACGGCGTACGAGTTGTCCGATTCGTATGCGCCGGTCGTGACGATCAAGACGTCGTCGCTCGCCGTTCCGGAGCCGTCGGCGTTCGGTCTGCTCGCGGGTCTGGGCGCGCTGGCGCTCGTGGCTTCGC
>ERZ779737.2842-NODE-2842-length-10765-cov-3.487115_pt1 | contig 10765 bp, 9 predicted proteins | sample MGYA00511889_ERZ779737 | MGnify/ENA primary metagenome ERZ779737 (study PRJEB29588, sample SAMEA2163575) | human gut metagenome | biome: human gut; feature: human-associated habitat; material: faeces | place: Denmark | collected 2008/2010 ...
GCCTCCAGTTCCTCGCCAACAGGAGTCACCTTCGAACGTACTCCAACCACCCTCATCATTGTTGCTGCCTCCATTTTTGCTCATATTTCCGGAAAAAGTAGGTGGGCGTACAGCTCCAGGCATGGCAGTAGCTGTTCACGATGGTGCCGCCATATGGTGATTCTGAAGGGTTTTCCGGATTATATAATTCCCAGAATGTATCCGCTCCCAGATCGGTCATGCCGCCCCAGTATGCTTCCATTTTCTGCAGAGCCATTTTTTTCTCCCCCACAAGAAGCAGCGCCGCAATATAATTGTGATACATGTATGGCGTCACCATTTTTTCAGCTTCCGAAATGGTCTCCACCCTGCGCAGAAGATTTACTGCTGCCTGGTCTTCAATCGCCTCTCCCAAAATCATCCACACCTGGGAAGCAACTGAAACCTGTCTTTCTTTTCCACTGATGTAGCATTGTTTTTCTCCATCCCAGAGATATAAATTCGCCGCATTTCTGCACTCACAGTAAAGCTCCGCCAGTTTTTCCTCCGTCATAACATCTCCTAGCACCTGGGCAATCCGGATAGCTGCACTAAGCGCATAAAGAAAAATCCCCTGGGCAGACGCCTGTTTATTCAGATTCAGATTCCAATCCACAAAGCACCAGCCCAGCACATCTGAATCTCCTACCAACATTTTCTCATCCAGCTGCTCTTCTGCCAGTTCGATCTGTCTTAATGCTACAGGCCATAACTCCTGCAAAGTTTCCTTATCCTTTGTAGCTTCGTAATAGTCCCAAAGTGTGTTTATGAAAAACAGGGAATAATCAAACATCTGGGTATCATCCACTTCCGGTTCCGGGGAAAGAAACAAGCACGCCCCCATCCTTCCTTTTTCCATAGGAAGTGCTGCAAACAGATACAGGCAGGCTTTCACCATATCATTATTGTTATAAGTTTCATAATTGGTCAGTGCCTGGATACGAAGATCTCCCATCCACAGTCTGCGGTCTCTCTTCGGACCGTCCTCAAACACCTGCTGCATACAATTGTGAAGGGTTCTGCATGCGATCTGATCCATTTTTGCCAGCTTATGATTCTGCGCCTTAAATGCGGAAAGCTCCTGGTCTTTCGCAGAAGAAACAGCGGTACAAAAAGCATCTTCCACAACAAGATCAAACTTGGAACTAATATCCAGAACCTCGATCATCACATACCTGAACGCATATCTCCTTGGCAGGCGCAGCTGGGAAGGAACCACATCCACATGGAGCTGTTCCTCTTCGATCCAAGAAGAACAGATCCAGCCCTGATAGCTTTTTCCATCTTCAAAAAGCTCCGTCGCATTTTCTGCAAAGTGAAGCTTCAGCCACACAGGCGCGTCTGGATGACTCCCCCTGTAATTCAGATTTAAAGTCAGATACCCAACCTGATGATTTCCAAAATCCAGGCATACCCGGCTTCCCTTTTTCAAAACTCTCTTTCTGTAATCAACTGCCTGCTCAATGACAATACTGTTATCATTTTTATAAAGTTCTACTGTCTGCACTGCATCTACTTTTGTCTCAACCAGATCCGGAAGCAGATTTAATGCTTTATTCAACAATTTCTGATTTTTCAACAGAAGCTGTACCAATTAAAATTGGTTGACCAGTTGCATGTCTTTTCTTAACTTCTTCAACTAATGCCTTAAATCTTGCGTTTGAATTTCCGAAGACTAAATCGACATCATCAATACGTTGAACTGGTCTGTTTGTAGGAATTTGAATAACACGCATGTTATAAATCTTACGGAATTCTTCTTCTTCAGTTTTAGCTGTACCTGTCATACCTGAAAGTTTATCGTATAAACGGAAGAAGTTTTGATATGTAATTGTAGCTAAAGTAATTGTTTCTGGTTTTATTGTTACGTGTTCTTTAGCTTGAATAGCTTGTTGTAAGCCATCTGAATATTCACGGCCTTGTAAAACACGGCCTGTAAATGAGTCGATCAATAAAATTTCATCGTTGCTAACCATGTATTCAACATCTTTTTGCATTGTGAAGTTTGCTTTTAAAGCTTGGTGAATTCTATGGACTAAATCTGAATATTGTGGATCATAAAGATTTTCAATACCAAAAGCTGCTTCAACCTTATCGACACCTTTGTCTGTTAAAGTACAAGACTTCTTTTTGATATCGTAAGTAAAGTCTTTATCTTTTCTTAATGATTTAACAAAACGGTCAGCTGTAACATAAGAGTTTGCTGTGATGCCAGAACCACCAGAGATGATTAATGGAGTTCTAGATTCATCGATTAAAATAGAGTCAGCTTCATCGACAATAGCAAAATGTAAGCCACGCAAAACTCTATCTTGTGGTCTTGTAGCCATATTATCTCTTAAATAGTCAAAGCCTAATTCTGAGTTTGTTGTATATGTAATATCGCACTTGTAAGCTTCTTGTTTTCCAGCTGTATCTTTTTCTCTTAAGTTAACACCAACTGTTAAACCTAAGAATCTATAGATTTGTCCCATCCATTCAGCATCACGAGAAGCAAGATATTCGTTAACTGTAACAACGTGAACACCTTTACCTTCCAAAGCGTTTAGATAAACTGCCATTGTAGCTGTCAAAGTTTTACCTTCACCAGTTTTCATTTCAGCAACGTCGCCTTCGTTTAATACTGTGGCACCGAATACTTGAACAGGATATGGGAACTGACCGATAACTCTTTTAGCAGCTTCACGACATACAGCAAAAGCTTCTGGCAAGATATCATCGACAGTCTTACCATTATTTTGAATTTGATCTTTAAAATATTGAGTCTTGGCTTTTAATTCTTCATCAGAAAGTTTTTTCATTTCTTCTTCATAGTCTAAAACCTTAACTGCCTTTTTCTTAATTTTTTTAAATGCTCTTTGATCAATTCTGAACAATTTGTCTAAAACACTCATTTTTTACCTCATTTCTAAAATTTCGTACTCTAAATTATAAATATATAAGTATCCTAATAAGTATATATATAATAAAGATGTTTTTCAATAAAATTAATCTTTGAAAACCTGACTAAAATCAAGCTTTTTCAACAATAATTCTCTTTAATTTTTCAATTGTGCTTTCACTTAAACCTAAGCAAGTTTTCATATATCTAGTTATAACTTCACTCCAAGGTTCATTTTCACTTCTTCTATATCTTTTTTGTATTTCGCTTACAAGTTCACAGAAATTCGAATAATTCATGTTTAAATCGTTGTATTTGTGATTTCTTACAGCACCTGAAAAAGATGTTATTTCATAATCAGTAACTAATTCAGTTAAGTTGGCTCCACAAAGTCCACGAATTAAAAATGCAACAGTACCAGTACGGTCAGCTCCACCCCAACAGTGAAAATAGACTGGATAGTTTTTTTCTTCAGCCAGTATTTCGAATACTTGTCTATATAAATTCGTCATACCCGGAATTATTGAATTATCTTTATTTAATCCAAGTGCTCCTTTATAAGCTGTGATAGGCAATCTAAAATAATTAATCTCTTTTCCTAAGCCACTCGTAACTTTCAAGCCAGATTCTTCGTTACCTCTAAAATCTAATTCAGTTTTTACGTGTAAAAAGTTGTTAAATATTTCGGCATCTTTTTTAAATAATATTTTTTTATGGAACAAGTTATATCCTTCTCTATTTGTGTGATAGTAACTCTTTTCTGTCAATTCATATCCTCTAAAAAGTAAGCCTTGTTTTATCTTTGTTCCACAAGCTAAAGTGCCACCTAAATCTCTAACATTTTTAACGCTGCCTATCTTTAACATTCTAGGTTCATTGTATGTTACAAATTGTTGTACATCACTAAAGTTGTCACGATTTGACACCCTCCAATAATAAATCGTATCAACTTCTAAGTTATAAATTTCAGCAGTCTTATCTTTTGTTATTATAATTTGCTCTTTTTCAAAATCTTTTGATTTAGAAATATGTATTCTTGCTGATTTAATCTTTTTATTTGTATTAAATTTAAAAGAGACCGGTACTGGTCCGATATTTGTTTCGGAATTAGCGTATAAATCAATATTTGCTAAATCTAAGTTCTTATTAGCCTCGTTTAAATAATTAACAATTTGTTCATCTATAACATGAACAGATTCTCCGTTTATTGGAGATAATAATTCAAATTTTAATTTCACTTTTAATTCTCCGTCCAAAATATTATACCATATAAATTGCAAACAAAAATTACAACAATTTTATGTTTATCACTTTTATACTCTATGTGGAATATAGTAATATATATTTAGTATGAGAAAGCCTGATATCGGATTAGTTTTAAGTGGCGGCGGTGCAAGAGGAGCTTATCAACTTGGAGTCATGGCCGCGCTAAAAAAATACAAGTTATACGATAGAATTCAAGCTATCGCTGGAGGTTCTATCGGTTCGTTTTCAGCTGTTATGTATTTATTAGATAACTTAACAGAATGCTATAAAATTTGGAAAGACATGGATGCAAACATGGTTTTAGATTATAAAAATGATCTAAAAGACAAAATACCGGTTAAAGAAAAAGGATTATTTTCAAGAAATGCTCTCATGTCTTATATATATCAACAATTTGATTTAGAGAATCTATTAAAGATAGATAAACCTGTATATGCTTGTTGTTCAATGGTTAATAAAAAAGGACTAAAGAAAACTTATACTGCAAAATATTTTCTTTTGAACTATAAACCTCAAGATTATATCTGCAAAGTCTTATTAGGATCATCAGCTATTCCATATATCTTTGATGCTGTTGAAATTGATGGAGATATGTTTGTCGATTGTCTTAAAACCGATAACGAACCAACAAAGCCTCTTGAACAATACGATTTAGATATGATGTTCGTAGTTCCTTTAACAGCTTCACATAAACCTGAAAAATATAACAATTATCATATACCAGTCATAGATTTTATCGCAGAAGAGCTAATGGATGCACCAACGATAAACATGATTGAATTCAATCCGTTAAGATCGGATTACTATATCAATTTAGGCTATTACGTTGGATGTACTTTACTTAAATACTTAAACGAAAAGAAAGCTTTTAAAGGAGAAAAATATTGGCAAGATTTGCCTAAGTATATTTCTCTTAAGTCAATTGGAATAAAATTAACCCCACAAAAGATGCTTTCGTTTGACGAAATACTTTACGATATCAAATATGGAGAAAAATAACATGAAACACAATACTTACAAACAAATAAGAGAAGGATTAGCTTCTCCTAATGATCCACTTTTTGGAGGATCATTAGCATATTTAACTTTAGATTCAAGCTTATCCCTTCTAAAGAAATTATTGTTAATAAAAGCTCAAAAAGATACAGAGAGAGCTTCAACATTTTTAAAATTAAACACCATAATTGATTCAGTGAGAGAAGATGCTTATGAATATATAGAAAAAGACGGTGATGTCTTTGCATATATGACTTCTCATAGAAAAGAAAACATAGATTCATTTCTTATTGTTGAAGCTAGAAAAGTCGCAGCGATGATCGATAATATCAATACAATAAAAATATTTGTCGCTTTTTTAATTACTGAAATAAAAGGATCTTTGAAGAACGATTTCATTATGATTAATAGCAACTTAGCCACTGCTCAAGAAAATTTAAAAGGCATTTTTAAATATGAAGTTTCAAAGATTAAAGACACAGAACAAAAAGAAGCTTTAGAAATGCTTATTTTGAGTATGTAAATGTTTGGATTTTTATATAGAAATTCAGTATAATAACATAGTTATTAATTTTGAGGTGTACTAGTATGAAAAATTATCCAGAATGGGAATCTAAAAAAAGATTAATCGACTTAAGAAATAGATATTGCACACTATATGAAAACGAAGATGGAAGTAAGTTTTATATCGAACCTGCTTTTTATACAACATTAGAGACTTTTAAAGTTCACTATCCTGATAGAATAAACGATATTTTAGCTGAGATGGATAGAGCTGTTAAAGCAAATAAGTTTGTTGTATTTACAGCTGACGATGAAAATCCTTTGACTTTTGTACCAGAAAATATTGAAGCAGTATATTTAGAAATTACAGATATAACCAACAAACTTAAGATCTTCTTAGAAGACAAAAGTAGAGGTTCAGACTATGGTGACTAATAAAAAGCTTGTCATCGTAAGTCTTTTTGGTTTGCTCATTTTATCTTCTTGTAGCATTACAGACTCAAGTATTCCTAGTGAGTTGAAAGAAACAGAGGCTAAAGTTGCTTCTTATAGTCCAGCTCATCTTGCTTCTGATTATGGAAAGAGTCAAGGCTATAATTTTTTACCTTCTATAGGAAGTCAAAAAATACTTGTTTTACCTATAATGTTCCAAGGTTCATCTATAGCTACAGACTATACAACTGAATTGAGTAATATAGATCAAGCATTAAATGGAAGTAGCGATAACGAATTATTTACTAGTGTTCACGATTATTATTATCAATCAAGCTATGGAAAACTAGACTTAAAATTTGAAGTATCCGAGAACATGATTTTAAATGAAAATTCAGTAACGTACTACCAAAGTTTAGTTAGAAAAGACCCTGATTCAGCCACAGAAATTTCTACGCAAATAATAAATAGTGCTTTAGAAACATTAAATGTTAAAGAAAAATACAATTCTGTCATGGCTATTTATTTCGTTAACAATAAAAATATGACAGATGTAGAAAAAGAGTTATTTTGGTCATACACTGTCAACTTTACAACGGATAACGATTATGTTTACGACAACTATTTATGGGCAAGTTACTACGATTTATTTGATGTTGAAAAATATGTTTTAGATACACACACATATATACATGAAGTTGCTCATTTATTAGGAATTGATGACTATTATAATTACGACAATAACCAATATAATCCTACTAGTGTCTTAGAAACAATGGTAGCAAATGTCGGAGATCATAACGCTTATACTAAATTACAACTTGGTTGGATTAATCCTATAACTCCTGAAAGCAACGGATATATTAACCTTAATCCTTTTGAAGATTCAGGAGATGCTCTAATTATAGGCAACAACTGGAATGGATCAACTTATGATGAATATATTGTCTTAACTTACTATACACCAACCGGTTTAAATAAAAGAGATGTAAACTATCCAACATTTTCAATGTATAGCAAAGTCGGAATAATGGCTTATCATGTCGATAGTAGAATTGGTAAAATTTTCGAAAACGGTTTATTTTCAGTCGTTGAAAATTCTAGCGATTTATTTGCAGATTCATCAGCAAATTATCAAATTCTTCATTCAAACACTCCTAGCAAAACAATTTCAAACGATAAAAGTAAATACTTAATTTCTCTATTAGAAGCTGGAGAAACCAACTATGCTATGAGCGGTTATTTAACTGATAATAGGTGCCTTTTCAAAAACGGTTCTTCATTTGGAGTTAATCAATATAAAAATTTTACTTTCCATAGTGGAAAGAAACCTGACTATAAATTTTATGTCGGTGAACTAAAAGATAACGCAACTATATACGTTACAAAGTAGGTGATATTTATGAATTATAAAAACAAAGTATTTTTAACAACAATTTTACTAACATCGCTTGTCTCTTGTGGAAACAAGCCAATTTCTTCATCCACAAATTTACCATCATCAACAATTGAACCAAGTTCAAGCTCAAGCATTTCTTCAAGTAGTAGTTCATCGAGCTCTTCATCAATTGAAAAACCTGCTCCTACAGTTTTACCATATCGTAAACTTAAAGAATTAAACGATATGCCAACTTTGCCAAGTACTGGTGATGTAAATATGTTAGTTATTCCTGTAGCTTTTAAAGGCGATAAAGATACATGCAACGCTATGGAATCTTCTTGCGACTTAGTCAAAGAAAATTTACATCAAACTTTCTTTGGTGAATCTAATGAAGAAAACGGAAACGAATCAGTAAGCTCTTTTTATAAAAAATCTAGCTATGGAAAGTTAAACTTAAAAGGAGAAATTTCTGAAGTATATGAACTTCCTAGAACAGTAAACGAATATTGCAATTTGATGTATTCTAGATATGGAACTTCAAAAGTTTATGACTCAAACGCTTTCTATACACAGTTAGGTGTTATAGAAGCCACTATAATTAATGGCGTCTTTGGAGATAGTACATCATATAACAATATCAATTATGATAATGATGGTGATGGATTAATCGATGGTGTCTGGTTTGTTTACTTAGAAGACTATTTATCATCAAATAGTACTTATGTTGACTATTATGAAGCTAAGCAACAACTTTTATGGGCTTTTACTTATTGGAACTTCAATTCTAATGTTAAATTAGGAACGTTCGGTTGGTGTAGCTACAAATTCACAGTTGAAGGTGGATATAGTCACGACTCTCATACATTCATCCACGAAACAGGACACATGCTTGGCTTATACGACTATTACGATTATGATTCCCAAGCAGCAAATCCTACTGGTGGTTTGGATATGATGGACTACAACGTATTAGATCACAATGCTTATTCAAAATATATACTTGATTGGACTACGCCGACATATGTCAACGAAGAAGGAACATATACTTTAAAACCATTCCAAGAAAACGGCCAATTTTTGTTATTAAATATGAATTGGAATAAAACGTATTACGATAAATATCTTTTATTAGAATATTACACACCAACTGGTTTAAATAGATTTGACACTGAAAATACAGACAATAAATATCTCCATGGCTTTACAGAAAATGGAGTTAAAGCTTATTTAGTAGATAGTAGAGTCGGTGCCATTATTCTAAATGGTATGTCTAATAAAAAAGGTACATGGGACAAAAACTTCTATTATGATTTTGATGAAAGTTCCTTTACAATATCAATAACATACGACTTAATATATTCCAATACACCATCACGTTCATACGATGGAAATGTTACAACTTGGAACCCACATCCTCTTATTAGATTATTAGAAGCTACTGGGAACAACAGATTCGTCGTTCCAGGCAACCAACAAACAGCTGATAATTCTACGCTTTTCCAAGAAGGAGATTCAATTTCTAGTTCACTTAACATGTATAACGACGAAACATTAGGCTTTAACATTAGCTTTGGAAAATGTACTGATGAAGGAGTAACAATTACTATTACAAAATGAAGCACATAAAGTTAATTTTCCCATTAGTAATTACTACACTTTTACTAAGTTCTTGTAATATGGGAACAGTAAAAGTTGAAGGTGAAATAGATTCACGAGAAATTAATGCAAATATGGGACTTATCGATGTTCCACACACAGGTAATCCAAAAATGCTAGTTATTCCTGTGGACTTTTATGATGCTCCAGCAAGTACTTCACTTCACAACTATCAAATAACTTCAAATATAGAAACTGCCTTCTTTGGAAGCGAAAACGATAATTACTGGGAAAGTGTATCCTCTTATTATAGTAAAAGTAGTTATGGAAAATTAAATATTGAAGGAGTAGTTGCTGATAGTTGGTATAGAGCCCCTCAATCAACTTCTTATTACACTGCTTTAGCCACAAATTCATCCGTAAAAGCTGTCACTGATAACCTTGCTTATGAAGCTGTAAAGTGGTATCACGAAGAAAACCCAGATGTCGACTTATCACAATTTGATACAGATAAAGATGGATATATAGATGCTGTTTGGTTAGTTTACTCAAAGAGCTATAACAACAATAGCGATCTTTGGTGGGCTTTTACCACATGGAATAACGACGAAGAATCTAAAGTCGACAACTTAAAAGTTGGTGGTTATTCTTGGGCAAGCTATGAATTCTTAAGATACGATTCATTCACCAGAAAACCTGATGCCCATACATTTATACACGAAACAGGTCATTTACTTGGACTTGATGATTATTACGATGCCGATAGTACAGGTAAAAATCCAACTGGTGGATTAACTATGATGGATTGCAATATAGGAGATATTGATTCTTTCTCTAAATACTTGTTAGGTTGGATAAAGCCAACTGTAGTAAATAGCGGACAAAGCGTTTATTCATTAAAACCATTTGAATCAAGTGGTGATGCCTTAATAATACCTATTGATTATTCCGACAATCCATATGGTGAGTATTTAATACTCGAGTATTACACACCAACAGGTTTAAATAAACAAGATGCCTTAACTGCTTATAAAACAAATAAGAAGCAAATGTATACTCAAAGTGGCTTAATAATGTATCACGTTGATAATAGACTTGGTAAGCTAAGTTATAGACCTGGATCAGGAACTTCATGGAACAAAAAGTATTATACAAATATCACATCATATAGATCTAATTTATATATCTATATTCCTGTTAATTCTAATACTCCTTCAAGTTCTTATGCTGTTGATACAACACAAAAACTTATAGGTCTTATTGGTGCTGATGACACCTCGTTTAGAGCTGCTGAAAATAGAACAACGTATGCAGATAACTCGTTCTTGTTTCAAAAAGGTGACACCTTTAATGCTAGCAAATTCCAAGCCAATTCTTTAAAAGATATTCCGTTTGGCTTTGAAGTTAGCGATAAAACAGATAACGAAATAATTATCACATTAAAATAAAACTATATACTGCAGATGCTTTAAAAAAGTATCTGCTTTTTTTAGTTTATATAAATTTAATTGCTTATTTTATTACCTACATTTTCAAATGAAAATTAACTTCATAATTCTATTAACAATTACAAACATTTCATTTATTTAAAAACAACTTATAAATCATTTAAATTTTTCTTTATATATTTTATTAATTCTCTTTTCTTAACTTTAAAATAATAAGGCCTTTCCCACTTTTCTTTTCTAGAT
>ERZ779737.2845-NODE-2845-length-10756-cov-133.175498_pt1 | contig 10756 bp, 12 predicted proteins | sample MGYA00511889_ERZ779737 | MGnify/ENA primary metagenome ERZ779737 (study PRJEB29588, sample SAMEA2163575) | human gut metagenome | biome: human gut; feature: human-associated habitat; material: faeces | place: Denmark | collected 2008/2010 ...
TAAAATTATCAAAAACACTTGACTTTAGATAGAAAAATATTATATAATTATATTGTAAATTGAAAAGGAAAAATTCAATTTATAAAAAGATAAGATTTAGTAGAGAAGTAGCTATTCTCACAAGCCCAGACAATAACTTATGGCGTTGAAGTGGAGAGAAGATAGAACCAATCTTACTCAAGACCAACCTCCAAAGTGAGAAAGGGAGAGAAAACACCAATCTTATCTTTGAATAAATGTCGCTCGACTTAAAATCTTTATGGGTTTTGAGTCGAGGGCATTCTAAATACTATTATTATAACGCTGGAGTACCAAAGTAGACAAATGGAATTGACTTGTAATCAATCGGGAAACCTTCGTGGGTGCAAATCCTACCTCCAGCACCAGTTTTTTTATGGGGCATGGGACTGCTTGATGTGGTCACCTGACTTGCAATCAGGAAATCAGCGGGGTTTGAATCCCCGATGCTCCACCAAGTTAGAGTTTCTCCACACAATATCTCCTTTAATAATGAGGGGGAATTGTATGGAAGAGTATATATTAGAAAAAGATGGAAGGAAAAGAAGAGCAGTAAGGAAAACCTGTGCTTATTGTGGAAAAGAATTTTTAGTTAGGGCTTCTTGGGCAGAACGTCAGATGTATTGCTCTTGTAAATGTGCCCACGAAAATGCTAAAAAGAGAGTAATGGTAGTCTGTGCCTATTGTGGAAAACCATTTGAAAAGGTTAATAATAGACTATCAAATTCTAAATCTGGCTTATATTTCTGTTGTCGTGAGCATAAAGATCGAGCTCAGTCATTGAAAGGTGGCATTAAAGAAATAATGCCAAAACACTATGGTATTGGAGACGGAAGATACGATTACAGACCTAGAGCTTTTGAAGAGTATGAGCATAAGTGTGCGATATGTGGGTGGTGTGAAGATGAACGAGTATTAGAAGTTCACCACATTGACGAAGATAGGACAAATAATGACATAACCAATTTAATGATATTGTGTCCGATTTGTCATAGATATTTGACCTTACATCTTTATACGGTGGAAGAATTAAAACAAAGGAGAGGATAAATATGGATATACTTGGGTGCATATTTTTAATAATATTATGTTTAACTGTATATGCTATTATAACTGCTGATAAAGTAGATATTAAAATCTCCGTAGATGGAAAAGAAGTTTTTAAATATAATAAAAAAGATACAAATGAAAAAGACGCACCAGATGATAAAAACTAATGCGTTTTTTTAATACTCAAAATTATCAAAAATACTTGAACAGAGATACCGTTTTATATTATAATTATTATAGAAAAAGAAAAAAAGTATAGAAAGTGAGAGTGGTAGAATGAAAGTAGATAGATATTTTTACCTAGTCGTTGGAATTGAAGAAGATGACCAAGGCAGAAGCACTTTAATATTGAGTGATGCACACGCTTTGCATACATCAAAAGAAAAAGCAATAGCTGAGCTAGGTCAAATACTTGAAGAAATAAGAAATGATGCCAACGAGATGGAATATGAATTCACCTATGTTATGGGTGATGAAAACTTAACCGTAGACTATGAAAGTGGCACACAAGAATTCTACACCATAAGAAAGGTAAAATTAAATTAAATACTTGTACAGAGGTACCATTCAATGATATAATATATTTGTAAATGAAAGAAAGAATGGAGTGTGATAGTATGTTAGATTTTGTTATAATCAAATACAAAGGCAAAGCAATTTATCTAGGGGTAGATGAAAGCAGACACTCAAAAGACCCTTACAAAACATTCTTCAAATGGGTTAAGGACAAAAATGAAGCAACTTGGTTTAGTTGTGAAGGAGATGCTGAAAGATTTGCTAAATCATACTTCAAAAACTTCAAAAATTGGGAGTTTGAATTAGTTAATGGGGCTAAATATCTATAATAGCCCCTCAAGGAAAGGAAAGTGATAGTTATGTGGGAAATATTTAGATATGCAGAAAAAGATATAGTAGATGAAGAAGGACATATCATATATCCAGCATTTACTTGGTATTCAATAGGCAGTTATGATGATTTATTTAGCATAGCTAATATTGTCAACCACGAAATATACTTATATAACTGCACTTGCAAAGATGGCGACCCAAATCCTAAGTTTAAAATTTTAAGCAATTTTGAATAAAAAAGACTTGAACAAAGCCACCTAATTGTGTTATAATTATTTTAGAAAAAGAAAAAAAGAATATTTCCTGACTGGCGTACGGCGGTCGTGCGGCTGGGCTGTAAACAGCTAACTCACCAGACTGACCGAAAGGTTGGAGGTCCTTTAGGACATCACCTAGTAGGGTTCGTGATATGGAGCGTGTTACTTCATAGACATAAGCGATAGTATCTGGAGTTGTGTGGGGGCATACACTGCATTAATGGAGCAGGAGGGTGCCAGCGGGAATTAGTAAGATTTTAATTTGGGGATTTGTCCTTAAGCACACTGTATAAGTGTACTTGCTGCAACGGTAGTTGGTGATCTCTACTGCTCCAGCTTTTTGGCAACCAGTCCGATTCCGAGCTGAAAGAAATTGTGGGGGACTGAACAAAGGACGTGGATTTATGCTCGATTCAAAGATTTAAAAATGATATGTGTGCTATTTGAAATATAGATAGCGATGGGAGGACCGAGCCTCTCCGTTAAGCCGTAGCCAATCGGTGAACGTGTGGTGAAACATAGGTTATTAAACCACCTTATCATTTTTTCTTATGGTTATTAAGGTCGCACGGTTGATCCTGCATCAAGACCTTTAACAGACATTTTGTAATTTTCGTCATAAAAAATAAAAAAAGACTTGACCGAAGATGGCAAAATCGTTTATAATTTAATTACAAAAGTTGAGAAAAATATAATTGAACTGAGAGGGGTTGAGACCAGTGCAACTCTGGTCATTCATTAAGATTATATTTTTCAATAGAGTGATTACCCGAAGCTGATGCGAGAACGTCTGAGCCCAGTAGGATATCTATTAGATTCTGAAGTGCAATAGTGAGTTAGGGCGAAGTAAAGTGGAATGAATGAGAGCGGTCATTTCTCACTCGTGCTTTTGTAAAAGTAATGACACATAGCCCGGCAGAAGAGGCGTGGCATAGCTTGCCGACCACGTGTTTGTGTTATTTGTAGCTGAATATAAACCCTAAGGCACAAGATGAGAGTGGTCTTGGCATCAGCTTTTCTTATAATCAAGAATAAGTATAAAGAAATCTTGATGGTGTTTTATTCATTTTCTTCCAGAAAGAAAATGTCTACTTAATTTTTGAAAAAAATATTCAAAAAAGACTTGCAAAGTCCTACGAATATATTATATAATTATATTGTAAAAAAGAAAAAAAGATTTTTTATTTATAGAAAGGAAAGTGATAGTTATGAATAAAAAGTATAGTTATGAAATTGAATTCTTATCAAGAGATGTAAGCCCAACAGGTACAAAATATTTTGGTGCAACTGGTGGGACATTGTTAAAAGAAATGAAAGCAAGTCTTGACAAATTTCTTGAAGAAAATGGATTACAAAAAAAGGGTGCAACAAGTGGTCAAATCCTAAATGCAAAAGGTCAAGTAATTGGAAGATTTTGTTTCAATTCCCAAACTTTTTAAGAAAAAATTATCAAAAATACTTGATTTCTTATAGCAAAAAAGTTTATAATTTATTTATAAAGAAATGAGAAATAAATTAAGAAGTGTTATAGTGTAAATCGGCACCGTATCTATAATTCCTTTCTCAACAATTTACCAAGTTTGAAATGTGAACTGGAGATTGAAATAACTAAACTTGACTTAACCTCTTGGGGTAGGAACAAGAGTTCCAGAGTAAGCCTGAACCTGTTATGAAGTAATCCCTACTATAAATCTAAAACAAACTTGAAGATGGAGTCAGAAACCTGCAAGCTGACAGAGGGTAGGCGACCCAACGCTGACATTATAACTGCGAATTGACGCAAGATTTTGTTGATAAGCAATAACAAACCAAGGAAAATGTCAATAACAACTTTCCTTTATATGAGAGAATGAAATCTCAGGGGGTATCATTCTTTCATATAAGAGAATGTTGAAACCATCGGCACAATGTGTTAGAGAGAAGAACCCAAAGGTGTATGGAAGAGCCTCAAAGCCAATGGGGAAGAGCCTCGGCGGTCCGAGTTGAAGGCTTGTAGGACGGAAGGCATCTAAGTTCTCTAACATATTGTGGCGATGTAGCAGCAGGGTAAGTCAAGAAACTGAATGGCACGCCTGTCTGCGATCTGAGATAGCACTGCTTCCAATCGGAAGTATCTAACAACACGTGTGGCTCAGCCGTTTCAGTGCCTCTTAAATAGGATCTATCGGGACGATAGAGGGTGGCACCATCATAGCTCGTCTAATAACCTTTCAGGGGGTTGGGGTTTGAGCGAAAACCTTGCAGATGATGGTGGGTGAATCAAAATTGCTTGGTTCATTGGCAAAAACTTGACCAGTAATAAGTTTTAAACTTCGGTTTATCACAATACTGCACAAGTAGGGACTTTGAGAGTAAGGTAATAATTAGTCCGTGGTGGAATATAGACACGCTAAAGAAAATAATGGTCAGCTCATATAGAGGGTAATCGAACAGGTCATCTAGCAATAATTTGTTTTGAACCTCGAGTTGGCGTCCCTTGGTGAAAGTCCTTGGGCGGGCTACTAAATATTTAATTAAAATTATAAAAAAGACTTGACCATTCGTGGTAAAATGATTTATAATTTTAATATAAAATGAAAGAGAAATAAGAATGATGTGGTTTTACCAGTCAGTTTAAAGCCATCTTTCAACTGACATAAGATGTGGCTATTTAGAAAGCAACAGAGGACACGGGACTAAATAGTGCGTAAGCAACACTTATTATGAGCAGAAAGTTAGGATTGGGAAGGTTCTATACGTGCTTGAGATGATCCTTTGGGTGAAGCGATACGCAGTATAAAGTCGGCAATTAGGGAGTATGAACCAAGATAGTAAGGGTTAGGCTATCAAATTTTCTATAAAAAAATTAAAAAAAATACTTGACTTTTATGAGATAATTATTATATAATTATATTGTAAATAAAAAAAGAATAAAAAGGAAATGTATAAGACTTAATTAGTAAGGCTGGTAGGTAGTGATTATTCACAAGCCAAAGCCATAAGAGAAAGATCCTTCTAATTAAGCACTGTGGAAAACGAGCCATAACAGTTTGCGAAATGAGTTTACTCTTTCTCCTGTTTAAAAAGAATGTGGCATAGATTTTTGATAAGTTTGATAAATATGCCTTACAAAAACTTATCTCAAAAATATTTCACAAAAGAGTTGACTTTTAGTCCTCAAGTAGTGTATAATATATTTATAAAGAATGAAAAAAATAGTTATTCTGCAAACCAACCGAGTTTGGTGACGAGGCAACCATCATTCACTGTTTAAGACAGACATTTGGTAAAAGCGAATTGCAGACACATTCCTTTCATAATTAGTAGTCTATCTTTTATAGACTGCTTAGGGCTGAAAAAAGGATTTATCACTTTCCTTCACTATAGATTTTTCAGTCCTAAGGAGTTTATAAAAAGCAATCTTCTACGCTGGTGGAGTCCTAAAGAGGGGAAGCCCCGAAGGAAGTAAAAAAATAGTTAAAGTGTCCGTTGTGGCAACTCCGATACTTATGTATCTTACACAATAGCTACCCATTTTGGAAAAGGCACTATAAAGAACCGTAGCAAAACGTTATGTGTTGTCCGAATTGTATATTACCTAAGGATAAAGCAACTCGTAGTAGGACAATAGCTCTTAGGTGTGGCGGGAAAATATCAGCTCCAAACTGTGGATTCCCTCCTAATACTATTGTTAAGAACACAAGCCGTTTGACTGATCGTAGACTGTTCAGTTGCTTATATTACTAAAAATATGAGCCACTCCCACTGGGGCTGGGACGGATGTTTAGCACTTTCCATTCGTTAGGGTTTAAAGTGCGTTGTTCTTTGAAAAGGGAATATTTAGAACCAGATGAAAAACAGTGTGTCGACCACACTGGCTGGAATATAACTCAAGGGATAGAATTCCGATCAGCAGAGATGCGAACAGGTGAAATCCTTAGCTAGTTAGGTAACTAACCAGCTCGGAGCTACTCAGTAGCAAGGGAGTTATAGGTGCAGCTATATCAGTGTCAAAAACAATGCTAAACTGTTCGGGGCAAATCGGGAGACCAACATGGGCGTACCCACATATCCCACTACTGGAGACAGTGGTAAGGGCAATGAGTGAAGATCGCTAAAGCCTTTGCGTAATTGAAGCATCGCAAGATGTGTATAAGAACAGACGGCAGTCCAAGTAGCCTAAATTTACGCTTCTATTAACAATTATGATTGCGTTTAGTGCGAAAAAAGCAATTTACTGTACACAAAAGGTGTAAATGTCTATCGCAGGTGAAAGGTGCAACGAGAGATGTTGTCAGGGCAAGTTGGAAGCCTATGGCTTTGGCTAAACGTGGAGGTGCAGGCATGCACCAAGGGCGGTTAGTCCCCTGTGTGTGAATATTGGCTGGGATATAGTGTGTATAAGGAGGACTTACTAAATATTCTTTTTTCAAAGAACAAGAAGTTCTTAGGGAAGTGGTAGAAGATACCAGCTGCCCAAACAAATCTAACTCAGAAACTCAAGTCTTGAACGAAGCTAGCTTTACGTCAGTGTGCGAGCTGAGATATAGATCAACTGCTGGCGGCAGCCAAAGCCTAATGACGATTAGGACGAAGCTACCCAAAGCGAACCAGCTGATCTGATTTGTTTAGATAAAGAGTAAATAACTTGAACGAGGAGGAAAAGCTAAGTGCTGCCACCTCGTTTTTTTGTTTTTTTAAAAAAATTAAAAACCGAATTGACCTAAAGATGCCCCAATTTGACCAAATTAACTAGCATACTCTGTTTTAAATATTCTTTTAATATAATTTATCATTAAAATATTTTGACCTAATTTGCTAGAAAAGATGCTAGATTGAATTATCTTTACAAAAACGGGATTGTGGTAATATAATATTTATATCATTCGGGAAAACCGAACGGACTAAGGAGGAAACGCTTATGGCAACGCACTACCTATTACTTAATAAAGAACGATTTGGGAAAGGGCTTACTATATTAGAACAAGCAATTTTAGCACAGGCGGAAGAATATGAAAAAAATAAGTGTCCTTGCTTTGTAACCAATGAACAGTTTGCCTTTATGTTTGGCGTTAGTATTTATCAGATTAAGTTGGCTCTAGATAGATTAGAAAAAGTATATGGGCTTATCAAAAGAGAAACTTCAAACGTGCGTGCTGATGGGGGCAAGGGTAAAATGAGAATAATTAAACTAACTCATCAAGGTTAATATACGACCTTGGTTAGTTCATTTCATTCACTATAATCAAGGTTGAAAGAGTGTCATTACCAAGGTTGAAATTTGAACTTACCAAGGTTGACTATCGACCAATAATATAATAAATAAATATAATAAAATATATAATATAATAAATAGCAGGAGGAATTTATTGATGTGTGATTTCATAGAAGAGACTGCAGCTCAATTGCTTAGTGCAGGAGCATTTAAACTATGGCGTTATTGCGTTAGGCATAAAGATAATGAAGATAGAGTTGTTCTTAGTCCAAAGATGGTAGAAAAAGAAATGAAGAAAGATCAATATTATAGGTCGAGAGATGAGCTAATAGAGATGAGATATTTAGTCTTGGTGGATAGGGAAAGAGGAGTTTATTTATTAAGGTGGTAGAGTAAGCAAGCTTCCTCTGAAACTCTTAATTATACCATAAAAGTAGCTGTTTTGTAAAGTAATAAAAAAGGCTAGCTCCTATTGAAGTGATAAAAATAAAGAGGAGTATAAGATATGTAGCGAAATTCTATGTTGTGGGAAAAAGTGGTGAAAAGTGGAGAGTAGAGAAGATGAGATGGGAGTTGGTGGCCAACTTCTTGCCCCCTTTTGTCAACATTTTCAGCAAATTTTTGCTTAAAACACTTGCATTTTCCTAGCTTTTGGGTTTATTATTATATTGTAAATAAGAAAAGGAGAGAAAAAGAGTAGGAAATGGGCTTGACAATAGCCAAAATATAATTTTTCTACATAAAATAATCAAAAATACTTGCATTTTTCCTCCAAAGTGTTATATAATATATATATAAATGAAAGGAACAAAAGAAAAAATATAATATCGCAGGTTGGAGAAGTGGTTATCTCAACTGGCTCATAACCAGTAGACCGTGGGTTCAAATCCCACACCTGCAACCAAGGGATAGTTTGGTAGGCACCTCACCATTAAGAGTTGGTGCTGAATTGGACAACTATTATTTGCTACCAATTATTTGAAAAAAGTTTTAAAAAAGACTTGATTCAAGGTAGCAACATAGTTTATAATATAAATGTAAAATGAAAAAGGAAAAATAAAAAAGACTTCTAATCCTTCACCATTTAGCATAATAGCTCTGGTTTATTAGAAGCAAAAAATATTTATTTTAGAAAGGGTATCCAATTGGCTGCTATAAGGTTGGATATTAGGGTGAAAATTATGGCTAAAGAAAGATTTAATGTAATGGGAAAAGAACTTACTGCAAATGAAAAAGCAGTATATGAATTCGTAAGGGACAACGGAGTAGTTGACTACAAGATGGTTGCTGAAAAACTAAACATCAGTCCAAAGAGTGCATCAAGCACATTAGCAAGACTAGAAGCAACTCATTCATTACTAAAGAAAAATGCTCCAAAAGTTGCAACAACTTATGAAGTAGAAGCTGAAGCTGACGAAGCTGAAGCTGAATAGTAATAGGAGTATCGGCTTAGCCGAGCTCCTATAACATAGGTTTTTATTCTTCACAATATAAAAGGGGTTGCTTGTGGTTGCCCCAACCAAAAACACAAGTAGTGTAGGTTTGCTCGTTAGGGGCTGCGAGGGTAAATAAAGAACAGCAGAACTGGTTGCATAATACGAGTGGCAAGGCAAGAGCCTTGTCTTTTTTTATTTTTTAATTTTAGACTTGACAAACGGTACTTGCATATGATAAAAAAACTTTTTTATTTTTTTGCAAAAAAGACTTGACTTTTACTTGCAAACGGGTGTATAATTAATATATAATGGGGGAGTATTATTAAAAAAAAAAAAAAAAAATAGATCCCAGCTCCCTTAGCCTGATCCAGCTCCAAATCCCAGCTCCCACCTAAGGGGTTAGCCATGAGGGCGCAGCTCCAAATTGCTACCAGGGGATAGGTGGCAATGAATTATTTCCTGGGAAATATTTGCTAGCAAAAAATGGGTAGATTCCCCCCTCCCCTTCTTCTGGCAGTTAAATCTCATTACACGGCTCGGGTCTAACTATTGCCCACATATTTAATTTTTCTTTTCCTCCTTTCTTTATAATATAATTATACATCTTTCAGCTCCAAATAGTCAAGTATTTTTTGAAAAATTTTAGCAGCTCCCATTACCCCCACCTTCCAGCTCCCATAGCGCAGCTCCGGTAGGAAAAGCGCAGCTCCCACCCAGCTCCAAATAGGTGGCAATGCCAGCTCCCTGCTACCAAATTATAGGTGGCAACACCTGATCTGATCCACCTTGACCGGATCTCTTGCCCTTGGGATAATTTTTGCAATAAATTTTTAAAAAAGACTTGCATTTTACTCCATAATTTGATATAATTATATTGTAAATAAAAAAGAAAGGAAGAGTGGTAAAAATGAAACAAAAACTAATTAAAAAATTGCACGATCTAATGCTACAAATAATTACTTGTAATGATGCTGAACTTGACAAGATAGGAATTGAACTTGCCGAAATAGAAAAACAACTAATTAATTGGCAAGAAAAAAAATCTCAAAAAAAATAAAAAAATACTTGACTTTAAGGACAAGATGTAGTATAATTAATATATCAAATGAAGAAATAAAAGAAAAGTAAAAAAATTAAAAAAATTAAAAAAACACTTGACTTTTAAATCTGAATTTGATATAATATATATGTAAATAAAAAAAGAAAGGGCATTAACAAATTAGTCGGTTAATGTAATGGTGATTAAAATGGCTAAAGCAAAAGAATTATTTAATGTTAGAGGAGTAAACTTAACTGCTCACGAAAAAAATGTTTATGACAAAGTAAAGGAGTTAGGCACTGTTGACTACAACCAAGTAGCAACTGCTTGTAATGTATCTACTAAATCTGCTATTGCAACATTAGCAAGATTAGAAAAAACTCACGGTTTATTAAGAAAAAATGAACCAGTAAAAGTAACTACTTACGAAGTTGCTGATGTGGAGGGCGAATAGTCCTCTTTTTTTATTTACTGTAAAGCGAACAAATGTTTGTCAAATACTTGACAAAAAATTTTTTTATTTTTTTTATTAAAAATACTTGACTTTGTGGAGGAAAGTGTGATATAATTAAAGGGGAAGTATTTTTTTTTTTTTTTTTAGTAGCTTCGCAGCTGCCACAGCAGCAGCTCAGCTCCCAGCTCCGACACACCCGGGTGCGTTGTTGCACCCCCGTTAGGGGGTAAGGGGCTAGGTGGTTGCCCCTGTGTTGGGTTAACCCAAGATCTGATACGCCCGGTTGAGTTGTAAGATCTTTTTGATCCGGGAGAGGATCTCACGATACGCCCGGATGAGTTGTCTTTCATTATTATAATATAAAAAAACTTGAAAAACTTTTATAAAAATGCTTGACTTATTTTTCTTTATTTGGTATAATTAAGATGTAATAAAGAAAGGAAAGGTGTTAAAAATGAC
>ERZ779737.2854-NODE-2854-length-10709-cov-3.129998_pt1 | contig 10709 bp, 8 predicted proteins | sample MGYA00511889_ERZ779737 | MGnify/ENA primary metagenome ERZ779737 (study PRJEB29588, sample SAMEA2163575) | human gut metagenome | biome: human gut; feature: human-associated habitat; material: faeces | place: Denmark | collected 2008/2010 ...
CCCCGGACGGACTTCCGTCCCACGGCGCGCGTTGTTTTTTGTAGATTCTCAAGGAAAAGACAGACTGTGTTTTCCGGGCTGCGCCCTGCAGAAGAAGATGGATGGCGCAGCTCTCCTCACACCGGGCTCTCTGCGTTTTTTTCAGAAAAAAAGAATATTTTTCTGCTTTCCCCTCTTGACAATGCGGGGGTTTTCGATTATAATAAGTGTAACGTTTCAAAAAAACATTTCAAATCTATCGGAATGAGCAAGCGAATAACAATCCGTGATGTGGCGCAGTCCGCCGGCATGAGTCTGGCGACGGTCAGCGGCGTGCTGAACGGCGAGACGCGTTTCTCGGAAAAGACGACCAGACATGTCTGGGAAATCGCGAACCGTTTGAATTACATGCCGAGCGCCTCGGCGCGCGGGTTGCGATCCGGCGCCTCCGGCGAACGGGTGAAGACCGGCATCATCATGCATATTGTTCACATGTCCGATGTGGTTCCTTATCATGACCGTGCGCAGGAGACGGATGTCTACCGTCTTTCCTGGCAGGCACGCAGACACAGTCTTTTCGTGATTCCCTACTGCTACCACCGGGAGGCGGGATTCCAGTGCCCGCCCCTCCTGAACGACCTGATAGACGGCGCCGTCATCGGGACGCCTCATCTGGAAATCGTGAACACCGTCAAGGCGAAAGTTCCGCTTGTCCTGATGGATGTGCCGTTTTCGATGGATTTCGTCGATGTGCCCATCGTGAACATCGATCACCGTTATGGATTTCTGTGTGCGATGGATGAACTGAAGAAAAGAGGGCATCGGCGGATTGCACTGGTTTCCTCCTCCTATATGCCGGAGGAGAATTTCACCTCGGGAGAGACGCAGGTGAAAAAGACGATTGAAGACGCTGCGCAGTCTGCCGGACTGGAGATCGTGCCGGAGTGCAGTCTCTGCGATTCGATCACCGCGGCAAATCATGACGCGAAAATGCAGGAATATGCGCGCCGCGTCGCTCCCGCGGTCCGGGCAGGGCGGGTGACAGCGATTGTCGCTCCGCACATCTTTTATCATCTTTCCCTGAAGAAGGAGTTTGCAGAGCTGGGAATCCGCGTTCCGGAGGATGTTTCCCTGATCGGGCATCATCTGGGTTTTGAGGCGCCCCGCGGCATTACATGCATGTTCTCCGACCGGGAGGCTCTCATTGAGATGTCGCTGGAACTTCTCCGCGATCAGATCGACGGGAAAAAAATCCGCTGTTATGAGAATCTGCTCCGTCCCGTTCTGGCGGACGGCGGAACGCTGGGAATGGCAAAATGAATTCTGAAATACGATTGTATGAGAGGGAGGAATGGGAAATCATGAAAAGGCTGAAAAGATTCACTTTGAGCTTCTTGTTGTTGTCGCTATCCTTGCGATTCTTGCCGCGCTGCTGCTTCCGGCCTTGCAGAAGGCGAAACAGACCGCGCAATCTGCGTTTTGCAAAAACAATCTGAGACAAATGTCTGTTGGTGCTCATGGATATGTCAATGACAATCAAGACTGGCTCATGCCGTCTAACACACTCGAAGATCATAAAGCATGGTTTTCTCTAATTCAAATCTATATCCCCCAGAAAGCATGGAAAAAATCGAATAAATGCCCATCAGATGAAACGCCTCAAACAAATGGTTCTTATGGATACAGCCGCTCATTAGGGTGCTGGATGCTGGCCAACTCCCCAGCCTATGGAAATTATTATAAAAAATCTTCCCATTTGCTGCTGCCTTCAAAAGCAATCCAGATAGCAGACGGAAAGACTCAAGATGGAATGATTATACTGGGCGGCATTCAATATTCTCCTATCACAAATGAATATATGCAGCTGAATTTTCCCGCTGGCGCCCATAATATTTGGCACAGGCATGGTAACAACAGAGCGAATCTTCTTTTTATTGCGGGGAATGTGGCAAGTGAACAGCACGGAATGACGGAATGGATGTGCACGATTCCTCAAAGAAAGTTATGGTTTCGCGGAACGACAAAATACTGAAAATAAAAAAGGAAGTGAAATAAATGATTCAAACAGACTTCGCCAGGAGGAAATGCAAAACATCAGGGGGTTAATATTTCAGAACAACCATTCTGGCATGGATTGAAAATTATGTCCAGGTAATCAAATATTTCGATAAGGAATGTGAAATGGGAGGAAAATCATGAAATGGAAAGTATATGCGATTCTGCTGCTGTGTCCTTTGTTTCTTCATGCGAATGAATGTACACTGGCAAATGACAGGGATAATCAGATTATACTGAACACCAAAAGCGGATTGTTGAAGATATATCGCTTTGGAGGAATTAAGCCGGAGAAAGAATTCAGTATCGGAGAAGATATTTTTACAACGAAGCAAATGGAAAACAAAGCCGCTTCGGTCGTCTGGGAAGTTACCCGTCGAAATAAGGGAAGCATTACTCTTTGCACAACTCTTAAAAAAGAAACTGCCGGCATTGATTTGGATGGCATCAAATATCAAAAAACATTCCAATTCGATCCCGCTGTTCCGGAAATCAAGGTGACGATGGAATTCCAGAACATTTCAGAACAGCTCCGTTATGCATATTGGGGAATTCGGAATCAATTCCAGCTGCGTCCGAAGAATTCAGAAGTTGTTTTCATTCCACGCACCATTGGAACATTTCCGCAATCCTCCTGGTTGTTTCTTAATTTTTATGCACAGCTGCCGGCCTGGAGCTCATCCATCGCGGAGAACTGGTGTGCAAAAATGGATGTCCAAGGGAAAAATGGGCTTGGTTTTCTCCTGGATTCTGCTGCGCAAAGTTCTTTTTACAGTTTCAAGGGGCAGAATATAGGTTTTATGTTTGATGGCGGTTACATGGCTCCCCAGGCATTTGTGAAAACCGCTTATAAGATCCGGCCAATACAACACCTGGCAGGGGTAACGACTGTCAATTCTTCTTTTGCAGCTTATATTTCAAACGGAAAAACCAAAACGACTGCCTCTATTTTTCCATATGAATCAGGAGAGTTTTCTGGGGAGTTCACAATTGTTGATGAAAACAGGAAACCCGTTTTTCATAAAAAGGTTAATTTGTATTTGAAAAAAGGTGTGTGCAGCAGTGTGAATTTTACTCATCCAGGAATGAAGAGTCATTTTGCGGTCATTTTGAAAAGCAAAATGAACGGGAAAGAATTTTCGACAGAACAATATTTTGAAAATGGTATGCGTATGCAAGACATTGCCGCGTGTCCTTTTACGCCTTGTTTTATGCGTTCCGCCGTGACACGGGCAAATACAGAAGTGATTGCGTATGAAATGATGCCTGTGCGTAAAAAACAAGCTGTATGCCTGTTTGGACTTTACACCCCGTTCAATCGATTTGATAAAATTTTAGACGGCTGGAAAATTGATACTTATTCTGTCTGGAATACCGGTATGAAAGAAATTCCTCCGGCATCAACTCTGGATGAATATTCCATATTGATTATCAGCAATGCCTTTATCAACGGAATGGAAGTCTGTTTGCCGAGAATCAAGCGTTTTGTCTCCAATGGAGGGCTGTTGCTTATCACAGGCGGGCCATCAGCGTTTGGAACAGGCGGATATGAAAAAAATTCTTTTTTCAATGAGATGCTTCCTGTCTCCGGACGGGCGTTTGATTTACAGCCCGTGGCAGGAAAAGGACAATTTGACAAAGGGGTTGCCATTGCAGGCAAAGGAATTAATTCCCTGAAGGCCCCATATCTCTACTGGATGCACCATTTCGCAAAAATCAACCCGTCCGCGGAAATTCTCTGGCAAGTCGGTCAACATCCGGTTTTAATCAAAGGGGCATATCAGAAAGGGCGAATACTCTGTTTCCTGGGGGCTCCACTGGGAGATCCGAAAGATGGATCAACTCCATATTGGGAATCTGAGGAATATGTTTCTGCCATGCGGAAGATTATCATGGAAACACTGAAGGAGATCCAAAAATGAAATTGTTCTTCGTTATTTTTACATTCATGCTGCTATTGAAAGTATTCAGCGGAAATCTTCAAGTTGTCCGAGTGCTTCCGAATAAGATCAACTATGCCCTGAATGAAAATGCCGTTATCACGGTTACAATTGCAAATCGGAACGCAGGAAAAGAAAAAGCAGAACTTGTTCTCTTTGATAAATGGGATTTGGACCAGGAAAAGATCATTGCAAAAATACCGGTTCAGATGGAAGGGAACAGTGAAAAAACATTCTCTATTTCATGGAACACGGGGACAGTCCGCTATGGTCACGAGAGCAGAGCCGTATTAATGTCCGATTCAAAAGTTCTGGCTGCAAAATCCGAATTTTTCAATGTCATCAATGAGTGGTGGCGGGTGAATATTGGAGTCTGGCCAAGTGTCATTGGCGGAACAGAGCAAGGGGACCGACTTTGCCGATGGTATGGCTATCGCCCATATAATACTCCGTTTGACCGTTTTTTTTATAAATCATGGGGAAAAAGTCCGATAGGGCCATTTGCATCCTATTTTACTTGCTGGACTCCGTGGAATATGTCATTTTCGACATTTGGTGTTTTTCATGATCCGTCATTCAAAGATGATGAATTATGGTATGCCGTGGCGGAAGGAGCCGAGGGGAGAAGATATATCGATTTTAAAAGAGATACCGCCTTTGCCCGGAAATGGGGAGTGAGACGCACCAAGTATCTTGCACAGCATGCGACAGGGAATCCTGGATTTGAATTGATGCGAAAACATCCGCAATGGTTTCATAAAGACGCCAAAGGGGATTTTGCATATTATGATACAATTGATCCTCTTGGACTTTCTTATCGATGTGTCAAGCCCTATACTGCAGGTTGGTCACATACCCGGCCAAATTTTGCCTTGCCGGAAGTTTTGAAACATGGGGTTGATACGACTCTGGATAGTGTAAAACGGCATGGTTTTGACGGAGTTTATTTCGACGGCATTTTCTGTCTTACCCCCGGTTTTGATCATGAAGGGTGGGACGTATACAAGAAATTTAACAAAAGTGAAGTCGACAAGAAAATTTCAGATTATATTATTCGGCGCTTTGCAGAGTTCCGGAAGAATAATCCGGATTTTTATCATTGGGCGAATGGAACCCCTACAGCTTCTTCTGGATTCAATGGATTTCGCATTTTTGCATCTCCCGCATCGGGATCGTTATGGGAAATCGGTGAAATGCCGATGAATCCTAAAATCGAGTATATGAATGTATGGGGATCTTTGAAAGAGGCCGCAGTCAATGTCAGGAATAAATACTGGAGTCTCCAAACAACACCGAATCAATTTGATGTGAAAACAAATATTCTGCATGTCGGGTATACAAGTTTTCCGGATGGCCTCTGGATGGTGGGGCCAAGCGCAGTGGCATGGGGACGCAAAGGAATTAAATTCAAGAATTTTCAGAAGACACATCAATTCTGGAATATTAATAGCCATGTTGCTGCCATCATAGCTGCAATTTGCGGTCACCCTTATGCTCTCGGCGGAGCTGCATATCGTCCATTTACCCAGATTATGACACGCTATTCCCGATTCTATTGGCATGAAAATATTCGCATTGTCAAAAAGGCCTTCCGAAAATTCAGCGTGGATGCATTGCGGGATATCTGGTGGGAGGATTTTGTTTATATCAATGAAACTCCTGAATACAGGGACTACTACATTCATTTGCTGAATGTTCCGGATACAAAAAATCTTTCATTTGAAACAGTTCAGGAGACTCTTCCTGCAAAAGATGTTGAGATATCTTCCCGTATTTTCAAGGATATCAATAAAGTGCAGGCTTGGACTATTCAGCCCTATGGACTTCGCGATGTTGTCCTGGAGCCTGTTGTCAGCAGAATCAAACCGGAACAAGTTGAAGATGAAATTGTGTTGTCTATTCCTGATTTCCGTTATTATACCCTGCTGGTTATCCGGGAACAGAAAACATAAAAATCGAAAGGATTTCAATGGATCAGGCTTGCTGCCGTTTCCTTCCCTGCCGTTTTTGCCAATCTCTCAGCGTGTAACGGTTGTAGCGATCTGACTGGAGGGAAAGCACAAGCTCTTCTGATACTGAAATGATTTTGACTGAACTGGTTCCGCTGTTTTCAGCATTGCAAATCAGAAATTTCATAATATAGAAATGGAGGCAGGTAAAATCAATTAAAAACAGAGAAGGCTTGCAACGCGCATCCGCTTTGCTTGTGGAAGAAAGACTTGCAATAAAGAATCATTTCTTTGAGCATTGACCTTTGAAAGGAAAGGAACATAAATGATGAAAATTAAAATCAGGAACTTCGCTGTGATACTGTGTGTAATACAAACCTTTTCTGTTTGTGCCATTAATTTTCCTGATTGCAACAGTTGGAATATCATGGGGTTTTACTGCAACGGCGTCTTTGTTGAAATGAATCGCAACCGGATTGCAACATGGAAGTATGAAAAGAATAAATTGCAGATGAACGGTAAATTGACGCTTCTGTGTCAATGGAAAAACAAGAGTTATCCGGACTATAACTTTCATGTAGGCGCTTCTGTTGTTCAGGGAAAACGCTTCTGGCTGCTTGGCGGGGAAGGCACTGTCAACAACAGGAAATGCCAGTCGGTTGCTACTGTTATGACCGGAACCATAGAACCGGATGGAAGGGTCTGCGATATGAAAGCAGTGCGTTCTCTTCCCTTTCCAACAAGAGCAGGTCGAGCTCTTATTTGCGACGGAAAAATATGGTTCCTGGGGGGGAGCGGTGAAAATAAGCTTATATTCGCGAAAATTCTTGAGAATGGCGAGCTGGATGAATGGCAATATGGGAAAGCATATCCTCTTCCGGTCTGTCGCGGTGGATTTGTATATTACAAAGGCTGTTTTTATGCGAATGGCATTGCTCATTTTGCACTTCGCACAGGCGGAAGCAAAATTTATGCAATGAAAATTCCTGAAAATGGAATTGGTAAAAAATGGGTGCAGGTGGAATCTCCGGCAAATGCGCTGGGACGCCTGTATGTGTACAATGAAACACTCTATTACTTTGATGAAATATCCGGAAATATCTATAAAACGATTCAGGAAGATGATGGGATTCAATTGGCTGAATGGCAGTTGGCGGGAAAAATGCCGTGTCCTCCTGACACCGAAGGGGTTACTGTGGAGGAGGTCCCGGATGGCTGGTTCTTTTTTGGTGGAGCAATGCGGAGAGCAGGAAAATTCATTGGATTTTATCAGGGGGCGTTTGTGCCATTTTCCAATTTGAAATAATTACAGGAGTATTGATTTCATGTTAAAAGGCTTAATGAGTGTGTTTCTGGCGGCTGTTTTCTCTTTGACGGGTGCAGAAGAAAATATTTTCCGCGGAAAGCTCAATATCGATAAAAGCGAACATGCTATTTTGAATCAGGATGGCCTTTTTTACCTGCCCGCATGCCACATTCAGAAAAGCAAGGGGATTTTATTTGAAGCAGAACAGCCTAACTTGTTGTTTTATCATACTTCAAATGCCCGGCTGCAGGATGAAAATGGATGCATGTCCATTTTGAATGTTCGCGCCATGGAATTTAAATTTCATGTGATACATCCCGGAAATTACCGCGCATGGTACCGGGCTTCTTATCCGACAACATACTCGTATAATCACAGGGAGTGTATGGATAATGGAAATATCTCCGGGCTGATTGAGGATTCCAGCAATCAGCCTCCTAATGTATGGCGCTGGCACAAAGGACCTGTCTATCACCTGGATCGAGGAGAGCATGTATGGAAGTTTCCCACGCCGTCTGCCTGGTGCGGAGGCGCCAAACTGGATAAACTCCTTCTCCTGCCGGAAGAGATTGACAATGTCACGGATGCGAATGCCGTTTGGGAAACCGGAGTTCGCATCCCCGATCAAGGAGAAATCGTCATACGGAAAATCAAAACAAAAAATATTCAGAGATGGCGCATCAATGCTGAGTTTCAGTTAAACGGAGGAGATTTTTCAGGGGAATATCATTATAATGGTCTCTCGTCCAGGAAAATCAGGATCGGAGAATGGGAAAATGTTCCGAATGGTGTGAGATATTTATATTTCTGTTTCCGGCTGAAAAAGGCAAGGGATGCCGCAGTATCTCCGTTCGTCTATAATCTAGAGCTTCAGATTCATGGCAGATAACTGCCATGGAAGGACATTGTATTTTTGCAGGATTCCGGCTGGATTTGGCAAAAATTCGGATTGTCTTTGAGGGATGTTTAAAAACCAGCCGGGAGAAAAAGCTGCGCCTGACGGATTTCAGGATCCGGGAGATCGAAAGCAACTGGTAACCAGGCAGGCCGCTGCAATTTCAGGAATGCGCCGGATGATCCCCTTGACGGATTGTCCGGCGTTCCGTCCTTTCCGTCATGCGGTTCTCTTCGCGGACCGGTAGCCGTAGACGGCAACCACCAGAAGGCAGATCAGCGGCAGGACAAAGGAGAGATTGACCGCCGGCATGCCGAACAGCGTTCCCCTGTCGATGATCGCCGCCTGAAGGGGAGGGAGCACGGAGCCGCCGAGAATCGCCATGATCAGACCCGCCGCTCCGAATTTCGCGTCATCTCCGAGACCTTCCAGCGCAATTCCGTAAATGGTCGGGAACATCAGGGACATGCAGGCGGAAATGCCGACAAGGCAGTACATGCCGAAATTGTTCTCCAGGAAGATCGTTCCCAGTGTCAGGAGACTTCCCGCGACGGCAAGCAGCATCAGCAGCCGCCCCGGATTCAGATAACGCAGCAGGAACGTGCAGATGAAGCGGCTGAAGCAGAAGATGACCATGGCGATGATGTTGTAGCGCTGCGAAAGCACTTCCGCGGTTTTCTCATCCATGCCCTGCGACATGAAGAGGCGCGTGCCATACTGGATGATGAAGGTCCAGCACATGATCTGCACGCCGATGTAGAAAAACTGCGCGATCACGCCCTCCCGGTAATGAGGAATGGAGAAAATGCGCTTGATCGTCGGAATGAAAGTGATGTCGTGGGACTGGTCGTGATTGTTCGGCATCCGGGTGAAGCGGATCAGGAAGAACAATGCGATGATGATCAGCCCGATCATCAGATACGGCTGGATCAGAATGGAGAGATCCGAATCCCGGACCGCGACAAATTCCGCTTCCGTCAGGGCGGCGCGCTCCGCGGTGTCAAGCGGATTCATCTTCGCCTGGATGAAGTGCATGGCCACATACATGCCGATCAGGGAGCCCATCGGATTGAAGGACTGGGCAAGGTTCAGACGCCGCGTCGCGGTCTCCTCGGTGCCCATGGAAAGAATGTAGGGATTGGAGCTCGTTTCGAGGAAGGAGAGCCCGCAGGTCAGAATGAAATAGGCGATGAGGAACGGGTAGTAGCTGCCCGTCATTTTCGCAGGAAAGAAGAGAAGCGCGCCAAAGGCATACAGCGCAAGTCCCAGCAGAATGCCGGCCTTGTAGGAGTATTTCCGGATGAACATTGCCGCGGGAAACGCCATGGCGAAATATCCGCCGTAGAAGGCGACCTGCACCAGGGCTCCGTCGGTTACGCTCATTCGGAAAATTTTCGAAAACGCCTTGACCATCGGGTTGGTGATGTCGTTGGCGAATCCCCAGAATGCGAAGCACGAGGTGATCAGAATGAAGGGAAGGGCATAACTGACTCCGTCCTTGTGCAGAAGCGGCTGCCTGCTGTTTTTCATGATAGAATCCATCCTTTCCGCAGTGGCGGATCAAATTTTTTTTTTTTGAAACGGCGCATTTCCTGCCGATGTATTTGCAATGTATATTGTCCGCCGTGAAATATCAAGAGTCTCTTTGCGGAATCTTGCGGGGAATCGGTGCGCCCCGGCGTTTCCCGACCGGAATCCCGCGGCTTTTTCCCGATTGCGCATGCAGGGATTTCCCGCTGAATGCATGAGAAAAAGAGGAAAAAAAAGCGGAATGACTCTTGACAATCCCTTTTTTTTATTTATAATATGTAACAGAAGAACCTAATACGTATTTGATGCGATGCGGGAGCCGAGAGTGAATATTACGATGGAGAAACTTGCCGCGCTGGCCAATGTTTCGCAGGGCACAGTTTCACTGGTGCTCAACGGCAAGGCGGACGGGCAGATTTCCAAGGCGAAACAGGAGAAAATCCTCCATCTTGCCGAGAAGCATCATTACCGCGTGAACATGGCGGCGAAAAGTCTTCGCAAGAAACGGCAGTATGCCATCGGGATCGTCATGCCGTGCCCCGTGAACAGCTTCTATGCGGCAATGGTCTCCCGGATGCAGATCAAGCTGGCGGCGCGCGGCTATATGGCTCTCTTCTCGTTCTGGAAGCAGATCGAAGACATTGAAAAGGCCTACGACGCGGTATACAGCCGCTGTGTGGACGGAATCATTTCCTGGACGGTCTGCGACCGCATGCTGCGGGAAGGGATTCCCTCCGTCTTTTTTGATGCGGACATTGAGGGAAGGGACTGTGTCCGATACGCCTTTTCCGATGCGTATCAGGAGCTTTTCCGCTACCTGTGGGGACTCGGGCACCGGAAGATCGGGATTGTCAGTCTGCCGGGGGATTCCAGAAGAGAACTTCTGAGAGAGTTTCTCCGGGCGCAGGGCAGCGAACTGCGCCAGGAGTGGTGCTTTGATTTCAGCGACAGCATCGAGAGCGCCGCGCCTCTGCTGGAACGTCTTTTTTCCGTGAAAGATCGGCCGACCGCTTTGATTACCCTGAATGATGACACAGCGAAAAGACTGATTTTCG
>ERZ779737.2857-NODE-2857-length-10703-cov-3.755635_pt1 | contig 10703 bp, 7 predicted proteins | sample MGYA00511889_ERZ779737 | MGnify/ENA primary metagenome ERZ779737 (study PRJEB29588, sample SAMEA2163575) | human gut metagenome | biome: human gut; feature: human-associated habitat; material: faeces | place: Denmark | collected 2008/2010 ...
GGTCATCGGGCAAAAGGCCTGGCAGGTCTCCGGGCGGGTGGTTACCCGGGTGGCGGTGGTGTTCCTTACCTTTTTCATCTGTTTAAGCACCGCTTTTGCGGTATCCCCGTCGGTTAGGAGCGCCGTTTACAAGATGATAATTTCCCCGCAGGACCTCTTTACCAGTGTAACGGTGGCCCCACACCAGCCGGGCATGTTCATCGATGCGGACCTTTACACCTGGGAGCACTGCTTTGCCCCAACATATTTGCCGGAGGGGTATGAGTTGGCAATATTTGAGGATCTTGCGGGGATTGAATTGCTTGTGTCTTATGAGAAAGGTGATAAATACATAGATTTTACACAGACTAGTTCTGGGACACATTGCTCAGTTTCAGTTCATGTTGATTCCGAGAACGCGCAGATCACCCGCCCCATTATGATTGGTTACAGCGAAGGGATATACAATCTAAAGGACGGAGAAACCTCGATTGTATGGCAGGTTGGCGAAAGCATGCTTAGCCTGCTCTCAAACGAAGATACCGAAGAAGTAATAAAAATTGCCGAGAGCATCCAGCTGCTGCGGTAGCGGCACAGGGGCGCATCACAATAAAACAAAAAAGGAGCCTTCCGCTACTCCTGATAGGGGTACCTTGAAGCGTGTCCTCGGATTAGGCAGGCAGTGCAATTGTACTGTCTGCCTTTTCTGTTGTCTCTCCGCATAGAAGCATATCGTCTGTCTCGTTGAGGTTGAAGTCCCGAAAACAGATGTGGATCTTCTGCGGTGCGTGCTTGGAGTATTTGACCTCTTTCTCATACACGATGATTTTCGCCACAAAGGTGCGGAGCAGTTCCGGGGTCAGTTCCGTCATGTCGGTGAACTTTCTGGCCTTGGCGATGAAGTTCTTGGCGTTGGCCATGCTACTGCGTAGTTTCTCCAGGCGCTCCTCCGTGGCAGGGATGGCTTCAGCCAGCTGCGCTTTCTCCTTGGAGTATGCCTCAGACAGCAAACGGAACTGCTCATTGCTCACCCGTCCCAAGGCGCTGTCCTCATACATCCGCTTGAACACTACATCCAGTTCGCCATCCCGTTTCCGCATCGTGGACAATTCCCGTTCCAACCCCCGGATCTCCTTTGCCACCTCAGTAGATTGCTTTTGCTGAATATATGCGGCGAACCGCTCCGGGTCGCTCCTGGCAAACTCTGTGGCTCTGCGGATTGTTTCCAGCACGATTTCCTTCAGTGCCACTTCCCGGATATAGTGAGCGCTACACACTTCTGCCCCGTCCTTCTTGTAGGTGCGGCAGGTGAAATGATTCTGTTCCGGCTTCATGGTGTGCGCCCGGTGCAATACCATGGGCTTACCGCAGTCCGCACAATACACCAATCCAGAGAACATATTCTGCTCATCCATATTCGTGCGGCGGCGCTTATGAGATCGCACCTCCTGTACGATATCCCAGGTTTCCTGATCCACCAGCTCTTCATGAGTATTCTCAAAGATAAGCCACTCTGATTTGGGGCGTTCACATCGTTTTTTGTCCTTGTAGGACTTGGTGCTGTAGCGAAGGTTGACCGTGTGCCCAAGGTAGACCATGTTCTGAAGCATATCCGCCACCATGTCGCCAGTCCAGTTGTAGGGCCGCTCTGCATTCAGCCCGGAATGGGATGTGCCGAATTTCGTATAGGCGTACATGGATGGACTGTAGATGCATTCTTTCTTGAGCTGCTTTGCAATCTGGGCTGGTCCCATTCCGCCGGCGCACATGGCGAAGATGCGTTTGACGACAGCCGCCGCCTCCTCATCCACCAACAGAGGAGAGTCCTTGGTTGCACCCTTGCGGTAGCCGTAAGGAGCTCGTGTCCCCACCCGGATTCCCCGCTGTGCCTTGGCGTTCACTACATTCCGCACCTTGCGGCTGCAGTCCCGCACGTGCCACTCATTGAACAAATTCTTGAAAGGCATCAGCTCGTTGCTGTTTTCATACTTGGTGTCAACATTGTCGTTGACAGCGATGTAGCGCACATCATTGGAAGGGAATATCTCCTCGATATAAAGACCGGTGTGCAGTTGGTTTCTTCCAAGGCGGGAAAGATCCTTTGTGATGATGACGGCGATGTCGCCGTTGCTCATGTCATCCATCATCTGTTCAAAGGCTGGGCGATTGAAATTCGCGCCGGAATAGCCATCGTCCACATAAAATCTGGTGTTCTGGAACCCATTCTCATCGGCGTACTTTTGCAGGATAAGTTTTTGGTTCTGGATACTGTTGGAGTCGCCCTCCAGATTATCATCTCGGGACAGACGGCAATAGAGCGCCGTGATCTTTTGGTTTGGCTGTAACATATTGACCTCCTTCATAAAATGCCAAACCGATTGAGAGATTGCAACCATACAATACCCTCAATCGGTTTGTTTGTCTATGCGAACCTGTTTTTCAGGCGGAAATATTTTTTGCGTCCTGCTCCAGGTCGATGACCTGTTTCATAAGATCGACCGTAGATTGCGTTCCTCCGAAACTGAATTCCGCGAACACAATGTACTCTCTGCCGCATACATGCTGTCGGCGGCTTTTTATAATCTTGCCGTCCCTTTCTTCCACTGCGGTATCCCGCACTGCCTTGGCAGAGGGAATATCCTCATCTCCATGCTTTTCTTCACTGTAGGAGCGGGGACGCTCATTGTATTTGAATTTATACGCCATATCGTTCCTTTCCCCTGACGCTACAGTCAGGCAACAAAAATAGCAGACCGTTACATGGTCTGCTGCTGTGTTTGTTCTGCCTGCTGATCTTCGGTCCACTGCTGTTCTGTAGATGATTGCTCATCCTGTGTGAGCACCATGGCTACGCCGGCCACCAGTCCGATGACAGCGCCGATATTTTTGGCTTCCTGTTCTGCCTGGATACGGCGGTAACGTTCCTCGACATCTTCGTTACCATCATCCAGTAACGCTCCAGTTACCGCCAGACCATACAGTCCAGCGTGGAGCGGCTTCATAGAAACAGGTTGCGGATGTTGCTGACCACTGTCGCTGTGCCATACCCCATCCCCAGCAGTGCCGCCACGATGAGCAGTACCAGTACGATCCATTTGGCCACTACGATCAGGTCGAAGTCCGGAAGCCAGTCCAGCCATTTGCAGGAATGCTTTTCTTTCTTCTTCCCAGCCTGTTCCAGCAGAGTGGTCATCTCCGTCAACGATTTCTGGATCTTCGCCATGCTGTTCTGCACCGCTGTCAGGTCTGTGTGTGATCTCAGGTTCGGAAGATACTCCCGCATTCCACGCACTTCCCACCCGATGGATTCTGTCTTCTGTGTCAGCATCGTCAGAGCCTCCGGCAACGGACACTGGATGACAATGGGCGTGATCGGTGAACTCGACTCCTGCGCTGTCGGCTGCGGTGAAGGCTCGGGCCGGTTCAGGGCCATGAGCTCGTCCATAGATAATTTCTTCTCTGATCCTGAATTCATATTCCATGTTCTCCTTTAGATATTTGTCACCGAACAGCAAACGGTCCCGACACTGCCAGCCACTCGGCGTGGTATAGGTGATATTCTTTCGGGACTTTTCCCAGCGAACCTTGTAGCCCTCGCTCTCCATCAGCGCAATGAACTCCTCGCGGTTGGAAGCGTGGCGCATACAGTCATTGATGATATTCATGAGCTGCAGCTTCTTGCTCTGACCGCGGGCCGCCGTGTGATACTCTCCGATGGTCATAGTCTTTGTTTTCTGCTTTTGTTCCCTGGGTTGAAATACAGGAAGTGAAAACTCCTTGCAGACCATGTCGTTGCGTTGCCGCAGTTCCTGGAGCTGCTCCTTTGCGATATGCAGTTTCCGTCCGGTATCGAAATTGACCGAGTTGATGAGGAAGTGGGAATGGATGTGCTCACGGTCTGTGTGGGTGCAGACCAGAACTTCGTATCCCTCATAGTACTCGGCCAGCTTCAGCGCGGCCGCATGAGCGGTGACCGGGTCGACTGCTTCGCCTTTCGGGAAGCTCTGTACCATGTGATAGAACAGTACACCGTCCGTCTTGTGGTAGAGCCGCTTGGTGGTCATGAAATCCGCGTAGACAGATTCCGGCTGACAGTTGATACCTGTGACCAACTGCTGCCCCTCGAACTCGGTCTTTTTATCCTGCATGGTATACCGCATCACGGCGCTCATGCATCCGGTGGTCTGGCCCCGCTTGTAGTTTGTGAAGCTGATGATAGCCATAGCTTACCAGCGCTTTCGTTCAAGGATCATCCGAACGGCACCACAGAGTTCAGAGAACACCCGACATACGCTTTCCAGATCGATCACGGTCACTCGTCCCATGTGCGCCAGGGTGACGAGCTGGTTCAGATTTCTGCCGATTGACTTCAGCTCCTTCAGCACTTCTTTCAGTCCATCGACGACCACAACCTGCTTTCCCAGACAGCAGGCTGTCACATAGTCGCTCATGGACATTCCGGAGCGTTTCGCCAATTCCTTGATGGCCTCCCGGTCTGCGGATGCCATCCGGGTACTGAACTTGATATCTTTTTTCATGTCGTTTCCTCCAGTCTTTCGTAAAAATGGGGTGTGGGGCAGTGCCCCGCAAACAGGCGGAAGGCGGGCGGCGGCTGTGCCGGTGACCAGACAAACGCGATGCTGGCCACCTCCAGGGAGGTGATTTCACCGCGCCGGACACCTGCACTCCTCCTTCGGCCACAAACGGCCAACACGGCGTTTTTCTTGCTTTGCGGTGGGTTACTCGCTGCGCCCGGAAACCGCCCGCAAATCGCCGCACAGCGCCTTGACAGGGTCAACAGGGTCGACCGCCCGGACACCCTGGGTATCGTCACTTTCGGCACGCTGCAGCTCAATGAGCCGCCTTCCGTTGCTGCGGCGCACCACAGCGGAAATGCCGATTTTCCTTAGTGCGTCAAGGTTTTGCAGGATCTGTCGGGATACTTTCTTAGGTGACATGTGTTCCACACCCACAGGGTCGATTCGTTCAGACAGCTCTGTAGGAGTGCCGATAAATTCGGTTCGGTCACGCATCAGTTCAGAGAGGAGATAAACGATGCGGTCGCCCAGCAGCTCCGGCTGTGTCCGGCTGTCCGACACCAGCTCCCACACATTTTCACCGTTGCGCTCCAGCGTCAGCTCCCGGTATTCAATGTCACGGCCAATACAGGAGAGCTTTGCTCTGCCGCTGCCCCGCTTTTCTTCCACCAGCGTGAAGCTGGAATCCACCGCGCCGCTGATGGCCGTCGTGCCAGAGATGCGGCTGAACACATCGTCGGCAAGCTCCTTCCGCAGATGGTGGATCAGCAGAATGGCGATGCCGTGGGCATCCGCAATACGCTTCAGCGCGGAGAGGTCACGGTAGTCATTTGCATAGGTGTTGTCGTAGTTGGTGCCGCGGATCATTTGCAGCGTGTCGATGATGACCAGCACCGTGTCGGGGTGCTCAGCGAGGAACGCGCAGAGCTGTTCCTCCAGACCCTTACCAAGGGTATCGCTGTTGGTGGTGAAGTGGACGCTGGCGGGAGCGTCCTCCGTGATCTCAAACAAACGGTTCTGGATGCGGAGAGTAGAGTCCTCCAGGCAGAGGTAGAGCGTGGTACCCTGCTTCACGCCCATACCCCAAACGGGATCGCCCTTTGCCACCGTGACCGCCAGCCACAGCGCCAGCCATGACTTTCCCACCTTTGGTGAGCCTGCGAGGATATGCAGACCCTGAGAGAGCAGCGTGTCCACCACGAAGTTCAGCGGCGTGAGCGGCTGACTCATCAGCGTTTCACCGTCGATGGTCAGCAATCTGTTTTCTTTTTTCAATTTCGAATCCTCCTTAAAAATATTGCTCCCATCGGAACGACGAGAGCGAAAAAAGCAGAGGGGCGTTACCACGGGACGGCGCGTGGTTTCTTCCCTCTGCTTGTATTGTGGAGGAATTTATGCTATGCTGAGAAAAAGCATGGACAGATTAAAAATCAAGTAGGACAAATTATTGCAGAGGAGGGGGCCAGCGGAAATGGAGGGGAGCATCATATTCTATACCTACGGCAGCACCTTGGAGCTGAACGGGCAGCAGTTTGAGGCAGGCAGGCTGACCGAAGATCTGCTGAATCTATCACCGGATGACTACCACCCTCTGCACGAACGGATGGTGCGCATCCGTACCCTTATGGACATCTACGAGTATGTCCGCAAGAGTGAACTTTGGTGGAAACTGAATGATGAGATGGAGCAGCTCTGTCAGGAACTTCGCCGATATACTGTGTTCCGCTTGCTACCGGACGATTGCTATGACGCTTTCTTTTCGGTGATACGGGAGATCACAGGACAGTTCAGCTTGTTTCCTCCCGAGGAGCACAGCCTTTCAGAGGATGATCAGACAAAACTTCTCAGCGCCTCAGCGGAAGAATTCTTCCAGAGCGATGATGGGGACAGCGATCCTGAAATCTCCTTGGGACTGCTGGATCTGTTTCGTCGCAGAGAGGGCAGCGAGGAAAAGGGCGAGTTGTTTTATTACGAGATGTTTCGCCTCCTGGGAGCGTGCGAAGATACCTGGAGTGCCTACAAGAAATACATCGACCGCTACATGATGTATCTTCACGACATCCGTGCCTTTGTTCCTACCATCCGGAATTTCATCAAGTTTATCCTCTCCACACTCACGACCAATGGGCCGGAAAGTTATGCGGCAGCGCTCTATGGTTTCTATAACGATGATCGCACCGCAGAGAAGCTGATCGTCAACCCCATCACTTACCACGGGGACTGCTACAGGAGACACGATGAATATATGCTCTCCTATGTCCCGCGGGAGCTGCCGGACGGCTCCATGGCCATCTGTCAGGAGCATGTGACGGACAGCTTACAGGCGCTGATGAAGGCAGACTATATGCTGGCCCTGAATAGCGGACACAACATCCGCCGCTGCATCATCTGCGGGAAATACTTCATGCTGAAGAGCGGCGTCCACGCTTTGTACTGCGAAGGGGCCTGTCCCCACGCTCCTGGCTACACCTGTCGGCAATTTGGCACGGTGGAAGTTCAAAAGGAACTGGCAAAGAACAACCCCAAGGTGAAGGCCAAGCTGACTGCCTTTTCCAGGATCACGAAGGATATGCAGCGGGGAGCTATCTCTCAGGAGGATGCCAGAAGAGCCAAGGATCATGTGCGAGACCGGCTCTACGATGCGCTGCGCAGCCCGGATATCTCTGTTGAGGAGTTTTCTGAACAAATATCTACTGCGCAAGTGTATGAATATTGCCGCATCACCAGAGTGAGCAAGCCCCGAGGGCGTCCACCGAAAGCAAAGGCGGGTGGGACCCATGACCAATGAGGAATTGGTCCGCCGATATTACGGCGGTGATGAGCGCGCGCTGGAGGAGTTGTACCGCAGGAATCTCGGGCTGATCCGGCGCATCGCCCGGGAGACTGCCAGAGAGTTCAACTGTCTGCATATGGACAGGGAAAGACCGGGAGAGTTGTCCGGCTATACGAAAACGATTCTGGAGGATCTTTGCGGCGAGGGTGCGTTGGAATTTCTGACACGGGTCCAGAGCAGAGAATACGATGAGAGCCGTGCTGTGCTTGCCACCTACCTGTACCCACATCTGAAAGGCCGGATGACCCGTTGGCTGGAGCAACATATCGGAAATCTTTCTCTGAGCAAGCACGAGATGGATGCTGTCCGGCAGGCACAAAGGCTATATCATTCAGGTCAGTTCAGCATCGAAGAGATCGCGGAGAAAATGGATGTCCTTCTGGAACAGGCTGTCAAGCACATCCGTTACAACACCCATTTTGTTGGTGTCAATGATCTTATCCCTGGGAGCTATGACGGTGATCCCTTTGAGCGGCTGATGCCTGGGAATCTCTCTGTTTCTGCGGAGCAGGTCGTGTATCGAAAAGTCTGCATTGAGCTGCTGCAGGAACTATTTGATGCTCTCCCGAAGAAGGACAGGGACATCCTCGGAAAATTCTACGGCGTATTCGGATTTGAAAAAACTTCGCTGAAGGAAATCGGCATGTACCACATGATGAAGGAGTCCGCCGTGGAAAAGGCAAAGGAGCGTGCTGTCACAAAGCTGAAAAAAGCCTATCCGGGTAGCAGGCTGCAGATCTGGAGGAATGTTCATCGTATGATACGCAGACCGATCCTGCCAGCGAAGGATGACAGAGCACTGCGGCGCAGCTTCACGACTTCGACCCTACGAAATCAGGAGTCTGGAAGATCGTAGTTTCGATACAGTCTGGTGAGAATTTTGCGCAGACAGGAGACCGCAACAGTCCCCTTTAGGACATGTTTAGGAAAAATCAAGAGTCATACTCGCTTTTTTATACGTTCCGTGCTATAATGCAGAAAAACACGAAAGGCCGGCAACTATGGCTACACATATTTTAGTCGTCGATGACGAGACTGCGATCGCAGATCTGGTGGAGGTCTATCTGAAAAACGAAGGCTTCACCATCCACAAATTCTATAATGCCTCCGACGCCCTGGCTTGTGTGCGGACGACACGCTTGAATCTGGCGGTGCTGGATGTGATGCTGCCGGACATGGACGGCTTTACCCTCTGCCAGCGCATCCGGGAGGACCACCTGTTCCCCATCATCATGCTCACCGCAAAGGTGGAGGATATGGACAAGATCATGGGGCTGACCTTGGGAGCGGACGACTACATCACCAAGCCCTTCAATCCTCTGGAACTGGTGGCCCGGGTCAAGACTCAGCTGCGCCGCTACACCCGGTACAACCCCAGGGAGGGGACAGTCCAGGAGGTCACCGAATACGACTTTCGAGGCCTTCAGATCTCCAAGGCCACTCACAAGTGCGTCCTGTTCGGCGAGGAACTGGCCCTGACGCCCTTGGAATTCTCCATTCTCTGGTATCTATGTGAGCACCGGGGGAATGTGGTGTCCAGCGAGGAACTGTTTGAACATGTTTGGGGCGAGGCGTTTATGGACAGCAACAACACCGTCATGAGTCACATCGCCCGGCTACGGGAAAAGATGCACGAGCCCAGCCGAAAGCCCAAATTCATCAAGACCGTTTGGGGGGTGGGGTACACCATTGAGTAAGAAAGGAAATACCCGCAGCCGCCGGAGATCTTTGCGCATCTGGGGCGGCTACCTGCTGGTCCTCATGGCTTGGGTGGTCGCAGTGATGGCCTTGGCATTCCTGGGCTTCATCATCTGCGCCAGCATCACCTGGCAGCCCTCGCCGCTCTACGACTTCCTGAATTGGGTTCGAGACTACATCGTTCTGGTCTGCATCGTCACAGTGCTGGCGGGCTGGGTGGTCATCAGCTTCTATTTTATCTCCAAGCCCATCAAGCAGCTGGACGTGGTGGCCAATGCGGCAGAGCAATTATCCCGCCCCAGTGAGGAGCCCATCCAGCTGCCGGATTCCCTGGAGGACATCTCCATCCAGCTGAATCTGGCCCGGGAGCAGGCTCTCCGGGACGCCCGGGCAGCCCGGGAGGCAGAACAGCGGAAAAACGACCTAATCGTCTATCTGGCCCACGACCTGAAAACGCCCCTGACCAGCGTCATCGGCTACCTGACCCTCCTGCGGGATGAGCCTCAGATCTCCCCGGAGATCCGGGCCAGGTACACCGGCATCGCCCTGGAGAAGGCGGAGCGGCTGGAGGACCTCATCAACGAGTTCTTCGACATCACCCGCTTCAACCTCTCTCGCCTGGAGCTGGAGCGGCAGAGCGTGGACCTGACGCGGATGCTGGAGCAGGTCGCCAGCGAATTCCGCCCCATTTTCGCAGAATCGGGGCTGTCATGCAGCCTGGATCTGCCGCCCAAGCTGCACTATTCCTGTGACCCGGATAAGCTGGCAAGGGTCTTTGATAATCTCCTGCGCAACGCGTCTTATTATAGCCTGCCGGACAGCACGGTGGAAATTGCCGGACGGATAGAGGCCGGGAAAATCGTACTCACCTTCTCCAATGCGGGAAAGAACATCCCCCAGGAGAAATTGGACCGGATCTTTGAACAGTTCTTCCGTCTGGACAGCTCCCGCGCCACCCGGACAGGTGGTGCGGGCCTTGGCTTAGCCATCGCCAAGGAGATCGTGGAGCTCCACGGCGGGACCATTCGGGCGGACAGCACCGAGGATCGGATCACCTTCACCATCTGTCTTCCGTCAGACCATTCAGAAGCGCCGTAAGAAAATCACAAGAATTTCGCAGAAAACTTGCAAGGCATCCGTTGGTAGATAGACAAGTATGAAACGCCTGGTTCTGGTACCATTTCAGTATCAGAACCAGGCGCTTTATTTTGATTAGGAGGTCTTATCCCATGAAAACCATTCTCGTTCTCTTCGGCGGATGCTCCACGGAGTACGAAGTTTCTCTCCATTCCGCCTATGCGGTGCTGTCCCACATGGACCCCGCCCGCTATACTCCTTTGGCTGTGGGCATCACACGGGAGGGGCAGTGGCTCTGCTATACCGGCGACCTCTCCCGGCTGGAGGACGGTACTTGGCAGCAGGCGGCAGACTGTATCCCCTGCACCCCACTGGTGGAACGGGAGGCCCACGCTTTACTACTGCTGGACGGCTCCGGCCGCCGTCTCCTCTTTGACGCGGTATTCCCAGTCCTCCACGGCAAGAACGGCGAGGACGGTACGGTACAGGGACTCTTTGAACTGGCCGGGGTCCCGGTCATCGGCTGCGGGACATTGTCCAGCGCCTTGTGCATGGACAAGGACCGGGCCCACCAGCTG
>ERZ779737.2863-NODE-2863-length-10696-cov-2.176581_pt1 | contig 10696 bp, 18 predicted proteins | sample MGYA00511889_ERZ779737 | MGnify/ENA primary metagenome ERZ779737 (study PRJEB29588, sample SAMEA2163575) | human gut metagenome | biome: human gut; feature: human-associated habitat; material: faeces | place: Denmark | collected 2008/2010 ...
GGCGAGCTGACGAGCGGCCATGAAATCAGGAAGCACGTCTGCATGACCTGCTGGTTCACCTGCGACCGCGGCGTGTCGCACGAGTTAGTGCGTCACCGCCCTGCATCCTTCTGTCAGGAGAGCACTCGTTATTGCAACTACCAGCGCGGGGACTTTGGCGGTGAAATCGCAGTCATTCAGCCCGCCTGCTTCGGCCCTGATTCAGCCGCATATGGGACATTCATAGAGGCCGCTGTCATGGCGGAACGGTACTATTTTGACCTGCTGAACATTGGCGCAACGGCGCAGGAGGCGCGTGCGGTACTGCCGACCTGCCTGAAAACGGAGGTTGTGATGACCGCGACGGTTGAGGAGTGGCTGCACTTCTTCCGTTTGCGCTGCTCGGAAGCGGCGCATCCGCAAATGAGGGAAGTGGCTACACAGGCGAAGGAGCTGATGCTGGCGGAGCTGGCAGGTGTTTCCAGCCGCTGCATGCCCCTGAAGCAGTCCGGCACTGAGGGCGTTTGCCCCGTCTGCGGTATGGCGCTGGAAAGCGTTGCCTGTACGGGACTCCGCTGCGGTCATCCGTGGCTTGATAGCGTGCGCGTTCATGCCAACGGCGAAACGTGCGCTTCGCAGTCTCCTCCCCCCCCGTAATTGCGTCGGATACGGTGTACCTGTCTGACTGCATCACCGGGATGCGCCGGATGACGGATGAATCCGTAGACTTGATTGTGTCAGACCCGCCGTATCTAATCAACTATGCTACGGGACACAGGCAAGATAAAGCGCACGACTTCTGCACCCCGATTCAGAATGATTCAAACCCGGAGCTGATTCAGAAGTACGTCGAAGAGTGCTATCGCATACTGAAGCCAAATTGCGCTTTTTACATGTTTTGTTCTGCAAAAACGCAGGATTTCTTCAAAACAGCGGCTCAAAATGCTCATTTTACGGTCAAAAACGCGATTGTTTGGGTGAAAAGTGAGTGGACGATGGGCGACTTGAAAGCGCAATTTGGGCAGCAATACGAAGTGCTTTTGCTGCTGAATAAAGGTCGCGCTCCGTTTAACGGAAAGCGGCTGGGTGACGTGTGGGAGTTTCCGGGCATACGCGGACACAAACAGCTTCACCAAAATCAAAAGCCGGTAGAGCTGATACAGCGGTGCATTGAGAAGCATTCCAAAGAGGGTGACGTTGTATTCGATGGCTTTATGGGAAGCGGTACGACGGCGGTTGCGGCGGCTCGGATGAATCGGCACTTTATCGGTTTTGAAATCGAGCCAAGGTACTTCTGGATAATCCACAATAGACTTTGTGAGGAGGTACGGCATCATGCCCCGTGTCTACTTTGAAGGGTGGTACGACGGCGTTTTTGCCAAAGCAGAGGATTGGTACAAGGGTGGCTTAATTTACGTCAACCTCAAGCATTACCGTCCCGGCGCGGCTTTGAGCCGTCCTACGAAAGAATGTTCTTTTCTGGTTCGGACGGATGCGCCGGAACGCTTTGAACACTATCCACACAGTATCGTAGCGATTCTTCTGCGGTACGGCAGTGAAGGGAACCTCGTCCCCGTAGAGATAAAGTTACCTGAAATTGATCTTTGTCAAAGGAGGTAGGTCGTGTGAACAACAATGAACGGGCGGAAATGCTCCGTTTGATGGCGGAGGAACTGAATGACAGCATCAGCGCCTATGAAGGGGCGAAGAAGAAGCCGAAAGACGCTACACAGGTATATGGCAGCATGACGGCGAGTAACACTGCCGCGGCAATTAAGCGAAAAATCGTTCACATGCGGCAGGTGCTGCTTGACCTCGGTGAGCAGCTATGAAGCATTACGGTGACATTACCAAAATCAGCGGCTACCACGTCCCGCCCGTCAACGTCGTCATCGGCGGCAGTCCGTGTCAGGATTTATCTGTGGCTGGCAAGCGGGTGGGGCTGGCAGGAGAACGGTCTGGTCTGTTCATGGAGCAGATCCGGCTTATAAAGGAAATGAGGCTTGCGGATGAGCAAAGAGGCAATAGCGGGGGGGTGTCCGCCCCCGTTTCATGGTCTGGGAAAACGTACCGGGAGCTTTTAGCTCCAACAGAGGCGCAGACTTTGGCGCAGTTTTACAAGAAACGATCAGGGTCATCGAGCCGGAAGCACCCGATGTGCTTGTGCCTGACGGTGGATGGCCAATGGCAGGATGCCTGTTCGGGGCAGACGGCGGCTGGTCTATCGCGTGGCGGGTACTTGATGCGCAGTTTTGGGGAGTCCCCCAACGTCGCCGTCGCATCTCGCTTGTCGCAGATTTTGGAGGCGAACGCGCCCCAGAAGTATTATTTGAGCGCGAAGGCATGTCTTGGGATTATCCGGCGCGCAGAACGCCGAGGGAAGGAACTGCCGCCGACGTTGCGAGAAGCGCTGATGGCGCAGAGCAAAGCGGTATCCGATGCTTGAATCCGTGGGATTCACAGACGATTCGGCAATACGCTGTCGATGGCGTTTCTCCGTGCCTGTCGAGCAACGCAACGGGAGGACAAAATCGTGCCGGAATATGCGCGCCTGTTGCTTACGCACAGCAGAGCTTTGGCGATTGCAAGCCATCCGATGTCGCAGGGACGCAGTGTGGTAGGTGGGCAAAGGATGCAACCGACCTTGTATGCTACCCCGAAACAGCGCGGTCTCTGCTTGCGCGTCATGATGGGAGTCCTTGTCTCGACCGTGGGCCGAACGTCGTGTTTCAATCCGCTCCGATTGCCTTTTCAAACCGTGGTCAAACGGGCGGCGAAACAGCTGAAACCCTGCGTGCAGAGTCACATGGTGCGCTTCCTATGGTTTGTGCTGCGGGTTTCAAGGGCGGTCAGTCAGAAAAGGCGCGATCTATTGGCTTCGTAGATGAGCAAGCTCCTACCCTCAGCGCAAACGGAAGTCATCTTGACCCGACTGTGTTCTGTATTCAGGGAAACTGTATTGACCGCGCCGATACGGCCGGGTGCAACGGCAAGGGCTGGAAAGCAGAACAGAGCTATACGCTGAACACCGTTGATCGGCCTGCCGTGGTTTACGACGCAAGGGGTAACGGGAAGGGCGAGATAGCGCCTACACAGACGGGAGACCATCAAAGCCGCGTTACGGATTATACGGCGCTGGTCGTGTCCGACGTTGCTGCGGTGGACTGCCGCAACGGCACGGAAAACACAGGTGTCAATGGAACACTGCAAGCCAAAAGCAATGGCGGGCAGAGCCTGAACCTGAACAATACCCTGCGGTGCGGGTACTGTGTACGACGTATGACGCCGCTTGAGTGTGAACGTCTGCAAGGCTTCCCTGATGGCTGGACAGACCTCGGTGAGTGGATGGACAGCAAAGGAAAGTGTCACAAAGAGAGCACGGACAGCGAACGCTATAAGGCACTCGGCAACAGCATTGCCCTCCCGCCGTGGTTATATGTATTGCAGCGCCTAACGGTCTGCTGCGGGACAGAGCGCACAATGGCAAGCCTGTTTGACGGGATAGGCGGCTTTCCGCTGCTGTGGGAGTCGCTGAACGGGTCAGGTTCATGTGTATGGGCAAGCGAAATCGAAGAGTTTCCGATGGCCGTTACAAAGCGGCATTTCCCTGAAAAAGAATAGGAGATGTGCAAATGTTTCCGCAAGGACAATACAAAACGATTTACATAGACCCGCCATGGCCAGAGCGCGGCGGTGGGAAGATTAAACGCGGGGCTGACCGGCATTATGCTCTGATGTCCATAAAGGAAATCAAGGCCTTGCCTATCGCTTCACTCGCAGATCCAGAGGGCTGTCACTTGTATATGTGGACGACGAACAACCACCTGCCTGACGCGCTGGAATGCGTAAAGGCATGGGGCTTTCAGTATGTTACACTGATTACTTGGTGCAAGGATAGCATGGGCTTGGGGCAGTATTTTCGCGGTATGACGGAGCACTGTATCTTTGCAACCACACAAAAAAAAATTACCTTACAAGTTGGAGGAAGGAAAGCGTATGCAGGGAGTAACAGGCTTTGTTGAGCCGAAACGTGAACACAGCCGCAAGCCCGAAACCATGCGCAAAATGATCGAACGTGTTTCCTATACCCCACGCATTGAACTGTTTGCGCGCAGAGCAGCGCCCGGCTGGAAGGTATGGGGCAATGAAGCGCCAGAGGAACAGGAGGCCGCAACTTGAAGATACCGTCTTTCGTGCGAATCAACGGCATTGATTATCCCGTGGAGCGTGTGAAGTCGCTGAACGATGGGACGAACATTGCGCACGGATACGCCGATTTCGTCCACAACCGCATACAACTAAACCCTGATACGCAGGGATATGAGCACATGTGCGTCACTCTTTGGCACGAAATCCTGCACATCCTAATCAATAACGCACAGATTGAAGTGCCTGATGAAGAACAGCTTGTGCGGGCGCTCTCTGGCGGAATCTATCAGGTGCTTCAAGATAATGGCCGCCGCCTGTTCGATATTGTGCCGGTCGATGAACCGGCAAAAGAAGAAACGATTGGAGGAGGAAACCATGACTCGTGAAGAAGTGCTACAAGCCGCCGCGAAGTGTGTGAACGGTAACAGGCAAGAGGACTACGGTTCTCCCGAAAACAACTTTGGATTGGTTGCTGCATTTTGGAATGCTTATCTTCGTCCCTATATGCGCCCGAACATTATCGGCATCGACTCGAAAGACGTTGCAGCGATGCTGGGACTGCTGAAAATCGCCCGTATCGCAACGGGGCGCGGAAAAGCAGATAACTGGATCGATCTCGCAGGATATGCGGCCTGCGGTGGTGAGCTTGAGCGGGCGGAAGAAGCTACACGAAGTGAAGGAGATGAACGCACATGATTTTGGGTGACTCTGAAATTAAGCGGATGATGGCGGAGGGTTATTTCCCGGCGTATCCTAAATTGCTCATTAACCCAGCGAGCATGAACGTGCGCATTGGCGCATCCTTCTTGGTTCCTCGACGCAAGTGGTTCGGTAGTGTGGCGTTGGGCGACGAGGTAAAGTACAAGAAAATCGTTTTGCAAAAAGGTAAGGCGTTCAAGTTGCGTCCCGGTCAGTTTGCACTCGCCACGACAATAGAGTCCATCAACTTGCCGCTGCATCTTGCGGCGTTTGTGCAGGGGCGTTCTTCCATCGGTCGCGCAGGGTTGACAGTGCAGAACGCTGGCTTTATCGACCCCGGTTTTCATGGACACATTACGCTGGAGCTCAAAAACGAAACGAAAAACACGATTTTGATACGCCCCGGTTATCCTGTGGCGCAGATTGTGTTCGAGCAAGCGCAAGGTGTCGAGCGTCCGTACACTGGCAAGTATTGCGGGCAGACGGAAGCAACAGGAAGCCGAATGCACCTTGATAAAATTCCTCGCTGAGAGTTTGGTGATCCGCCGTACTGTCTTGCGGCGGGTCTTTTATCCGAGAGAATAGTCAAAAATATTTTGCTGAACATATTGACAAGCAAAGTATTTTTGCTATAATAAACTCAGCAGCTAAAAATATTTAGCTATTGTGGACGGTCATAAGCCGTCATCAATTCAAGCACGATCCCGATGAGCAGGAGGCGCAGAACCATGAGTAACGACGTAGGAAAGCCCCTTCCTGAAATGCGAATGCGGCAGGGTGAGATGGACGGACTCTTTGCCATGTTTGCCGCGTTACAGGAGTTTGACGGGGTAAAGACCGATATGCGGGACAGGCTCAAAGCCATCCCCAACGGATACCGCGATTTGCGGCTGGCGGAGGCTACACTGACACGGCTGTTGGCGCGCATCGTAGAGACCATTCCGGCAGAGAAGAAGCGCGCCATCCGCCGCATGCTGCCGAGCATGAAGTACAAGGTGTACTACAATGCTCCCGTCAGTCACATGGACGAAGATGCAACGGCCATCAACGCGCATGATTTGGTCCTGTTGTGCCAGCTCGTGCAAGGCTTTTACTGCTTCCTCTGTGAAGAAGATTGCAATCACTGCAAGCGCGGTATTGCCAAAGTTTTTGACCGCGTTTTCAAGGTAGACCGTGAAAAGAGCTGGGCGGACTTCTGCTTCGATGAAGGAGAAGATCACACATGACCTACTTCGTCTGGAGTCTGAATCGTTTTGTGCGCAGGCTGATTAAGGTTCCACTTATCTACCCGCTCATGCTGCTAACTCTGTTACCTTCCATCCTGTACAACGGTCTGTGTGTTTTGTCACAGCGGTTGGACTGCTGGTGGTGGAAATAAATAACTGGAGGAAAGACTATGGACATCGTACTTGCCTTTTTCTTCTTCGCCCTCGGCATTGCGACGGACGCGGTACACAATCGCATTCGCCGTGACAGTGAGAGCAGGGCGTATAGCTCCGGCTATCGTCAGGCGCAGAAGGAAGAAAACATCCGAATCACTGCCCGAACGACTAACGATGCCGAAAGCACCGTGCACGCGGTCGCACGGAGACAACCTGTTCCGATTCCCGTGCCCCCTCCCGATGCTGAGCCCGTGAAAGAGGGCAACGTCATTTCTACGGATTTTTGGAACAATTTGCAGACGAACGGACGCGCTGCCGTCCATATTCGCCGATAAGGAGGAGAAATCATGGAAGGTTACATCTGCATCAACGGTAACAAAACGCTCCTGACCCCGGAACAGATCAAGGAGCTGGGCTTCTGCGAGAAGCCCGTGCCCGTTCAGGGCTTGGCTCTTGTGCGTGACTCCCTGCGGAACGGCACTTTTCTTAAGCGCTTCAAGCTCCGCGACGTGATTGAGGACTTCGGCTATCACTTCGAGATCATCGGCTGCTGCCATGATCGGGCAGAGGAAGATGAAGAGCGTCTTACTGTTACCGTTATGTCCAAAGAGTTGCTACCTGCGCATCGTATGCACAGCGGTGCGTGTCCTAACGGCTGGGTGGACACGGAGCTTCGTCACTGGCTGAACCATGATATGCTTGAATCCCTGCCTGACGCGCTGCGAGAGTTGATTCAGCCTACCATTCGCGAGAGCGTGGATTGCAAGGGACGCAAGCATACCAGTACCGATATGCTGTTTCTTCCGACCGAAAGTGAGTTGTTCGGTTCTGCGATTTTTTCTTCCGCTGAGTGCGGGGTGCGCTACCCGGTCTTTTCCACTTCTAAATCCCGTGTGCGGGTTGATGAGGATGGGGGCACAAGATGGTATTGGACTTCTTCTGCTTATAGCGGCATTGCCACCTGCTTCGTGCTTGTCAGCGGCAGCGGCTGCACGGGCAGCTACGACGCATCCAACGCGCTTCGCGCCCCCATCTGCTTCCAAATTTCCTGACATCTGACATCGGAGCAATCCCGCCGCCCCTCGTGGGTGGCGGGATAAACGTCCGAACGACTGCATAGCGCGGTAAGAACGACGATAGAGGTAAGTGGGTGTTGCTGTCATGGGGCATGTTTACTGCAAGCATATCAAAGATAAAACCCTTAGAGGGTACATGGTGCGTGGCGTGCCGTTTTTGTGTCTGTATGACGCAGAGTCACAATGCACCCGCATAGGAGTAGAACCCGACAAGTCGATCCTCTTGTATGCGCCTGCTCAGGCGCGGCAGGGCGCGGCCATCAGTGAGAAGGAAGTGTTGTATCTGTGTTCTCGTTTGGACGAGATGCGGGAAAAAGCGAGCGCCGGACTGTCCAGTCTCGCCGCTGAACGTGACCGCATCGAGAAAACAGATCCACCGAGCATCATGCGCGACGCGACGTTGAAGGTGCTGGAAGAGAGGATACAGCGGCAAATCGGATACTGTAACGGGCTGTCAGACGTATGGCAGTTGCTGCATCAGCGCGCTTATGAGTTGTGGGAGCTGACGCGGTTAAAGGATGAGCGCACATGATTGAAAGCAAGGTATACAGGTGTGAAGTATGCGGCACGACGTATGCGGAGAAAGCCATGTGCCGAGAGTGCGAAACGTTCCATCTGCGGCTGCCAGCAGGCGCAGAGCATGTCGTCACTGACACAAAATATCTGGCGAAAAACAGCGCGCATAATCCTTATCCTCAGCGGTTGACGATTCAGTTTGCGGATGGGCACAAAGCACTGTATGAGTACCGCTGTCCTCTCGGCGAGGTGAGGTAAAAGGGGCTACACGGTCCATCAATTGACACAAAGCGAAGGTGAGGTAAATGAAGCTAATCCGTTGTCAGAAGTGCGGAACCGTAGTTATCAGTGAGGAGACTTTTCTCCAGAACATCATGGATGCAATGGAGGACACCTGCCGCAAGGCACGGCGCGCGAAATACCATTCTGAGAAAGATGCGCTTTTGCAGGAAGCGGCTGAATATCGCTCCATGTACAAAGCGTTTATGCACCACCTAACCGAGCGTGACCGCGCCGCTCACAACATGGATGCCTACAAGGTATCTGAGCTGTACAATGCGCTGGTTCGCACGGGCAGGATGAGCACGGCAGAATTTCAGGTCATCTGTGCGGCAGGCGAAGAAAAAGCAAAGATACGCCGTGATGCAGAGGATAAAGAACTGAACGCTATCTACGGCTACTATGAAACGGTGTGCAACCGCACGATGCCGAGCCCCACAGAAAAAGCCGCCATGAGGCGTTGCAGATAATGCGGGAAAGGGAGCGAAAGAACCACCATGACCTACGACAGACCAATTATCATTTCGGCGGGCAAGAGCCGTAAGGACATTAACTGGCAGCGCCAAACGCTGACGGTTTCTGAGCTCTATGACCGCCTGAAAACGCCCGCCCGCGGCGTGGAAGCTCTGTCCGAATACACCAAAATGAAAAAAGCCCAGCAGGACGATTTGAAGGATGTGGGCGGCTTTGTGGCTGGCGCTCTCGCCGGAGGACGGCGCAAAGCGAACGCCGTAACGGGCAGGGACGTAATCACGCTGGACTTTGATAACGTCCCCGGCTGGCAAACAGACGCGGTGCTGGCGACGCTGGACGGTCTCAAATGCAACTACTGCGTTTACAGTACCCGCAAGCACGCGCCCAACGCCCCCAGACTGCGCGTTTTGATTCCTACGGACAGAACCATGACCCCGGACGAATACGAGCCTTGCGCCCGGCGTATGGCGGATTACATCGGCATCAGTATGGCCGACCCGACGACCTTTGAGGTGTCGCGCCTGATGTACTGGCCGTCCTGCTGCTCGGACAGTGAGTTTGTATTCCGCACGGCTGACGAACCTTTTGCGTCGGTTGATTCTTTGCTGGCAAGCTATAAGGACTGGCACGACATCAGCGAGTGGCCGCAGGTTCCCGGCAGTTTTAGCTACCAAAAGCTGGCGGTCAAGCAAGGTGACCCCGAAGCAAAGCCCGGCATCGTGGGCGCGTTCTGCCGTACCTACGACATCTACCGCGCTATCGACGAGCTGCTGCCCGGCATCTACGAAGCAGTAGACAATGAGAAAGACCGCTATACCTATCTGGGCGGCTCTACCACGGGCGGCGCCATCGTGTATGATAACGGCAAGTTTCTGTTCAGCCATCATGCTACGGATCCCTGCTCCGGCAGGCTGGTAAACAGCTTCGACATGGTGAGGCTACACAGGTTCGGAGACGCGGATGACGTGAGCGACGCAAGTACGCCTGCGAATCGTCTGCCGTCTTACAAGCGAATGCTGGAGTATGCCAACAGCCTTGATGATGTGGCTGTGTTGCTGATGCAGGAACGCTATGACAGCGCCATAGCTGATTTTGAGGGCGTGGGCGCGGATAACGCTGATGACCCCGGAAACTGGATGCTCAAGCTCCAGCGTGAACCACAGACAGGCAGGATTAAAGGCTCCATCGACAACGTGCGAATCATTTTAGAAAACGACCCGCTGTTGAAAGGGCGCTTTGCGCTGAACCGTTTTGCCGGGCGCGGCGAGGTGCTGGAGAAGCTGCCGTGGGACGTGGCGAAGGGTGAGCACCGCCGCCGTATGTGGTCGGACACAGATTCAAACGGCCTGTATTGGTACATGGAAAAGCAGTACGCCATAACCGGGCGCGGGAATATCGACGCTGCGCTGGACATCCACGCCGCAACCCATGCTTTCAACGAAGTGCAGGACTATATCGAGGGTCTGACGTGGGACGGTACACCCCGGCTGGATACGCTGTTCATCGACTATCTGGGCGCGGAGGATTCGCTGTACAACCGCACTGTGTGCCGCAAGGCGTTCGTCGCGGCTGTCGCTCGTGCCATGCTCCCCGGCTGCAAGTACGACAATATGCTGATTTTGTGCGGCCCGCAGGGCATCGGCAAGTCAACGCTGCTTGACAAGATGAGCCTCGGCTTTTTCAATGACTCCATCAGAACGTTCGAGGGCAAGGAAGCATCTGAGCTTTTGCAGGGCGTGTGGCTGGTGGAAATCGCTGAGCTGGACGCTTTCAGGCGCTCCGACGTAACGTGCATCAAGCAGTTTCTCTCCCTGCGCGCTGACCGCTACCGCGCCGCCTATGGCCGTCACGTTAAGGATTTACCCCGCTGCTGCGTTTTCTTTGGCACTTGCAATCAGGTAGACTTCTTACAGGACACGACCGGCAACCGCCGCTTCTGGATCATCAAGGTGCATCAGAAGAGGCAGAAAAAGGCGTGGAGCTTCGACGAGGATTTCCGGGCGCAGTTCTGGGCGGAGGCAAAGGCGATATGGCAGTCCGGCGAGACGCTCTATCTGGAGGGCGGCATCCTTGACGATGCGGAAGAGGATGGGGCTGAGCAGGAGGATGCCGGTAAGGTTGGGCACAGCCATGAGTGCGTTG
>ERZ779737.2864-NODE-2864-length-10689-cov-1.958435_pt1 | contig 10689 bp, 20 predicted proteins | sample MGYA00511889_ERZ779737 | MGnify/ENA primary metagenome ERZ779737 (study PRJEB29588, sample SAMEA2163575) | human gut metagenome | biome: human gut; feature: human-associated habitat; material: faeces | place: Denmark | collected 2008/2010 ...
GGGGGGCAGCGATAGGTTAGCGGAAATGATTGGCTTGCTCGGTGGAGATAATGATAACGATAGCTTAATAAAGTTTTTTGGTGGCAGTAATGTGACAATATGGGAAATTACTCTTACAGGGATAAACCGTTTCATACGTATTTATCCGTCTGCCTCAAAACCCATCTCAAAAGATAATTTTTTAGCCCTTATGATTTTTAAACAGTCATCTTCGCGGGCTACTCGTGCAGGGGGCGAAGGAATGACTCTTCAAAGTGGTGTATATCTTAATGGTAATGAACCTCATGCCTTTGCGATCTCAGGAGTTTATCCATTGACATCCTCTGGTAAGTTTATAACATCTAATGATTTCGGCGGCATTTTAACTTTTGAAAATAACGGCGGCATTAAAATATCAAGCTTAAACTTTTTAGCAAATTCTTATTTTTATGCAAGGACTTATCGCATAGCGATAATAACTTAATAACAACAACAAAACATCCCCCAACAGCAAAGAAGCTATGTGGCTTATCGTATCGCAAAACAATTGTTACGGAGAGCCATACAAGACATTCAACTGCACGCATTGCGGAACTGTTTTTAGTGAACAAAACGAATGGGTTACATATTACCACTATTGCCCAACTTGCGGCTATCATATGCGTAGAAGCGATTGGGACGAAATTGAGAAAGCTAAACTGACTAAAAAATCAGGAGATTGAAATTATGACAAGATATTATAAAATGTACGATGACAGTAATTCCTACATCATCGCCATTGGTACTGGCTACGGCGGCACGGAAATCACGGAAGAAGAATACAATTCCCTTTTAACACTCATCCGCAATCGCCCTACGCCACCCAGTGGCAAAGATTATAAACTTACTACATCGCTGGAGTGGGAGGAGTATGACCTTCCTCCCGCTCCTGAACCCAGCGATGAAGATGAAATCAGCGATAGCGAGGCTATTTCTATTCTGCTTGGGGGTGATGTGGAATGACACGCGGAAAGACAAAGAGACTTCGTGCGCTTATTGAGACAATGAGCGCGCAACTGGATGACGAAACTACGCTTACGGCGATTTAGGGGGGGCTTATGAGCATACAGACAGAGATTGATCGACTGGCAAGCGCGAAAGCGGCGATTAAGACAGCCATAGAAGGCAAAGGTGTGACCGTGCCCGCCGACACGCTGTTGAGTGGGATGGCAGCGCTGATTGATGGGATTGAAGCTGGGGGCGGGAACTTCGATTTCTCTGCACTAAATGGTGCCACTGCGGCAGTTTCTGGGACATTCACTCCCGCGTCTGATTCAGAGAAATTATGGGTAAACGCGGACTTTTCAGCAGTCAGCACGCTCCCGAGATTGGTTATAGTATCGCCATTGACTGCCTCGAATTCTGATTCGGCGCTGTCCTTATATGTTTGGCTTAACACGTCATCAAACCCGTTTGCCGAGCCTGTGGATGGAAGGTCAATCTACTTGCACAAATATGGCGCAGCTACGGCTGCAAGATGTACTGCTGACAGCCTGATGAATTACAACACCGCGTTTTCATTTATAGGTCACCATGGAAATTATCAGATGTTCGACTCAGTTCAAATACTTGACAATAGACTCGTTTGTGAGTGCGCAACACGTAATGCAGGAAGCGTAAAATTTCTTGGCGGAACAACGTATTCTTATTTAGTAATAGGGGGTTAAGACTATGAGGTATTCGAAAATTGTGATTGATGGCTATATTGAAGGGATAGGGACGTATAAAAGTCGCTCAAATATGGATGGAGATATAACGGAAGCAGAATATAACAGCATTATGGCCGTCATTCAGAACCGTCCCCAATCAGACGGCAAGGGATACCGCCTGAAAACCGATCTGACGTGGGAAGAATACGACCTGCCGCCAGTTCCGGAGCCATCAGATGAAGAAGAAGTCAGTGATAGCGAAGCCCTTTCCATTTTACTTGGAGGTGATGTAGAATGACACAGGGAAAAGTAAAGAGGCTGTGCGCTATCGAATACATGAGCGCACAACTGGACGACATTTTAAGGAGTGGAGCTTATGAGCATTCAAACACAGATTGATCGCATCTCAGGGAACGTGAGCGCAGCGCTTTCCGCAATCGTGGAGAAGGGCGTGACCGTGCCAGACGGCAGCACATCGGACGCGCTGGCGGAGTTGATTACTAGTATTGAGGTGGGGGGGCAAATAATATAGTCGCAGGAAGATTTATACTGTCGGAAAGTTTGACAACTGCGTCCCCATTATACATAGACATTACATTTCCAAAGAATGAATTTCCATTGATGTATTGTGCTTATGAAGAAACAAGCAATTTGACATATTCAGACACATCCCACACCGCAGTAAGAATGCGGTATATTATTGCATCAAAACTACGTAGTTACGGAAACAACACAGAATATTATGCGGCGTCTTTTTATAATAATGCTAATACAACTACAATGAACTATATAGGTGACACCGTGATACACGTCACAACTGGTTACTCGGCCGCTGGTGGTATATATGGTTCTATGGATATTAGTTTGAAAGATAATCAAATCAGATTTAAGGCAACATCTAACAGACAACCATATTTAGGAGGAAGAACTTATAATTATATATTGTATTGGGGGGACTGATATGAAATACTACGTACAATATTCCGATTCCGGCCCCCTCCTCACCATCGGCACCGTCCCCATCGGCACAGAAATCACCGAGGCTGAGTACACACGCCCTATAGCCGAAATCCGCGAAAAGACCGTGCATTGCGGCAGAGGACGAAATAGCACGGTAAGAGATCGGCGAAGATGAACTTTCCAGCACTGAAATATTGAATATCTTACTTGGAGGTACTATTAAATGACCAGAGGTAAAGCAAAACAATTGCGGGCGCTGATTGAATCGCTCGCTATCACGCTCGACGATGCAACTGCACTGACGGGTGTTGAACTATTCCCCGCATGGACAACCGATACCGCCTATGCTGTAGGTGATCGCGTGCAGTATAATGGCGTACTGTACAAGTGCGTTCAGGCGCATACATCGCAAGCCGATTGGATGCCCGATGCAACGCCCGCATTGTGGGTGATTGTAAGCGTCGAGGAGTGGCCCGAATGGATTCAGCCAACGGGTGCTCATGATGCTTATGACAAGGACGCGAAGGTATCCCACAACGGCAAGCACTGGAAGAACACAATAGATGCCAACGTCTATGAACCGGGCGTTTATGGGTGGGAAGAGATTATTTAAATCACACAATAACGCGACTTGAAAAGAGATGAGTCGCGAGGAGGTTTTTTCAATGGCAACTGAAAAGACAATAACCACAAGGGTGCAGATGAAAACTGATACTGCATCAAACTGGGAAAAAGCTACCAATTTTACGCCAAAAAAAGGCGAAATCATTGTGTACAGCGGCAATCCGCCGCGTATAAAAGTCGGCGACGGCACAACAAAAGTCAATGCGCTTCCATTTACGACATCTTCTGTTTATGTTGGAGAAACTGAACCGACTGGCGACTACGACATATGGATTGATACTTCATCGGACACTGGCACTGGCGGGGTAACAGCGGTTATATTTACGCAAGACGAGAAGACAAAATTAGCTGGTATTGCTGCGAATGCTAATAACTATTCACTCCCGACTGCTGGCTCTACTCTTGGCGGCGTAAAGACAACTTCGACTGTAAGTTCTACGACTGGTCTGACCGCTGTTCCGATTATCAATGGCGTGCCGTACTATAAAGACACCAACACAACTTATACGGCTGGAACTGGTTTGACACTTAGTTCAACGCAATTTAAGCACACGAATGCGGTTACAGCAAAAACCGCATATGGTTCGACAGAAACGACTGCATCAGCCAATGGTGGAAGCATTACGGTGACGGATGTTAAGTATGATGCGCAAGGACACATTACTGGTTCTACTGATCGTAAGATTACACTATCTCAAACGACATATACGCTTGCTGGATTGGGCGGTGTTCCGACGAGTAGGACTGTGAATGGAAAGGCGCTAACGTCGAACATTTCGCTTACTGCGGGAGATGTGGGTGCTGCTACCGCAAATCATACGCATGACACTTATCTTCCTCTCGCTGGCGGCACAATGACAGGCTATATAGATTTTGGAAGTAATTCCAATGGTTTGTCTTGGACAACCAATAATGGCACGACAATATATCTGCGGCCATACAGCCCATCAAATGTTTTCCAAATCACCATGAAGCCGTCTGGCGGGGATGAGTTTGGTGCTTTGAATATAGACACAAGCGGCAATATAAGTCTTGCACAACCTTTGCCTATTACCTACGGTGGCACTGGTGCAAGGGATGCGGCAACCGCGAGAAGTAATCTGGGTATCACCCCGTCCAACATTGGCGCTGTTCCACTGACTGGCGGTGCTACCATTACGGGCAGTATGACATTTAGCGATAATATTTGGGCGTCTAATAACAAGTCTGCGGGCGGTTATGTCAAGATTTGGGAAGACAATGAAGGCGGCAATATCGCCATTGCAAGTCCAAACGGCAAGGCGTTTGAGATTGATGCTTATGACGATACTGCGTTGCGTTGCTATGCTTATGATGATGGTGGCAATATCAAGGGAATGAACTTTAACCGAACAAATGGCAATCTGTCTACCGATGGTCAAATGTTTTGTTCTGGAGGGCAAGCTGTCTACCATACAGGCAATATCGTCTATAGTTCGACACAGCCCACTGGTTCAAACGGCATGATCTGGCTCAAGCCAGTCTAAGGGGGTGCTGATATATGGCTTCACAGACCGTATCTGGCGGACAAACATATAACGGCACTCACGATGTGCGCCGCGAACTACCCTATATTACTGGCTTTCCGTCCCTACAAGGAATTCTAACATCAGTTAAACTTGATCTATACGTTCGTTATTCTTCGGGTTTTACCACTCGCACGATTTATCCCGCAATATTCAAAACTTTTACACTACCATCAAATAAATGGGTAGAAGAAAATAATTGCCGTTATCGTCAAAATACGCAAGACGTTGACAGCTATGTTAATGCGTCAAATTGGCATAGTTTTTGTACAGACCTGCTTGTAAACAGTTATGGTACGTCAATATCCAGCACGGGCAGTAGCAACCAAGCTTATTCCTATACCACGCCCGCCGCAGATATTACAGATTGGGGTAAAAATCTCGCAAACTGGGGCGGTGGCAAACTAATTATCGCGCTTCTCACTAACGACGGCGGACTTTATTGGGGTAATAATACTACCTGTAAACTTACTGTTAACTATAATGCTGGTTCCATAGTTTATTATTATAATGGTTCTCAATGGGTTAAAACTGTGCCATATTATTACAATGGTTCAGAATGGAAGGCTTGCCAAGTAAGTCGTTATAATGGTTCTTCATGGACGCAATGCTAAAAATTGGAGGGAATAAAAATGGGACTTAGACTTGATATTTATAATGATAATTTTGTTGGTCTAACTGCTGATTTTAGCTTTGTAGACAATTCTTCATATTTCTTTTCTGGTGATAGCGTGCAAGACGCAATTACATATTTTGGGCTTTACGTTGATGAAGCAACTGCGCGTCTAAAGAGAAGGAGCGAGAGTGAAAAAATTGTTAATGGTCTTGGCATATCCACTGATACCGTTGATGAATTCAAATCTTCTCTAAAAGATATTACCAAAAACCTCACAGATGATGAAGCTGTTACTCATAAATATCTCATCGAACTATGGGATGAAACTGCTGAATATGCGGTTGATGATCGCGTTCGCTATGCTAATGGGCTTTATAAATGTCTGCAAGCACACACTGCGCAAGCAACATGGACTCCCACTGATGCACCTTCTCTTTGGGCTGCGCTACTTATCGACCCGACCAATCCAGAAGTGCAAGACTGGAAACAGCCAGATAGCACAAATGGTTATGCAACTGGTGATATTGTAAAACACAATGACAAATACTATAAGTCTCTCGTAGATAATAATGTATGGGAACCCGGTGCTACGGGTGTGTCTCAATGGAAAGAATGCGGGAAAGACGGCTCAGATATAATTGCGGAATGGCAGTCTGGTGTTACCTATCAAGTTGGCGATATGATTACTTATAACGGTAAGACTTATAAGTGTATTCTCGCGAATTGCGTCTGGTCGCCTAACGATTACGCTTCTGCTTGGGAAGAAATTACGACTTAACAATTTCTTAACTTGACATTTTAGTTTCTTCGTGGTATAATAGGGATGAAGTTAGAGAGTATCCACTTCATCCCTAATTTTTTTATCGAGAAAGGTGGTATAGACCAACATGAGGACAATTTTTACAAGGAGAGATGACAGTAGAAATGAAAACAGAAATAACTAAGGTGTCAGCAGATTGGATTGATGTCAAGAATGAATGTAGAAATACAGTCAATAAAAAAGCGACTGACATTGCACCGACACAGGATTTTAAGAAAAAGTTGCTACTATCGGAGCATTCTCCGATTCGTCTCATTAAAATCAAATGGCGATGGGAAGGAATTAAGTCGTGGATTTCTGTTCATTTTGCCAGACATTGGCTTGGGGGGACAAATGGATTAGTACACAAAGAGATGATAGGACGGGTAAGGATAGAGACAGCGCGCCTCAGAGCGCACTGGTCAATTACGACGGAGAAGGAAATGCTCAAGCTTGTATTAACGTTGCAAGATATAGACTGTGCTATCAAGCGCATCCTGAAACCAGAGAATATATGGAAGATTTTAAGTCAACTCTGAAAGACTATGAACCAGAGCTATCTAATGTTCTCGTTCCCAACTGTATTTATCGTTTTGGATGTCCCGAATTTAAAACTTGCGGCTATCTACACAAGTTTATGAAGTGGGCAAAAGATAACGGCAAAGACATTGATTGGACAGATATTCAGGCGCGTTACGACCTATATAATGAATACTTCTATTCAACAAGAAAGGATGACTAAATCATGACTTATGAAGAACTGAAAAAGATTATTGAGAGCAAATCTTATGACGGCTATCTCAACCATTTTGCTATGGATGAACGTGTAAACTCCTATCTTAGCAAAAATCCCATCAAGTATATGCTACAAGATATGTTTCCCGAAAACTTTATTATGGCATCTACTCGTGCATGGTATGACATCGGTCTTTACTTTGGTAGTAAGTTCTTCCCAATTAGCATCAAAATCACCAATGGCGATAAGACAGATAATGTTGGCTCAAAAAAGGGAATGTTTTACTGCATGACGGGCATTAACCTCGACGAGCAAGAAGGCAGGGAAAAAATTATTCGCTACAAGTCCTTCCCTGATTTCAATATCAATCTTGTGGCCAATTACAATCCGAACACAGAAGCAGATTATTATTATCTTGTCTTATTTAAGGATACTCGGCGTATTCTATTTACATCTATGAAGCATTTGCGCATTGTTGAACCTAATGGTCATAATCTGCCATTTCAGTGTCGTTGGAGCGATAACATGACAGATGCACAGCGTTGCTCAAATCTGCAATGTCAGTACCTTATGGATACTTATCTCGAAAGTTTTCAGCAACGAGCAAAGGGACTTATTGAACTTTATCGCTGGAATCAGATGACATAATAGAAAAAGGCCGTGAGGACGGAAATGGCTTCCGTCGCAGATGTGAAAACATCTACCTGAGATGTAGGATACGCCGACCTGCCACGGCTTTGCTATTGTATTTTTTGCAGTAAAACTTCGAAATAAAATCAGGGGGTGACAATATGACTACGCTTGTTCGAGAAGGAAATATTCCAAATACTCCGCTAAAAGAGTTTATTGGCAAGTCAACAGATACCAAGCCGGCCGAAGTCATTCCGAATGGTTCAATGTATCTCGAAATGGATACTAAAAAGCTCTACGTTTTTGACGCAGAAACTAAAACATGGGGTGAGTTTTAATGGATTTAATTACAATTGCTTATTTGAAATCTATACTGGGTTTGACAGGCGGCGGAGCGGGACAGAAGGGAGATGATGGCAAGAGCGCCTATGATATTGCGGTTGCGCATGGTTTCGTTGGTTCAGAGGAAGAATGGCTTGAAAGCCTTTCAGCAACATTAGATATTGAACATTTAACAAAGGAAGAAATAGATGCTATTTCTGTATCTGATTTTAATGATACTTTTAACTCGCATTTAACTTGACTTTTGAATGACCATATGGTATACTAAGGATGTTGATGGAGCGGCGATCATACCCCATCAAACATCTTAGAAAAGGAGAGATATATTATGAAGTGGGCAGTCGAGATTTGGGGTTCAAATAGAACGGAACATAAGGCGGCTATTTTACAGACGGATGATATTTACAGTGCGATAAAGAGCATTAAAAATGAGTTTTTCCCCGAACCGAACAAATGTTCGGTTGAAGTATGGGCAATTAAGAGTGCAGCGCCGCTATGTTTGAAAGATACGGACTTCCACTCTTTTATCGAAAAATGGCGAGTTTAATCACATCTTAACTTGACAAAATCCCAATTCCGTGTTATAATAAATACATAAAAGCGGCAAGACCGCGAGTAAAAAGGAGATAGATATTATGAAGATTATTAGCGAAAAGACACATCAGACTTACAATAGTGTAGAAGAATGCCTAATGGCAGAGAAGCGCTTTGACGATGCTATGGCGGCAAAGAAGGCAGAGGAAGAGCAGAAGAAGAATGAGCGAAGCAATCGCCGTAAGGAAATCCATGAGATGGGTGAGGCTCTTGAAAAGATGAGGGCTGATTACGCAAAGAAAGTTAGCGATTACGAAAAGGATTACAATTGCTATTTCGTTGGAAACAGTGACGAAGAAGAAAACAAGTCCTCTTTGGCGTTTTTCAAGTATTTCTGGTAAGAGAGAGGACAGAATAAATTGAATAACATCATACTGTTTTTCAAGTGGATGCGCGCATATGCCGTTCCTTACTTCATAAATCGTTACATTAAGCGCATGAAAGTTACTGACCATGGAGAGGCGTATATAGTTTATCTAACCAAAGTCATTCGAGAAGATTATCAACCGATCTCAATGCAGGAACAAATGTTTGAAGAACATCTACAAAGGATAAAGGAAAAATATTATCCAGATGACAGTCGTAAAAATGCAGCGTGTTATTTGGCAAAAAAGCTATTAGAGTTTCACTGGGTTCCTTTTAGTACCATTAGAGAGGTATATAATCAGAAATGATTTACAATGAGGATTGCAAAATAACTATGGCGCGTATGGAGCCAAAGAGCGTAGATGTGATTTTAACTTCGCCTTTTTATAATACCAATAAAAAGGCGGGGAGTAAATCAACTTTGGAGAATACGACTACAAAAAATGGCGACTACCCTTGGACACGTTATGATTGTCATATTGATAACATGACAAATGAGGAATATGATGATTATACGGTTGATTTGTTTCTTCTCTTTGACAAAATCTTAAAACCAAATGGCGTGATTTTGTACAACATGAGTTACGGAAACAATAATACCGATGGCATGATAAGCGCTGTTAATAGCGTTTTAAGTAAAACACCATTTGCACTTGCAGACATAATTGTTTGGAAAAAGAAAAATGCACTTCCAAATAATTGTTCTCCAAATCGCTTGACGCGTATTGTGGAATTCATTTACGTTTTTTGCAGGGCAACAGAAAGCGGAACTTTTTATGCGAATAAGAAAATAATTTCTACTCGTACCAATGGGCAGAAGATGTATGAAAACATTTTCAACTTCGTTGAAGCGGCCAATAACGACGGCTCATGTTCGCTGAATAAGGCCACATACAGTTCTGAATTGTGTAAAAAGTTGCTCAACATCTATTGTCCCCAGAACGGCCTCGTTTATGACCCGTTTATGGGAACGGGAACAACCGCCGTTGCGTGCGAAGAAATGGGACTATCGTGGTGCGGCAGTGAGATTTCCACTAAACAAGTAGAATATGCTAATAACAGAATTAACGAAAAGAAAGGATAAAATTATGCAGTATTTTGACGAACAGGAACTTCTCGAAAGACTTCTCTCTTCCAATTATAACCTAATGCGTATCGTTAGTCCTTATCAGGCTCTACCGCTCCGCGAAAAGATCACACAGACCATTCTCACCCATATCAACATTTCTTTCGGTAATTATGCAGAGGAAATAGCCAAGAAGACTATTGCGGCTTTCGGCGGCGAAATACTGGAAGGCAAGAGTTCCGATAAGGTGGTTGACTGCCTGTTTATGTACAAAGGCAAGACATATCTAATTGAGCAAAAAGTACGAGACGATCATGATACGTCTAAGCGCGTCGGACAGGCTACTGACTTTATCGAGAAGAAGAGGATTTTCCGTCCCGATGCTTCAGCTTGTTGGTTTGTCGATGATAATTTCCATAAGAATGAGAAGTATTATTCGACGCTTTTTGCAGATGAACTGTATTATGGGGATGAAATCAATAAGTTTATGTACGAGATTTTTGGTGACATCGGTAATGACTTTTTCAGCTATTATCGTCGCCGCATCGAGGAAATGCGCCGCGAACTGTCCAGTTTCAATCTGGCTTTCGTTCAGCCCGTTCGCCTCGAAAAAATCTCTCCTGCTCGTCTTAGAACTCTAATTGAACATTGTTCCAAGGAAGATATTTCTACTTACTTCTTTGCTGGAAATGATTACGTTGAAGTAATAAAAAATTATAATGGCCCGAAGAAGGCCAGATTTATG
>ERZ779737.2870-NODE-2870-length-10662-cov-2.086358_pt1 | contig 10662 bp, 8 predicted proteins | sample MGYA00511889_ERZ779737 | MGnify/ENA primary metagenome ERZ779737 (study PRJEB29588, sample SAMEA2163575) | human gut metagenome | biome: human gut; feature: human-associated habitat; material: faeces | place: Denmark | collected 2008/2010 ...
CGCTTTTCCGTTCGACCAGCACAGCCGCGCTTTTTGTCGTTCCGATATCCAGCCCCAGCACGTACATGATTCTAACGCACAAATGATTTCAGACCGCTGAATTCCGCCTCTCCGTCCCGGACATAGAGCGCCACGCTGCTCTCCGGGAAATCCAGATGGGACGATACCACGGTCCGCCTTCCGTTGATCTCCAGGTCGAGCACATCCGCCGTCCGGACAAGGCGGAAGGAGACTTCTCCGCCGTCCATCTCCACCTGCCGGATTCTGGTGAAGTCATCCAGTTCGACAAGGCCGGACTGCGGATCAAAGGAGATGAAACGCCGGTAAATCTGCTCCTGATCCATGACGATGATGCCGAATTCCGCCGTTCCGGGCCGGAAACGGATGGAGCCGTCCAGACGGAACGAATGGGGAAACACGCCGATCTGTCGCACGGAGATTCCGCAGGTGCCTTTCAAAAGGACGCGTTCAAGCGCAAGGAGAGGCTTCTGAGGAATCATCTCGTCGACAAACGCGGTCCCGATGGAACCGTCCCGCTCCCGGACCAGTTCTCGAAAAGCGGGCCGTTCTCCCAGGTCGGGACCCAGCCGACGCCGATCCTCCGCCCGTCCTTCCACGGCGCGGTTTTCATCACGCAGCAGTAGCGGGACGCGGGGATGTCCATGGAGGGAATTCTCCACGGCCCAAGGGGATGTTCCGAACAGCGCACGCTGGTTTCCCATCTGGAGTTGCAGGTAAAGTAATAAAGACCCTCCCACTGGAAATAGTCGCAGCATTCCGGAATGAACAGGGAGCGCAGGAATGATTCTTCGCGGCGGTAATGAATCAGATCGTCCGTGGAAAAATGCAGGACTTCGCCGATCCGGACGGGAGTGTCCCCGCCGGACTCCAGAGCTCCGGACGAGATCAGAAGATGAACCCGTCCGTCCGGGCCGATGAAAGCCTTGGGATCGCGGAAGTTGCCGCGGCTCTCCGACGGGACGGGAAGATCCGGCAGTTCCCATCTGACAAAGGAAGTTCCTCCGTCTTCGCTGACGGCAATGCGGAGCTCCTCCCCGGAAAAGCTCCGGGAGCGCAGAGCGTAGAACGCGAAGATCCTTCCCCGGTATTCCAGCATGGATCCCGTGCAGTTGCTGCATTCGCCGTTTTTGAAATCCAGTCCCAGGGCGATCGGCAGATGCGTCCAGTGGACCAGATCCGTGCTCACGGCATGGGCGAACTGGTGTCCGCCGAGATGCCCGACCACCGGGTGATTGTGATGCCCGACATCCAGGAGATAATACAGATGAAAGACTCCGTCCCTGAAGAAAGGCATGCAGTCTCCGACAAAAAAATTCCCGTTCGGTTTCCAGTGATTCATGTTTTCTTCCATTGACAGAACATCTGATTAAAGACTTTTTCCGCGGAGAGCATCCCGGTTTTCATACAGATTTGCGAGAAAGACACCGATGGAAAACGAATGATTCGTAGGCCCCATGACCACAATAAAGCCTTTTCCGTAAGGACGAAACAGGATGAAGGGATCACGCACATTTTTCTCTTCCGAACTTCTCGGCTGAGTCGCGAGGACCTGCCATACTTCCGGACTGTCCGGAATTGCCACGTAGGCAGGAGTCATGCACTTTTTGAATTCCTTTTCAAGATCACATGGTTTTTTCAGCCAATCTCCCGGAAGATAGGCCGCCGTCCGGTCTTTCGGATCGGTTTTTTCAATCCCGCGGACACGGAGATCCAGTGTTTCATCTTCGGAAATCTTCACGAAACTGAAATGATTGATGGGCTGAAAGACAACCACAGCTCCGGCTTTCACCTTGTTCCAGAGAGTTTCCCATATATCGCAGTATCGTCCTTTCTGCAAATCCAGACTGGCAAAACTGAAGAGATAAACAGGATGGTTTTCCTTCATGATGCGCTCCGGAGTCGCAAGCTCAAATTTCCAGCCGGCCTCTTCCAGCTGTTTTTTAATCTGAGGGGTATTGCCCTTTGCCCACTTTGCCTCGTTCTCCACGAAAAGCACGCTCTTTCCGGCAGCGCCGGTCTGTTCCTGTGCGAATGCGCTGCCGCCAAGAGTCAATGCCCCGGCACAAATGAGACACGCAAGTGAAAGTTTGTTTTTCATGTCTGAATCCTTTCCCGTTTTTTTTCGTGATAATTGCTGTAAGCAGAACCGTTTCCTTGTTTCTCCGGTTCCAAACATCCATGTTTCATGTTATAATTCTCAGAGACTTTTTCCGCGGAGCGCCTCCCTGTTTTCATACAGGTTTCCGATCAGAACCGCCGGTGAAAAGGCTCCGTAATTCAGACTGCAGAACACCACGACAAACCCCTTGCCGTAAGGCCGGAAGAGAATGAATGGTTCACGCGTCTTTTTCTCCCTGGAGCTTTTCGGCTGATTCGCGAGAATCTGCCATGCGTCCGGCCGCTGAGGCACCGCCGTATAGGCTGGCGTGATGCAGAGGTTGAATTCCCTCTGAAGATTGAACGGGTTCTTCAGCCAGTCGCCCCGCAGATACTCCGGTTTGCGGTCGCTCAGCAGAGTCTTCCCGATTCCATGGATACGGAAGAGCAGAGTTTCGTCATCGGTGATCTTTTTGAAATCCAGCCGGAGAGGCTGTATGACAAGCATTGCGCCGTTTCTGACTTTCTCCCAGATCTTCGGCCACATTTCAGGGGCGAATCCCCCCTCGCACTTGTCAGTGCAGAAGACATAGACGGAGTGATTCCCGGATTCCATCTGTTCCCTGGTTGCGAAATCGAAGTTCCATCCCATTTCGGCAAACTGTTTTGCCATGGCCTTGTCATAGCGGCTCTCGCCCTTGCTCCAGAGAATTGTCCGGTCCTCCTTCTCCCTGTTGAAAAAAATCATGGAACCGGGAGAATTTTTATCCGCCGGCCATGCCTGACCTCCGCTGCGGATGCGGAGTCCCCAGTAGAATCCGGGCTCCGGCAGGGCGTTGAAAATCGAAACAGGAATGGAAACACTTGTTTTGTTCCATGACCATTGCGAGGGAGATGCGGGCGAGGAACTCCGCTTTCCGTTCCCGTCAACGGAGAAGCGGAAAGGTTTTTCCGCAAACAAAGGAGTAATCTCCGCTTCGAACGGAAGTTCCACCCCGTGGAAAAACAGGTTCTTTTCATTCCATGCCGCACGAACGGGGAGACGGCCGATCCGGTTGCCCTGCGAAGTTTCGTCTTTGACGCGGGACAGAATGGTTCCCGGTTTCGGAGGCGCAATGCGCATCCATTGTCCGAACAGATATTTTTCATATTCCACCGCATCGGTTTTTCCACCGTTCAGCCGGTCCGCTTCAAGAAAAAGGGATCGGACCTCCGCATAAAGTTCCGGAGTGACAAAACTGTCAGCAAATCTGGAAGGAAATTCTCCAATCCCGCAATGGATTTTCATGGAGGTCCACTGTTTGTCGATGCGCTTGAAATAGCGGTAGAGCGGATCGGCACCTTTGCCGTAAACCGTTTGGCACCAGTCGCGGATCAGGGCGTCGCAGTCTGCGGAGGGATTCCACATCAGCTGGGCATAGAGATAGACCGCAAGACGGTTTTTCATATATGCCACGTCACGAAGCGCCTGTTTCGGACCGCCCTGCCAGACTTCCGTCGTCACAAGCGGACTCTTCAGGCGCGCCGCCATTTTCAGATTCTCGTCGATCAGGGAATAAAATGGGGTCAGAAGTCCTTCTTTCCAATGAAATATACAGAACTCGTAATTGTAAAATCCGATGGGGGTTCCCTTGTTCGCCCACTCTCTGATCCATGCCGCTTCCCGCTGATTGTGAGTGCAGTCGGAATCCAGTTTATGGAGATTGCAGCGCCGGTATGTCGTCAGTATCGTGAACGGCGAGTCCTGCGGCAGTCTGGAGGGTGGATCCATGAATCCCATGTAGGCGCAGCTCAGAAACTCCACTTTTGGAAATCTTTTTTTCAGAATTTTCACAAGACTCTCGAAACAGCGGAACCATTTGTCCGATCCTTTCATGACGGAACATGAGGAACATTCGCAAAGCTGATGGTTGTCCGACGGGAAGAGCATCACGATTTCCGGTTTCCGTAACCTGAGTTCTCCTGCAATCTCTTTTGCCGCCAGTTTGATTGCATCCGGGTTCGAAAAGCAGAACTGCATATTATGGCGGATCCCGTTGGTCAAGGCGAAATATTCCGGATGCTGCCTGAAATATCTCTGGGGGACGCATGCCGCATGGGCGCCCCAGGCGACATAGAATCCGCGCGCCCTGTCTTTTCTGTCATTTTTCACGCCATTCCAGTGATTTGTGGAAAAATTCCGGGCCATCCAGTCACGGAAACCCTCTTTGTCCGCCGGAGCGTCTCCGGTCTGATGCAGAGCACGGTATTTGATTGGCGGCTGATAGGAAAAATCGATCTCCGGAAGGGTCCAGCGTTCCTTGCGCGGCATGAATTCCCCCGATGCTCCCGGCCAAAGCCAGCGGACACCCAGATATTTCTGGAGAAAGGTGTATACCGCATAGAGAACGGAGCGTTCGGAACCGCCGGAAAGCAGCAGTTTCCCGTCCCGGGTCCGTATGGAGATCCGGTCTGCCGGCATGGCGGGGTCCACTTTCAGAACGATCCTGTGTTCCGCCGTTCCGGACGACGGAAACTTCACACCGGATATTTTGAACAGCGCATTCTTCAGCTCCCGTTCCGCGTAGCGGATCGTCTCATGCGCAGAGTTCTCCGTGTCAACCGCCCATACGGTATTCCCGTCTTCAAAGAAACTTTCTCCCGCGCAGAGAATCACGGGACACAGAGCCAGAAACCAGAAACAGATTTTTTTCATATTGTGAGATCCTTATTCATACATTGTCGAGACATCCTGACGCGCGACCTGAGAGATGCTCATGCCTTCGGCTGTCGGTTTTTCATAACTCGCATGACCGTCCGCATACAGCAGATTCGCACCGTTTTCATGGCGGTATTCCGCTCTTCTATACTCATAATACGGCTGAAGCTGCAATGCGTTGGTAAAAGAGCCCTGCCCTGTCACACCTTCCAGAAAGATGCAGGTCCGGGATATTTTTTTCAGACGGTGAAGCGGAAATGACGGTTCGTTCGGAGACCCGTCGGCCCCCTGCATTCCTCCAAGCTTGGCATTATAGAGCCAGCGGTAGATGGGAGCACGATATTCCGTGATCTTCGGACACTCAAACAGTTTGTTCGTGTATTCCGTACTTCCACATCCATCGGAAACGAGCTTGTCACCATTGGCATGCAGCATTTTGGAAATCCATGTAAAACCGGTAACATATCTTGCGGGCGACTGATCCAGCGCCGGCGGGATCTGCATATTGCTGGAATCCGCATACATCAGAATCATGGCGCCGATCTGACGTTCTCTGGACAGACAGGAGATCCGATGCGCGACATCACGCGCTCTGGCGAGAGCGGGCAGAAGCATGGCCGCAAGAATGGCGATGATCGCAATCACGACAAGGAGCTCTATCAGAGTAAATCCTGCTCTGATTCTCCCGGTCCCCTCCCCACGGAACTGCCGCAAATTCTGCCTCGCAAATGGATTCATGCAAATCATCCTTTCCCGACATTCTCCGCCCTGCCGCGGGCAATCTGCATTCATTGTCTGTTTTCTCCGGTATAAATTGCCGAGGGACGCCACAGTCCGCCGGCTCCGATGTTGTCATATCCGCGAATCGCAATCACATTCTCTTTTCCCGGGAACAGGAATCCGGTGGCGTCGAATGCAAAAGATTTGTCCCAGCCGGAAGCATCCGTGCGGGAAAACGCCAGTTTCCCATTGATGTAGATATCCCCGTCATCATCCAGCGAGCCGATCCGGAGTGTGATCTTTTTCCCCTCGAACTCTCGCGGCACCGTGAACTTCACACGGTACCAGAAGCGGCCTTCAAATTCAGGGAACCCCTGCTCCTCAATAAAATTGGACGAGGAAAGCGGAAACCATTTCGAATCATCGAACGCCGGTTTGTGCCAGCCGCTTTCCAGTCCGGAATCCCGGGGATCAATCATGAATTTCCAGACATCGGGAAGGAAGCGGAACCCGGCGGACCGCGGCGGCATGGTGTCGAGTCCGGAAAAAACCTCCTGATACTTCTCCTTGTCCGTCAGCTTGCGCGGAACCGGGACTACAGGATCAAATTTTGCAGTTTCAAGCCGTTTCAGCATTCGGATTCCGCTGACAGCGGAGTTGGAGTAAAAGGTATACTCAAGCTTTTCCGCATCCCAGAATCTCCGCGCCTCTTCCGCTTTCCGGCGGAATCGGCCGACCGTTTCCGGAGTCCGGCTGACCAATGCGTCAAGATAGGCCCGGTAAGCTTCTCCCAGCTTGATCTGGAACTCAAATGCCGTACGGAAGCGCCGCATGCGCGCGGCATGGATTCCGGTGACGTTCCGTTCCGCCGCAGCCAGCGCTGAGCACCACTGTTTATTCATTTCATCCGGAAGCATGACGGAGAGGGCATTCAGGCATCCGAATGTGATGCGGTTCAGTTTTTGACTGTTTTTCTGTATGGCAAGAAAAAGATTGAGGAGCAGTCTGCCGTTTCCCTTTCCGTAGAAGTTTTCAAGATAATAGGCAAAGCGCTCTCTCGGATCCTGTTTTCCGTCCCAGACACTCTGCGCAATCGCCCAGAGGAACGGATAAACATGGGGTCCGCGCTCCATGACCTCCAGATGATACTGACGGGAAACCTTCCAGTCACGCTGATACGATTTCACGGCGTCCAGGACATCCATGGTCTGCGGTGTCGCACCCCAGTAGATATAATCGTAGGTGGCGATCTGCGCTCCGGCCTTCTGCGTAGCCCTGACATTTTCAAGATATTCCCGGGAAAACGGAGCGGTCTTCCCGGCGTCCGGGGTATTGTGCCATGCCTGGGTCCGGCAGGCTATCGCGATAATATTCGGTTCGATCCGGACTCCTTCCGGCGGCCGCTTCAATTCCAGGTAAGGGGCAAACAGGGAGATCTTTCCATGGGGAATCTCTTCCCGGAGCCCTTTTGCAACGCGATTCATGAAATGCCAGACAAGACGGTCTCTCCAGTATGGTCCGTCTCCGCCGACTTTCCGGCATTCCGGGCATTCGCAGATCCCGGGTCCGTCCGCAAGAGCCATGGAAACATCCATGATTTCATCCAGATCCGTATTGCGCCGGTTTTTTGATTTCTCCATTTTCCGATAATAGTCCACCGCGGTCCGGATGGCGGTCCGGATATTCTTCTCATTTGTAAAACATGGCTGGGCATCTTTCCAGATCCGCTGTTTGACGTAATTCCGCGTGACCATGGCAAAGCGTTCCGGTTCTTTGGCGAACAGCGCAGGGCTGAGCCCGCAATGCGGATAGAGAGAATGCCCCTTGATTCCAGGTTTTCTGTTGAAATCGAACAGATGCTCATCGTGAATGGTGCGTTCAAAATGCATCAGATTGCGGAGAAGCCAGAGATCATATTCATAATGAACCGTTTTCTGGAAATTTTTCCATCCGTCCGGATCTTTCCGGTGATCCGCCACGGGATAAATCACCTGCCAGATGTTGGAAAAATCCATGCAGCGGGACAATACCGCAGGAGATTCGCTTCTGACGCCTTTCTTCACGGCAATCGTTCTCTTCCGCGGAATCTCGCTTCCCTCCGCCCCCGGTTCGAACCAGCGGACGCCCAGCGAGTGCAGATAACGGTAAACTCCGTAAACGACCGCAAGTCCGGTGTTGCCCGTGATCCTGACCTGCGGAGCGGGTTTTTCCGTTTCCGTAATCCGGAAAGCCTGCGCGGACTCCCTGCCCTTCCATTCTTTTTCCGGACGGATCTCCAGAATAAAGGCAGGATTCCTCCGGTCCGGATCGCTCCATGACAGCGGGATGCCGGCCCCCGTCATTTTCTCCAGATGCTCCCGCAGTTCTCCCGCGGCAAAAACAACAGTGCGGGGGGATTCTCTCGGAATAAGAATCGTCGCAAGACTTTTCCCGTCCCTGACGATATCAGCGGCGGAGAGGACGCAAGCCGCAAACAGAATGATGAGACTTCCCGTTATTTTCATTGAACGCTCCTTCATCTTTGTGCAACAAATCAATTTTTCTTCTCTGTCCGGGGAAGGGAATCTTCCCTCCCCGTCGGGGAAACAGTTGAAATTCACGCTATTAATTATAACAAAAAACAAAGGTTCCGGCAACTGTAAAATTATTGCTATTTAGTGTAATTTTATGATTGAATGAGTTCCAGAAGGCGGCGGCGAAGCAAAAACGTCAGAGCTCAGGAGTTCTTTCCGCGATTGGAACGGTATTCCGCGGGAGAAACTCCCGCAACGCGTTTGAAGGCATGAAAGAAATTATGAATGTCGTCGTGCCCCAGAAGACGGGCGGTTTCAGATATGGACGAGCCGGAAAAACAGAGAAGCTCATCCGCACGGTCCAGATAATATTTCCGCAGGAAATCCTTCGGGGAAATTCCCATGACCGCGCGGAAACTCCGCGAAAACGCGGCCTGCGTCATCTGCATGCTGTCCGCCAGAAGCCCGACCCGCAGCTGTGCGGGAGGAGTCCGGGCAATCAACTCGAACACGGGTTTGAACCTGGCGCAGAGTTCATATTCGCCGCGCAGTTTTCCCCAGTCCTGAAAGAGATAACGGACGCCGATATGAAGGAGCAGGGCAAGCGCGCCGCCCGCGCAGCGCGCCGACCAGGTCGATTTCAGAATGGTTTCCGGCAGGGAGGTCTCGCATTCCAGCAGACGCGGCGCATGACGGAAGAGACGCTGCCCCGTCCAGTCGAGCATCGAGAAATGAGCGTAATACAGGACAGAGCCCGGCAGATAGGTGATATGAAACGGATGTCCCGGCGTGACCACATAACGCTGGCCGGGCCGCAGCAGAAAAACGGTTCCGTCGTCTTCGTAGCGGATGACCGCGCCTTTCTCTTCAAAAAAACAGAAGCGGGAAAACGGAGACGCCACATGCAGATACTGTTCCTCGTCAGGACGCACGCTGATCCCGTAACAGTAAAGCGTGGATTCCAGAGATGCCTGAAAGTCCCCGATATTGAAGGCAAGCTTCAAGCTGCTCTCATACAGCGTTGTGTTATAGCGCTCTTCCTCCGCGGAAATAAAACCGCATCTGTTTTCCGCCATGATCGCGTTCCTGTGAATGGAAATTTCCAGAAAGACAATACGGGAATGAGGGGAAGCGTCTTCACGCGCCCCGGGGCTCCGGCTCCCGTGCGAAAGCCGACACCCGCGTTCTCTCCATTCCGGCCCTCGGGTATTATAACACGGAATCGGCGCTTTTGCAACACGGGAATCCGCTTTTCCTTCCTGCCGGATGCTCTCCGCCCGGTATTGCAGAAAGCGGATGCGCCGTCATGCCTTTTCAGGAAGAAAAACGGGATCCCCGACTACAACAATCCCGTTCCCCGGCAGAGAACGGAAACGGAATCCGAAGTCTCCGGACGGAGCATTGACATGAACTGCGCGGGAGCGGCGCTCCGGCCCGATCTGAAAGCTTTCCGCCACAGTGCCCCGGTTGATGATGTCCAGAGAAATCCATCCCTGCGCGGGAGAGGCAGGATGCAGTCCGACCGCGCACGCAAACGAGCGGAACACTCCGGAGGCGATCCGGTAGCATAAGTCGCCATGGTAATGCGTGCCGAAGGAAAGGCCATGAAAAAAAACACATTCTCCGTGTTCCCCTTCCAGCTTCAGCGGAAGCGCCGCGCCGTCCGATCCGTATGCCCTGTCCGTTTCCCAGAGGCGGAAGCGGTAGGCCCCGAATCCGCCGACCGGAAACTGATACGGTTCCAGATCGGTGAGGAGACAGGAGCGGGACGGCGTTTCTGTCCCTGCGGCAATCAGATAAACCGTTGCAATCACATCCGCGCACAGGCATACCGCATTGTCAAACATTCTCCGGATCAGTGGCGGATTGCCTTCTCTTTGGTTCCGCAGGCAGTTCATGACAAAGGAAAAACAGCATTTTCTGGAATCTCCGGCCGCACGGCAGTATGCGGCATAGAGGCGCATGACCGCCTCGTCCACGCTGTTTCCCAGACTGCGGGCGACATACGGCGGCGGATCAAGCTCCGGACAGCGGATCTCCGTGAGAAACTCCAGAGGGAGCAGCGGCGATTCCATCAGACGGTTCAAAACGAACACGTCCGTCCCGCCGGGTCCCTCCAGTGCATGAAGCCCGAATGCGGAATCCTCCAGCACATGAAGCAGGACCCCCAGGTATTTTTTCCCTTCCTCCCGGTCGCCGAGTCGGAAACGGCGCACGGTTTCCGAGATGTAATGCCTGAATCCGGCACAGGCATGGAGAAAGTTTTCATTGATGAACGGACGGCTTCTGTGAATGCCGTGTTCCGGGTCGGCGCTCCAGTAACGGTAAAGTTCATTGCAGGAGGTATCCGGAAGATAATGGAACTGGATTCCGTCCCGGAAAAAGGTATAGGGGGCCAGTTTTTCCGGCTCGGACAAATAGAGATCCGGATAATTGCAGTAATCCCGGATCAGGCCGGCATTGTCTCCGGTTTCAAAAGGGATCAGCGCCAGAGCGCTCTCCGTCAGACGGCAGTGCGTTGCGGAATCCGGCATTGTTTCACTCCTTGAACATGCATTTCATTTCCAGATCAAGCTTTATGGTGTCCTTGCTGTCTTTCAGAAGCATCTGCAG
>ERZ779737.2871-NODE-2871-length-10658-cov-2.264265_pt1 | contig 10658 bp, 7 predicted proteins | sample MGYA00511889_ERZ779737 | MGnify/ENA primary metagenome ERZ779737 (study PRJEB29588, sample SAMEA2163575) | human gut metagenome | biome: human gut; feature: human-associated habitat; material: faeces | place: Denmark | collected 2008/2010 ...
GGCGGCCACTTCGTCGCCCAGAAGACCATCTACGGCGGCAGCTACAACCTGCTCGCCCACACCCTGCCCGGCTTCGGCATTACCGCCGATTTCGTGAACATCCACGATCTTGCGGAAGTGGAGAGCGCCATCCGCCCCGAGACCCGCGCCATCTACATTGAGACCCTGGGCAACCCCAATTCTAACTTGGTGGATATTGAGGCCCTGGCCAAGATCGCCCACAAGCACGGCATTCCGCTGGTGGAGGACGCCGCACATGCGCTCGGAACAGAATGGAATGACGAACGCATCGGCTCGAAAGGCACCTGCATGTTCTCCTTCCATCCGATCAAGAACATCACAACCGGCGAAGGAGGAATGTTCACGACGTTCGATCCGGACCTGGCCGCGCGCGTCCGCAGTCTGAAATTCCACGGTCTCGGCGTGGACGCCTATGACCGCCAGACGCACGGGCGCGCCCCCCAGGCGCAGGTTGTGGAACCCGGATTCAAGTTCAATATGCCGGACATGCAGGCGGTGCTGGGTCTGCGCCAGCTTGCCCGCGTTGATGAACTCAATGCGAAACGTGAAGCGCTGGCACTCCGCTACCGCGAAAAGTTCAGCTCCATTGAGGAGATCCTGCCGCTCCGCGACCCGGATTATAAGATCAGACATTCCTGGCATCTTTTCGTTGTCCGCGTGACCGAAAAGGCAAAGGTGACGCGCGACGAATTCATGGCGGAACTCAAAAAGCGCAATATCGGGACGGGACTTCATTTCCGCTGCACGCACCTGCAGAAATACTACCGCGAGGCGCTCGGGTATCGGGAGGGCATGTATCCGAACACGGAATGGAACTCCGGCAGGATCTGTTCGCTTCCGCTGTTCCCGGACATGACGGAACGCGACCAGGATGATGTCGTCGATGCCGTCAAGGAGATTCTTGCCCGCCGCTGATCCGTCCGGATATACGGGCAAGGCGGATCTTTTCCGGAATCTGCCGGAGTGTTACGGGAGCATGACGGCATCTTTCCGGAAATAGGCGTTCCACGGCTGATGTGTTCCTATCAGATTTTTATTCATCAGCAGTTGAAGGGGAACATTCCGGGCGTTTCCGCCGACCATTAATGCATTGGCGAAATTCGGATTGTGGTTGGCGCTGATATTGCCGAGAGTGTCCGCGACACTGTAATAATACGCCAGATAATGACTTCCTCCGGATGAACAGGGCGAGGAAGGAAGCGGCCGGACTTCCGTCGCCAAAAGATGTCCGCCCGGCTGCGGAACATGATGCAATTTCAGAGGCCACGGCGTATACGTCCAGCTTGTGGGGGATTCCGAGGCAATCAGATTGTTCATTCCGTAGGAGAGGCAGAAATCGTAAAAGTTGGGACATTCTTCCTTGTGCTGGTCGGATGGACAGGCGAAGACGCTTTTTTTCCAGCGCTCCGCACGCAGCGCCGGTTGTGCGGTCCGGAACGAATCCCGGACATAAATGTAGCAGGAAAGATTGCCGGCCCATGAAAGATTGCCTGTACGTCCGGCGGGGATGTGATCCTGGTAGTCGCCGCAGTAGCTCAGCAATGCAATTCCCTGCTGCTTCAGATTGCCGAGGCAGACCACCCCTTTTGCCTTTTCCCGCGCCGACTTCAGCGCCGGCAGCAGAAGAGCCGCAAGAATGGCAATGACGGCAATGGTGACCAGGAGCTCGATCAGACTGAATTTCATGCTGTTCGGGCATGATGCCGCCGTTTCAGATTTTCTTCTTTCAAATCCGGTATTTTGAAATAAGCGCCTCATTTTCACCGTTTCTTTCCTGTCGGAGGACAATCATTTTATGATCAGTTTACCGAAGCGTTCGGGCTGTTGGAATGATCCGAAGGTCGGACTCCAGCAGGTGAGTTCGGCGGGAACCACTGTTCTGCGCGCCCTGCAGAAATTAATGCCCCAGATGTCGCCCCGCAGTTCCGCTTTGTCCGTCATGGAGGCGAAAGGAATCCGGATTTCGGCGCTCCAGAAGTTTTTCCCGCGGAAGGTCCGGACCTCGGCATTGGCGTTCCAGGGGCCGGATTCCGGAGTGTAGTGGAACGTCCGCATGGTCCCCAGCGAATTGAACATCAGCTGATAATAATGGTTATGCCGATTCGGGGGAGCGAAAAAAAGATCAATGCAGTTTTCCTGCCAGACGGCGCTTTCCGGATCCCGTTTCCGGTCTGCGATTTTTTCCATCAGAGGCTCTTCGCAGTGAATCCCGATGTAAAGATCGTTGTTTACGACGGCGATCCGGACATCGGCGCCGACTTTCACTGTTTCGGCATTTGCATTTTTCTCAATCCGCTGGGAAGGAAGCGCCTCCCAGAATTTCTCATTCAGTTTTCCGTCAAGCACGGGTGGATCCGTGCAGCGTTCCGCTTTGATATGTCTGCGCGTCTGAGCCGTCATCAGATATTGCAGCGCTTTGCGGTCCAGCAGATGGAAAAAACGCAGATTGTTCATGATTCGGAGCTTGCAGAAAATATTCGCGGGCGGGTTTGCCTGTTTCAGCAGGATTGCCTCTCGCTGCGCTGCCAGTCTGTCTGCGGATGCCGCCTGCGCCGGAGCGGGATTGCGGGAGGCAAGCAGAGATGTGCAGGTCCGGTAAAAATCCACTGTGATCTTGCAGTATGCCAGATTGTCCGCAATGATTTGCAGCCGGGCTTTCTGCCCGGGATCCGCAGTCTTCCGGATGGCATCGTCCAGCTTCCGGCTCCATGTTTCGGAAAGCCCCTGATAGACCTTCGCATAGATGGCAGGGTAACGCTTGATGTAGCCGAGAGCAATGTCCTCGTCCGGCCTTTCAAGGGCGAATGCGGCCATGCGTTTTTCCAGATCCGCCGTATAGGCTTTCATGACCGGCGCCCCGTGTGCTCCGTAGCAGTCGCGCAGGGCTTCCCGGAAGAGCTTTTCCGGGTCCGGGGTTCCCCAGGCGAACTTCAGATAAAGGTAGTTGTTCAGTCCGGATGCGGCGAATCCGGTATTGTTATTCGTCATAATGCCTGACACGTCTGCTGCGTAAAGATTGTCGAAAAGCATTTTGATGTTTTCATACTGGTGGCAGGGAAGTTCGAGTCCCCCCATTCCTTCCGGCGTGCAGTAATAATAGAGCTTCCGCAGTTTTTTTCTCCATTTTTTCAGATTCTCAAGGTGAGCTTTCCGTCTTGCCGGATCGTAATAGCCGATGCCGGTGTCGTTCAGCACCTCCATGACAGTAATGGAGGGATCGAGTCTGAGGGTTGCCGGCGCTTCATAATAGAAGGCGTACGCGAGGATTCCGAATTTCTGTTCCGGCAGTTTCCGCCTGACTCTCCGGGCGACCTCGTTGGCATAGGTCATGATTCTGGATGTCATGATTCTGGACCCGTCCGGGCGGATTCCGTCATCCAGCGCGGTGCATGCGGCGCATGCGCAGAATCTGCCGCTGTCATTCGGAGTCAGACTCAGCATCCACGGTATTTTCATCTTTTCCCTGGAAGCCACCAGATTCGCCGCATACTGATCGAGCGCTCCCGGATTGGTTGTGCACATTTTGAGTCCATAGCCTCCGGGATCCTCGTCGCTGCGCCGCCCTTTCACAAGAGCGAACCATTCAGGGTGTTTGCGGTAGTATTTGGAAGCGGGGAAATCATGCCGCCAGCTGTGCCATGAGCTCCATGCCTCCGCAGCCCCGTGCCGGTTGCGGCGCAGCCAAAGCTCTCCGTCCCGGATGTTTTTTTCCGGAGTATCGCCCTGCGGGTAGGGAATGACTCTCTGCATGATGCGCAGCTCCATCCGGGGGGCTTCGGCATAATCGAGTGGCTCAATGCTCCAGTTTTTCCGCGTCGGGACATATTCTCCCAGTTCTCCGGGCATGAACCAGCGGATACCGAGCTGTTTTTCCAGAAAATCGCAGACGCCGTACCAGGTTCCGATATGGGCTCCGTTGGGCAGATGCGGATCGAAGACGGCTCCTTCCGTGTCATATCCGGAAATATGGATTCTGTTTCCGACGGTTTTCACAACAAAGGTTTCCGGTTTTTTCACCGGGAGAAAACCGAGCAGAAAGGCCGGCCGGCCATCCGGAACCTGGCCGACGACCGGCAGTTCTGCGCCGGTCGACTTGGCAATGTATTCCCGGAGATCGTTTGCGGCATTCCGCACGCAGGACGGACTTTCCGGATTGACGGAGATGCAGTAATCGCTTTTTCCGTTCTTCACGATTTCCAGCGGTTTTCCGGAAAGCGCCGGAAGACAGAAGACGAAAATTGCAAGGATGATATTTTTTTTCACTTCCCTGTTCCCTTTCACCGGATTGCTTCCGGAATGGATTTTTCCGCCGATACGATTTTCCGGACCTCTTCTCCTGTCAGCGGGCGTTTGAACAGGGCAATGTCGTCCATCTGACCGTTGAGATAATATCCGACGGCATAGCCGACAATAAAATCAATCGGTTTCGGATTGAGTATGCAGCGGGTTGTTTTTGAATCTGCCAGTTTTCCATCGACAAGGATTTCGGCTTTCAGGATTCCGTCCGCATAGTTCCAGTTGAAGACAAAATGATGCCAGGCGTCCGCGTTTTTCTGTTCCAGATCCTTGAGCTGGAAAGAGGGCTGGGCGGAACTGTCCTTGCCTCTGTTCGCGTCATAGATTTTTCCATTCCAGAGAGAGATCCATTTCAGATGGTTTGTGCCGACTTTCCCTTTTGTGGTTTTTGCCCAGCGGACGCTTAAGAGTCCGATTCTGGACACTGTGGAGGATTTGTTCAGCCAGGGAGCCTTGATCCAGCAGGCAAACGCTCCGGATCTCCGGTCGAACAGCTGCGGGGGGATGACGATCCAGTCGACATTGCGGATTTGTCCGGGAGGCTGATAGGTGTTTGCAAACGGGATATCCCGGTCAAACATCAGCTGACGCAGTACCACAGGCTGATCCGAGCGGATTCTCAGAGTGGCGCTGTCTCCTTTCGGTATGACCGTGATGGCCGCATGGCGCTCCTGCCCGGAAGCGGTCAGTTCGGCCAGCGTGGTCTTCTCATTGCCGGAATCAAGTTCCACGGTGATTCTGCCGCTTCCCTTGTAGAGGAAGGAAAGACAGTTTTCACTGCCGGGTTTTATCTGTGGAAACGGAAGGGCGACGAAGCCGTTCGGCGGCAGTGTCAGGATGTTGTCCGCTCCCTGCAGGACCGCGCCGTTTCCAAGGATTGTTTCTCCGGGTGAAGCGGAGTTCTCGGTGCGGCGTTCGATCAGAAAACTCTTTCCGAACTTCCCAGGACGCAGGCGGATTGAGCTTTGAATTCTGCAGCCGGGAACCGGAGGGGTCATGTCATCGCAGGAAAGATAGAATTTCAGGTCTTCCTGCAGGGTTCCGGCATGGACGGGAAAGATGCCATACCATGCGGCAATGGAGACGGAGACTCCGGTCAAACTCATTTTCCAAAGTTTTTTCTTCATGTATGCCTCATCTTTGTCCGGGGATTGTGTGTCTTTTTCCGGCAGGGAGTCATGCGCGGTTCATCCCGGCATTCAGGCCGCGGCGGATGGAACCCTGCGTTCCGACATGCAACGGTTTTGCGCCGGTTTGTTTTTATTCTTCCGCATGCTGTTTTTCCGGGATGCTTTCGTCGGCGTGTTCCGCAATCCAGCGCCGTGTCCATTCCACCGCGGGAATTCCGAGGTCCGCGATGCAGTTGGAACAGAAAATGATCCCGTCAATGATTCCGTTTCTCAGATATTCGAGATACAGATCGCATTGATGCGCCATTTGTTCTTCCGTCAGAGGCCTTGACTCTCCGTAATTCCACATGTAGCATCCGGCGAGCCGTTTCCTGCCCGGAGTCATCGCTGCGAATCTGTCAAGATTCTCCTCCAGATGTTCCAGCGCGCTGCCGCGCCAGGTCCAGAATGTCACCACGTCGCATTCCGCAAGATACGGTTCGACTTCAGGGGACATTTCATGTGCGTAGAGCACGATCCAGAGATCAAGGCGCCGTCCGATCTCGTGATGAAGCCGCTCCCGGAAAAATGCGACATCCGCCGGAGAGAAAAGCGTCCTTCGCCTTGCATTGAGAAAATCATCGAGAATGCCACCGGTCACGTTCGGGTACTTTCGCGCCTGATTGAGCACATCGTCCAGATCTCCAAGTTTTGCGTCCGTCCTCGAAGAACCGCCCGATCCGACCACGGACCAGACTACCTGACTCAGATTCTTCAGCGTCTCGGACTCCGGATCGAACGGCGGAGCCGGAAGGTTTTCCATCACGACGCGGCAGCAGTTCGGAATCCCGAAGAAGGCGCATCCTTCAGCGGGTGTCATGCGGTTGATCCCCGGAAGACGGTAGCGGTTGCCGTTTTCCCTGTGATGCGAGCCGGGAGACTGTCCCCAGAGCCAGAATCTGCTGCGAAGTGTCGGCATGGAAAAATCCTTTTTTTTTGAGAGATTCCCCTTTGTCTTTTTCAATTATATATGATATTTTATTTTTTGACAATATCATATTTTATCTATTTCAAGATCAAAACCAAGAAAAGAAGGCATATTCTACAGATTGCAGAAAAATGATTGATGTCATCAGAAAAGCAAAAGTTGTCATGGAGGTCGCCCGGAAGCAGGAGCTGGACACCTCCTGGGAGACCAGAAACATCAAACCGGAGCGGCTCATCATTCCGTTTACGCGTCTCTATTTCCCGCTGGAGGGGGAGGGATCCATGACATATTCCGGAAAGCAATACCGTCTGCGTCCGGGATACCTGTTTCTGATTCCTCCGTATGCTCCGGTGGTGGTTTCCTGTCCGGAACGGCTTCTGAAGTACTGGGCGCACTTCAATGTTTTTCTCGCTGACTCCGGGGTTGATCTGTTCAACACCGTGGAGCCTGTGACTGAGCTGCGGGTTCCGGATATGCATGAGTTCAGCGTGCTCTTTGAACATTTGACGAAATGGTATCCGATTCCCTGTTCCGAAAAGTCTTACAGGGTTTCTCCGCTTGCCGAATTCGAATCGCAAGCCGTGCTGCATCTTCTGCTGGAGCCGTTTTATGAATCCATTCTCTCCCATACCAGAAGTTCGGACGGGCGCAGCATGCGTCTTGTCAAACTGCTGAATTACATCGAAAAAAATCTGAACCGGGAATTAACCCTCCCGCAGCTTGCGGAGACGACCCATCTGAATCCGACCTATCTTTCCAATCTGTTTCGCCGCCGCTTCGGGATCTCCCTGATTCAGTACTGCAACAACCGCAGAATCGTGCGCGCGAAGGATCTTCTGATTCACACCGACTATCCGATTGAGGAAATCGCATGGCGGCAGGGAGCGGAAAGCACTGCGGCATTTTCCCGGCTTTTCAAGCGTCATGTGGGCTGTTCTCCGCTTTCTTACCGCAAAATGAAACGGCAGGGAACGCATCCCGGCGGAAGCGGGAAAAATCCGCCTGCGGAACCGTGATTCCCATGCGATGTTTCAGCGCCGTTCCTCCGCGGCGCTGAGTTCAAGCTCTAGGCATGTCCCGGCGTTATGCAGATCCAGGATGCGCACTTCGCGGCTTCCATTCTTCCAGTGTATGACCGGATTCCGCACGCCGGCGTCTTGTTCCCTCATCTGGATGCCAGGTCCAGACGCTGATACGGCCCGGTCCATACCGGCGTGCTGGACGTGAATCCGAACCGGCGCATCGTGCGGTCGAGTTCATTCCTGTCCGCCGTGACGAGATAGACGGTTCCCGTGTGATGATTCAGATTCGCGATCGGCGGTCTGTTCGGAAGATCCGCAATAAACGTGTCTTCCGGCAGCTCCGTGCAGGAGGCGGAAAACAGGACGGACGGGTAATCCGCGTCGAACGTAACGAAAACCAGCGGGCGTTCCCCCGCGCGGGCTTTTTCCTGAATCAGTGCAACAATCCTCTGTGGATCAAATCCGTTTCTTGCGTAATAGGGCATGGTCAGGTCGTCGTGCCGCCCGCATCCGAACAGAAAATCACTTGCGCGTTCTCCCGCATTTGCCAGAAGCGCCGTGCAGAGCAGCTGCAGAACAAGAGGCAGTACGTGCAATACCCTCTTCCGCATGGCGGACCGTGTTTTCAGGCAGGCGGAAAGTGCATAGCCCGCCAGAAGGAGCCAGAGGGGGAACAGGGGGAAAAAAACGCGCGGAAACGCCGGGGCGCGGAAAACGAAAAACGCCGGAAGCGGAAGAAGGAATATGAGAAGACCCGCAGCACATGCCGTCCGCAGGCACGGGATCTGTTTCCACAGAAGAATGGCGCCGGCGATGCAGAACGGCAGAAGCCCCGCAAGCAGCAGCGCAAAGGAGAGATAAAGATTTTTCATCGCGCTTTCCGGCGAAAACCAGCCTTCTCCAAGCCTCATGCACCGGAGAAATTTCTCATGGATGGGCGCATAAAAAAGAAGCAGGGCCGCGACGGGGGCGGCGAAGAGAAAGAGAATCGAACCGTATCGTTTGCGGCGCATCAGCGCGGGCGCGTAAAAGAGCGCCACGCCGGTGAGCGCGGCGAGATTGCTCGGCGTTGTGCCGACGGAAAGAAAACAGACAAGGAAAAAGAGCGGATATGTCCATTTTGCCGGACGCTTCAGGATTTTTTCTCCGAGCGCCAGAAGCAGAACCGTGAACAGGAATCCGAGCATATAGCCGCGGATTCCTGTCATGAAAATGCCGCATGCGGAACTTGCCGCGAATGCGAGAGCCGTCAGTCCGCCCGCATACGTACCGCAGGAGCGCATCATGCGTTTCGCCAGAAAAAATACGGCGGACACGCCTGCAAGAACGGAAAGCCCCCGGAACAGAAAGAACGGCGTATTTCCTGAAAAAAGCGCGAGAAAACCGATCCAGATTTTTTCCAGCATCGAAAAGACAATATGGTTGTTCGGGATCTCATAGAGAAAATAGATGCGCGAAAGCGGCGGATGGAACACGAAGTTGTCCAGCGTGATGACCTCGTCGAACCAGAACGCGCGGAAAAGATGCGCAAAGGCGGAAAGCAGGCAGAGCAGCAGCGCGAAATACGCAATGCGTTTTCTCCGGAGCGTCTGCCCGCCGTTCATGCTCAGTACCCCGGAACGCGCATCTGCTGATCGCGTTTCACCCAGAGGATATTGGTCTTGAGCCCGTCATGAAACACTCTGCGGTTGTTGTAGCGCTTGTTGACCGCGACCAGACTGTGCGGCGCGAAGAGAAAGAGATAAGGCTCCTCCTCATGAATCAGCCGGTGGAATTCATGATAGAGTCTGTTGCGTTCGGCGCTGTCGAAGCAGACGCGGATCTTTTCAATCAGCTCATCCGCCTTCGGACTGGCGAAGGCAATGTGATTGCTCGAGGCATTCACGTCTGCAAGCGAGGAGTGCCACAGCTGATAGGGATCGGGTTTCAGCGTGCCGGTCCACGCGAGCGAGCACGCGTCGAACTGCTTTTTCTCCAGACGCTGAACCAGCACGGACCATTCGATTCCCAGAAGTTCCATCTGGACGCCCGCCTTCGCCATGTCCTCCTTGATGATCGGAAGCATCTTCTGATAAGTGACGGAGACGTTCGGATAGACCAGCGTGAAACGGAAGGGCTTGCCGTCCCTGTCCAGAATGCCGTCGCCGTCGGTATCTTTCCATCCCGCTTCGGCAAGAAGCTTTTTCGCCGCCGCGATGTCGAACGCATACGGCTTGATGCTCTGATCGTAAGCCGCGCTGGTTTTCGGGAAGGGACCGGAAACCATTTCAGCGAGATTGAAAAACACATCCTTCAGAATCTTCTCCCGGTTGACCAGATGGCTCAGGGCCTGGCGTACCTTCCTGTCGCGGAAGATCGGGTTGTTCTGGTTGAGCCCGATGTAGGAATACATGCCGGTCGGATATTCGATTTTTTCCAGAAAGCCATCCGGTTTGAATGCGGCGGAGTTTGTGCGGTTGATCCACTGGTCGGGAGAGAGCGCGTCCAGATCAAGCTCTCCGGAGAGCAGCGCCTGGAGCCGGGTGTTCGGATGCTGGATGATGTCGAACGAGATCGTTTCGATCGGCGGCCGGATGCCGAGGCGCGCGCCGTAATAGTTGTCGAACCGGCGGAGGACGATTCTGCGTCCCTTCTCCCATTTGTCGAAACGGTATGGACCGCAGCCGACGATCATGCGGTTGCGTTCGTGGTCGTCGTTGAACCGTTTGCCGTCGAACGGGCCGTCGTAGGCGTGGTAGAGGTGCCGCGGAAGCGGAATCAGTCCCAGGGAAATGTCCTCGGCGAGAAAGTAGGGCCTGCTCCAGATCACTTCGAACTCATGGTCATTGAGGACATCAATCCGGTCGATGTCCTTGAGGTATCCGCGGAGCGGGGCGCAGTCCACCGCCTCGTTCTTCACGACGTCCAGATAGAATTTGAAATCGTGCGCGGTGACTTCGCGGTTTTTCCATTCCTTTCCCGTGACCGGGTCCGTGAAATCGTGCCAGAGAACGCCTTTGCGCAGTCTGACGCGGTATTTCAGCTTGTCCGGCGAGATTGTCCAGGATTCCGCCAGCATCGGCTTGAGCTCGCCGGATCCGTCGTCGGCATAGTCGCGTTCCGCGAGGGAGTCCATGGTCTTCGCCCAGATTTCGGAAACGTAGGCGTCGTTTGTAATGAGCATGTTCATGTTGCCGACGTCCGCGCCGAATGCCGTGATGAGCCGTCCGCCGCCCTCCGCGT
>ERZ779737.2873-NODE-2873-length-10654-cov-2.567884_pt1 | contig 10654 bp, 12 predicted proteins | sample MGYA00511889_ERZ779737 | MGnify/ENA primary metagenome ERZ779737 (study PRJEB29588, sample SAMEA2163575) | human gut metagenome | biome: human gut; feature: human-associated habitat; material: faeces | place: Denmark | collected 2008/2010 ...
GCACAGGGGGTCCGGCTATTCTCTTCCCGTTTTTTGCACAAAGTGCAGAAGAACCGGAAAACTCCCCTTGAAAAAACGCCCCCCTGGAGCTAGATTCAAAAAGTGCGGGACGAATGTGGGACGAATGTTTCCTTTTTACCCTCGAAAAACAGCGAAAAAAGAGGAAAAAAATCGGAAAGGAGATCAGACGAAAGCCAAATCAAGCAGTTTTTACAAGTAATTCATCTGGAAGGATTTAGAGCATACAAAAAAATGGTGCGCCCTTATGGACCTTCTCGAACCAATTTATTTTACTTTAAAGGTTGCATAACTGGTTTGTTTGCTGGATATTACGGCAAATCAAGAAAGGAACTGCAATATGCGGAAGGAACAAATCAGGCTGGATTCACGAAATGTCAGGGTGCATGACGAACGAAACAAACAGGCTATCGCAAAGTCTCTCAAAGAACTCGGCGCAGGAAGGTCAATCCTCATCGATTCGGAAAATGTCGTCATCGGGGGAAACGGGGTTTACCATGAGGCGCAGGAACTGGGGCTGCCGGTCAAGGTCATTGAATCGGACGGGTCGGAGCTGATCGCAATCAAAAGGACTGATCTCAAGACCAATGACGCAAAGCGGAAGGCTCTTGCTATCGCAGACAACAGGACAAGTGATCTGTCGGTCTTCAATGATGCAAAAGTCGCGGAAATGTTCGCAGAGCTTGAGGGGTTTGCGGGGGCGGCGGGGTTCTCTCCTGAAGAAATCGAGGCTCTCGAAAAGACGGTGGAAGAGATGGAAAATGCCGAGGTTCCGGATGACCCCGAAAAAGGCGACATACCATTTGCTGAAGAACTGCTTGAAGCTCACAATTATGTTGTGTTATATTTTGACAACAATGTGGACTGGTTACAGGCGCAGACGCTCTTTGATTTGCGGACCGTCAAGGAATCAGGGAGCAAGCCGGGGTATACTCGGTTCGGGGTCGGCAGGGTAATCAACGGGGCAAAGGCTCTGAATCTTATTTTGGGGGAGAAAGACAAAAAGGACGGGGCGGAGAAAGCGGAGGCGATAGGATGAAGATTGCTGTTTGTGCGCCGTCTTACAAGCGTCCGAAGGTCAAGACTCTGGAATATCTGCCGTTCTGCCGTGTCTATGTCGACCCGCCGGAATATGCGCGATACAAAAAAGAGAATCCCGGAGCGGATATTGTCATGTGCCGGTCAGGGGTGCAGGGAAATGTGGCACGAGTCAGGAACTACATTCTCGATCAGGAATTCGGCGCCGGAGCGGATGCCGTTGTTATCGTGGATGATGACATGTTTCACATGGGGTATTATGAGGAGTTGAAGAAACACCGGCTGCCGACAGAAGATTTTATGGCTTTCGTTGAAAAATATACGGTCATGGCGCAGGACATCGGCGCGAAAATGTGGGGAGTCAATGTCAATCCCGATCCGCAATGTTACCGGGTGTGCAGTCCATTCTCCACTCTTTCATTTGTCGGCGGCCCGTTCGGGTGTTTCCTGCGCGGTAATGAATGCCGGTATGATGAGGCTCTGCCCCTGAAAGAAGATTACGATATGACGATTCAACAACTGAACAAATACCGTGTGTTGCTCCGGGTCAACAAATATCATTACGCGGTCAAGCAATCGGAGCAATCCGGCGGATGTGCGGCAATGCGGAATTTCGCAAGGGAAAAGGAACAGCTCGAACTCCTCCAGAAGAAATGGGGCAAGAGAATTGTCCGGCTCGATACGCTCGACCGGAATCACAAACGGAAAAAAGAACGAATCACGACTTTTGACTACAATCCCGTCATTCGGGTCCCGATCAAAGGCATTTAGATAAGATCGCGAGATGGCGAGATTGCGAGGTAGAAAGACTGACCACTGGAACATCACGGCATCAGGGCAATATGCGGGACGGACAGAGATAAAGCTCTCCGTCTCGCTTTTTTTACGGCTTCCCGATAAGACATCATTTCAAACCATACTGTTTCACTCCCGATTCTGAAAATCCATGTTCCAAAGCCGGACGGCTTCCTGTTCATTACTGCATAAAATCTTGATGTGTCAATGGTTACATTCATAAATAAGCCTCCTTTTGTTGCGCAGGAAGTTAATCAGGATTTGGAGAATGTAAAGTTGAAAATATGTATAAAATCATCTTTTTTTATCTTTTCCATATTTGAAATATATGAATAAAATAAATATATTATTTCCGGAGGCTCTTTTTATGGATTGTTACGGCAGATTACACGGACGAAAAGAAGAATGTGCAAAATGCGAACTTGCCGACTACTGCAAGGATGCCGGAGATCCGCCGCTCATCAGCAGCATCAATATCGACAAGGTGCCATGTGCGGCAAAAAAAGAACCGGAACAGGAAATCGAACATCCGAAATATACACTGTCACAGCTTGCGGAACTGCTCAGGATTGTAATTGACCTCGAAGACCCGCGCATCAGAAATATTTTAAGACTCAAAATCTCCAATCCTGATATTTCTCTCTCCAAGATCGGGAAACGATACAACATCTCCAAACAGGCAATCGAAAAAGACATCAAGCTGGCAATCAAATACTGCCCAGCCCTCTCCGTTGTGCTCTGCAACCGTCCGCTTTACAACCGCTGGCGCAAAGAACAGAGGCACATGGCATCCGGCGCAATTCCTCGCAGACGATCAAAATACCAACACCCGATGTTGCAGTTGACGTTTGATTTCGGATGTGAAATCAAAGAGGGGAGAGAGAATATAAGAGAGAGGGGTGTTTCCTGACAATGAAAAAGGGGCGGAAATCAAAATATGAAACTCATGTAATGCCATATCTTGAACTCATTGCAGCATGGTGCAGGGACGGAGCGGCAGAACGCGATATTGCTAAAAGGCTCGGCGTGGCATACTCCACATTTCAAACATACAAGACCGAATTTCCGGACTTTTCGGACTCCTTAAAAAAAAGCAAGGAACTTGCAGATGTGCAGGTTGAAAATGCGCTGTTCAAATCTGCAACAGGATATGAATATGAAGAAGTCAGGACGGAATATATCGAAAATGGCAAACAGGGGCAACGGGGGAATATCCGGAACAACGATACGGGAACCTGCAGGAAGGTAACGCGAACCACGAAAGTTGTTCAGGGAGACGTGACCGCGCAAATCTTCTGGCTGAAAAACCGTCTGCCGGACAAATGGCGTGACAGAAAAGAGCTGGATGCAAACATTGCCGACTCTCTGGAAATGCAGAAATTCCGCGAGACTCTCGACTCCATGACTCCCGAGGACAAAATGAAGATGCTTCAAAATATGGAGCTCGGGAATGAATGAATGGACTGAAATTTCAAATGCTCCGCGCTTCCGTCGCACGCGATTCCCTGCTCGAATTCATGCGTTACACATGGCAGCAGGAAACGCCTTTTCTTGTCGGAAGGCACACGCGGGAGATCACCGCGCGCCTGACTCGGGCGACTGACGACTACTTGCGCGGAAAATCAACATACCTGCTCGTCACCGTTCCGTTCCGGCACGGAAAATCGGAAATCATCTCGCGGAATTTTCCGCCCTTCTTTTTCGGGCACAATCCGGACGCGGAAATCCTGCTGGCAACCTATGCGCAGGAACTTTCGAACCGGATGAGCAAGGACGCGCGGCGGATCATGCGTCTGAACGAATACCGGGAGGTGTTCTGGAAGGAAAATATCCGTATCGCTTCCGACGCATCCGCGGTCCAGACATGGGAGATCGAAGGGCGGAACGGGAAATTCCAGGCCGCCGGAATCGGAGGGGGAGCGACGGGAAAAGGCGCGGATGTCCTCATTGTCGACGACTATCTCAAGGGGAGGTCGGACGCGGAAAGCGAGACGATCCGGAATACGCAGTGGGACGATTTCGCGGACAATCTCATGACACGACTGGCTCCTGTCCATATCGTTGTCATTCTCGCCACTCCGTGGCATCCGGACGACATCATCGGGAGAATCAAAAACCGCATGAATCCGGAGCACAGGGATTTCAATCCCGATTTTCCGAAATTCGAAATCATGAAGTTCCCTGCGCGGGACGAACAGGGCAACTGTCTCTTTCCGGAGCGTTTTTCCGAAGAGTGGTATAAACAGCAGTTCGCAACGCTCGGGGCTTACTCTTCGGCCGCTCTGCTTCAATGCGAACCCGTGCGGCGCGCCGGAAACCTCTTCCGCGTGGAAAACATCCGGATTGTCGATGAAATGCCGCAGGGGCTGCGCTTCTGCCGTTTCTGGGACCTTGCTTCAACGGAGAAGGAGAGAAACAAGCCGGATCCGGACTACACCGCGGGTGCGCTCGTCGCCGCGCGGAAGATCGGGGGGGAATGGCATGTCTATGTGAAGGATGTCCGTTTCATGCAGGGGGAGGCGCCGGCAAGAAACCGCCTGATCGAACAGACTGCGGAACTCGACGGAGCGGCCGTCCGGATCGGCGTCGAATCCGTCGCCGGATACAAGGACACCTACACGATTCTGCGCGGAATCATCAGAAACAGGATCATTGTCAAAATCAACGCGACAAAAGACAAGGTTGTCCGCTGCTCCGAGCTGGAAGTCCCGGTCGAGGCAGGGCACCTTTATTTCCTCCGCGGCGCATGGAATCAGGCGCTTCTCGAGGAATTCGCATCCTTCCCGGCGGGAGTTCATGACGACAAGGTGGACGCGGTCGCGGGGGCTTTCGCAATGGCAAGGGAACTGGCCGGGCCGTCCAGAATGCTGTAAAAGGAAGTTGACGCTTGAAGCCTTCCGTAAAAACGGAGTTTCAGGCATGGAAAGTGCAAATCTGATCTTTTCAAGGCGGGCTGTGTTCTATTCCGCGAATCTCGCGACGTGGCGGAGAACGCTTGCCGCATATTCCGGCGGACGGAAATATGTCAAAATCGCCCTGATCCGGCACGAAGCGGAAAACAAGCTGGAGTTCGCGGAACGCATCCGAAGGGGAATTTACCTCAACTTCCCGCGCAAGGTGGCAAACATGATTACGGAATTCCTGTTTGCGTCCGAGCCGGACAGGGCCGGAGCCTTCGAGCCCGTCCTGAATGATTTCTCAAGAACCGGAATGAACGCAAACGCCGTCATGATGCAGGCGGAAGTCATCAACCTTCTGTTCGGTCTCGCATGGGTCCTCGTCGACATGCCCGGGGTTGCGGGGCAGATCGACATGGAAACAAAGCGGAAACAGAGGATTTATCCGTTTGCGCGGGCCCTGATGCCGACGCAGGTCCCGGACTGGGCCTATGGAAGCGACGGGAAACTCCTCTGGGCGATTGTCGAGGAACGCTTCGAACGGAAGAACTCTCCGCTGGAAGAGCCCGTCACGGTTGCCCAGAGGCGCGTATGGTATCGCGACAGGTGGGAACTCTACGAAAAAAGCGATCTGGACATCCGGAAGATCGCAGAGGGAAAGCACAATCTCGGGTGCGTGCCGCTGGTGAAGTGGCAGGAGGCAACCGGATACGGAATTTCACACGCCCACTGGTTCGAGGACATCGTCGGAGTTTCAGACGCGATTCTCAATGCGCTTTCCGAGTCGGAAATGAACATCATCAAGCAGATGTTCGGAATGCTCGTCGTCTCCCGTTCCTTCGCGGAATGCGGCGGATGCGCCGCAGTCGGAAATCCCGAAGACGGAGAGTCGCAGGAACAGGCGCAAGCACGTTACGAACAGGCGAAGGAAAGCTACCGGCATGAACTTTCCCGCACGTCCGCTCTCTGGGAGGACGCTTCCGCATCCGAAGCCGGACTTACCCGCTACATCTCGCCGTCCGGCGCGGAAACCGAGGCGATATTGAACTGGATCAAATTCCTGCGCGAATCCATGGCGGACATTCTGCGCCTTGCGCTTCAGTCGGGGAGTCGCACCGCACAGACCGCCGAAAGCAAGGAATGGGACTCCAACAACGCCGTGAAATTTCTGTCCGCCCGTGCGCTCGCATTGGAGGAAATCGAAACGCGCGTCTGGGAAATCATGAACAAATGGGACCCGGAAATCAAGGTCCCCCGCGTCTCCTACGGGCGCGACTTCTCCATCAACGACATCAGGACCGCGACACAATGCCTGATGGACATTTCCAGCTTCGACGCGGGCGAGGAATTCACGCGCGCAGTCTATGAAAAGGCCCTCGTGCTTCTCGACCGGATCGACCGACTCCCGCAGGAAACCTATGAAAAAATCAAGCGCGAGATCGAAACGATGAAAGTGAAAAAACGGAAACTCCCGGAAATGACGGCGGTTGACGATTTGCTCAAAGGAAAATCAAACCATCAAGGGAAAGGGCAGGAATGAAAATTTCGGAAATCCTGAAGAAAATCAGTGAGGGGAAAGAACTCTCCGATGCGGAAAAAGAGTTCGCGAAAAACTACGTTGAGCCGAATGCGGACGACGGAAAGACGGAAGCGCTGAAGCGGGAACTGGAAACGCTCAAGACGGAAAAAGCAGACCTGCAGAAGAAAATCGACGAAGCGGAAAATGCGAAGCTCTCCGACGTCGAAAAGCTCACGAAGCAGGTGAATGCGCTCAATACGCAGGTTGCAAACCTGACGAAAGAGCGCGATGAACTCAAAGCCGCCAATGCGGGAATGGCATTTGATCACGGCGTGGAAAAACTGGCGCGGGAAAACAAATTCACAGATGTCGATTTTCTCAAGTTCAAGGTGCAGTCCGCGAAGCTCGATCTCGCAAAGGCCGACAAGGTTTCGGAATTCATGGAGAATCTGAAAAAGGAGTCGCCGAAGTTTTTTGAGGCGGAAGTCAATCGCGGCGGCGGCTCAACGCCTCCCGTGACGGACGGCGGAGACACCGGAACGGACAGCAAGGCGCGGCTCGCGGAAATCATGAAGAAGGAAAACCCCAGTGCGGCCGAACTTGCCGAGGCGATGAGGCTTTCCGGCGAGATCAAAACCGAAAACGTTGACGGTAACCAGAAACAATAAACCCAACAAAAGAGGTGAAACATGGCATTTTATGTCGGACAGATCAACGAATTCACGGACCAGAACTCGAAAGCGGATCCCGTGATTCTCGTGGCGGCAAAGGCGGTCACGCTGCCGCGGAACAAGGGCGCATTCTATCAGGCGATGAGCGCGCCGCAGCTTTCCATCACGCAGAAGGAATTTGAAATCCGGTCGCGCTCCAAAACGATCCGCGACGGAAGAATCGGCTCCACGAAATGGGATTCCTCCGCAACTTCCGGGCTCTCCGTGGATGCGGAAAGCGTCAAGGGAATCACCATCGGTTCCCAGCTCAAAATCGGAAACGAGGTTGTCATCGTCAGCGCGGTCAGCCGCTCCGCAGGAACCATCGACGTGTTCAGCCGCGGATTCGGAGGAACCACGGCGGCGGAGCATGAGGCCGGAAGCGCATTCGTCGTGATCGGTTACGCCGGGCGGGATGTTGACCTGAAAAAAGTCGACAGCCAGCACGAGCAGACGATCATCTACCGGAACGGCGTGCAGACGATTTTCCATGTCATCGACTGGACAAAGCACGGGACGCTGGTCCGCAAGGGACTGGATCCGGCGCAGGCGCAGCTCATCGTCTATCAGGAGGAGATGTTCAAGGTCGCCGAGGACCTCGCGCGAATGGCGATTTTCGGCGTGAAGCACATCCCGGCAAACGAGAACGATCCCTTCGGCTCCGCGGGACTCTTCAGCCAGCTCCTCGACAGCGTGAACGGAAACCGCCCGACGCTCGAATACGACCTGGACGGCGGGAATCTCACCGAAGACAAGCTCAAGGCGATTCTCGACGAGGTCATGCGGACGGGAAATCCGGACACGATCTGGTGTTCGCAGAATCTGAAACGGGTTTTCGACGCCTTCATCAAGTCCGACACTTCGCACGTCATCACCGTCGAGCGCGGCGAACGCACAGCCGGAACCGGAATTGACTTCTACGAATACAACGGAATGCGCCTCCATATCCGCGTGACGCCGATTTCCCGGACGACAAGTTCGTCATCGTGAACATGGCGAAGTGCCGCAAGGGCTGGCTGGAAAGCGATCCGCTCACCACGAAAGACGAGCCGTCGCCCTCCTCCAGAGAGTACCGGAAATCCATTCAGGGCTCCGTCGGCTTCATCATCGAGGACGTCGGTTATGAGCACATCATCGTTACCAATGTCGGCGGCGGCGCAACCGAACGCGTCTACAAGACGTTTGAGACGAATCCGGCGGCACAGTCCACGGGCTCCGGAAAAGAGGCGGAAAAAGTTTCCGCCGATCCCGAAGCCGCAAGCGCGGACAATCTCGGACAGGTAATCATTGTTGAAACCGGATGGAGCGGTGGAACCAACATCGCAACCGCGACGGCGGGCGAGGTTTACATGTCCAACGGCACGGCATGGGTCAAGCTCAGCTGACGGCAGGAAAAAACTGAAACATCGAGGCGGCGGCGATTACATCAATGCCGCCTTTTTTACAGGAGACAACCATGATTCAGATTGAAGAAAAAAACGGAAAGAAAATCGTAACGGTTGAACGGGGGCGCGGAACTGAAGTCTTTCTCATCAACGCCACGGCTTCCGATGCGCTGATCCGGCATATTTTCAGATTGCAAGATTGCGAGATTGCGAGATCGCAAGATGATGAGACAGGCGGGAAAGAGAGTTTCACCGCAGAAGATATTGCGGCTCTGCGCGAACAGGCAAGAGAAGCCGGAATTCGGAACTGGCATACGAAAAAACCGGAAAATCTCGTGAAAGAAATCGGGGAGAAAATCAATGGCGATCACACCTGATGAATATTTCGCGGTGCATCTGGACGCCGATTACTGGAGCTCACAGGAGGAGACGAAACGATCCGCCGCACTCGCTATGGCGGAACAAATTGTCATGAGTCAGCTTCCGGCGTGCATCACAAAAAACGACACTGTCTGCCGGGCGATTTATGAACAGGCGGTCTTCCTGCTCCGCAATCACTCGGCGCAGACATCCGGGAAAGTTGTGTCCTCGCAGACGGTCGGGGAACTTTCGCAGAGCTTCACGCTCATCAACGCAAACGGCAAGGCGAACATCGCGCCCAATGCGCAGCTCTTCATCGACATGGCAAGACGAGCCATGCCGAGAACAATAAAAGTTTGCAGGGGATGAAATGAATCCGATACGGGCAAGACTCCGGAAACACGCCGCGGGCGGTTACGGGAAGATCGACGATTACGAGGCCGACCTGCATAAAATCTATCTGCACGCCAGAATGCGGATCGAAGATCAGCTTGAGCGTTTCATGGCGGACAAACGGAGCTCTTTCACCGGGCCGCGCCTTGTCAAACTCATGGAGGAGATTCAGGAGGTTTTCCCCGAATTTGAGGAACAATATCGGGAGACCTACGAACACGCACTTTCCTATATGGCAAAGAAAAATTATCAGCAGGTGCTTTATGACATGGGGCTGGATGAGCCGGTCTACGGGAAACTTGACAGGAGCCTCTACGAAAACATGCGCGACGACGGATTCGAACACATTGCCGGAGCGACGCGCAACATGGAAAAAGAGATCGTGTCAAACCTCCGCAAAATGTCCGCGCAGGTCATGCGCGAGGCGGCGCTCACCGGCGAGAGCGCGCTCCGTGCGGTCGCAGAGGGCGACGAGGTAATAAGCGGCTGTATCAACACGAACGGTCTGCTCAAAGTCAAGGTATCGCGCCCCTACTCCGACTCCACAGTTGCGCGTATCCTGGAACTGGTCGAGAACTCCACCGAGAACAAGGCAAAGCCCGAGAACTTCATTACGAAATTCGCGAAGGTGTATACTCCTATCGTGGTGTTCGCGGCTATCGCGCTGGCGATAATCCCGGGTCTTATAGAAACCTCGATGAATGGCTTCACCGATTTCACCAACTGGATTGGCGAAGGCGGCTGGGTTTACCGTGCGCTGTCGTTTCTGGTAGTTTCCTGCCCCTGCGCTCTGGTTATTTCGGTTCCGCTTTCCTATTTCGGAGGTATCGGCGGGGCTTCGAAGTATGGTATCATGATAAAGGGCGCGAACTATCTCGAGGAACTGTCGAGAGCGCGCACGTTCGTGTTTGACAAGACCGGCACCATCACCTCCGGCGAGCCGGCAGTCACGGATCTTCTCCCGGCGGCAGGCATATCGGAGGACGAGCTTCTGTCCTGCGCCGTTTCTCTGGAGCAAAAAAGCGAGCATCCGCTGGCAAAGGCAATTCTAAAGTGCGCGCTCGAGCGTAAGCTTTCGCCGCTTGATGTGACGGAATTTCAGGCGCTGCCCGGAAACGGCTTGAAAGCAGTTTTTGAAGGAAAGCCGCTTTGCGGCGGCAACGATACCTTCATCGGCGCACAGGCGCAGATCCCTGCGCAGATCAGGCAGCAGGCGCAGACCTGCAGCGACGCAGGCAAGACGCCGCTCTATTTCAGTCTGGACGGAAAGCTGCTCGGCGTGATTGCCGTGGCGGACGTGATCAAAGAAGACAGCCCGCAGGCGGTGCGCGAACTGCAGAACATGGGCATCCGCGTCGTCATGCTCACGGGCGATAATGAGCGGACGGCAAAGGCAATCGGCAGGCAGGCAGGCGTCGACGAGGTCATCGCGGGCGTCCTGCCGGAGGGCAAGGAGCTGGAGATTCGCAAACTCAAGGCACAGGGCAAGACGGCAATGGTCGGAGACGGCATCAACGACGCACCCGCTCTGACGCGAGC
>ERZ779737.2874-NODE-2874-length-10649-cov-3.964508_pt1 | contig 10649 bp, 10 predicted proteins | sample MGYA00511889_ERZ779737 | MGnify/ENA primary metagenome ERZ779737 (study PRJEB29588, sample SAMEA2163575) | human gut metagenome | biome: human gut; feature: human-associated habitat; material: faeces | place: Denmark | collected 2008/2010 ...
CGTTCGCTCGCCGCTACTGAGGAAATCTCGGTTGATTTCTTTTCCTCGGGGTACTTAGATGTTTCAGTTCTCCCGGTTTGCCTCACTTACCTATGGATTCAGTAAGTGATAGTAGATTCTTCATCTACTGGGTTTCCCCATTCGGACATCTTGGATTAAACGCCTCTTATCGACTCATCCAAGCTTTTCGCAGATTAGCACGTCCTTCATCGCCTCTGATTGCCAAGGCATCCACCTTGTACGCTTAGTCACTTAACTATACAACCTCAAAAATTCTTGATGTTGCGTTTTCAACTAAACACTTGATTGCTTTTGTTCAATCAAGATTTTATTCTTACTCAGACTTTTTCTTATCCTTAAAAGGACTTGAAAGTCTCTTCAGTTTTTCAGCTTGTTTCCTGGTTGTTAAAGAACAGAAGATAATAAAGTTATCTTTATTTGGCGTCCCCACGGGGATTCGAACCCCGGTTACCGCCGTGAAAGGGCGATGTCCTAGGCCTCTAGACGATGGGGTCATCGTGTCAAGTCGGCCTATATATAAAGATTATCCGGCCGGCCGTCAACACATTTTACGCATAAAATGCATTTTTTTTACTTTAATCGTAATTCCGCATTAAACCAACCAGCTTTCCCTGAATCGTTATGCGTTCGGAGCTGTATGTCCGCGTTTCATAATCCTTGTTGCACGGTTCCAGCAAAACAGCATTCCCTTTCCGCCTGATCTTTTTCAGCGTTACTTCACACCCGTCAACCAAAGCAACGGCAATTTCGCCGTTTTCCACAGAATTTGTCCGCCGGATAATAACCGTATCACCGTCCAAAATCCCGGCGTCAATCATTGAATCCCCCGCGACGGTCAAAGCGTAATGTTCTCCGTTGCCAATCATGTTCGCCGGAACGGCAACCGTTTCATTGCTGCGTAAAGCTTCAATCGGCGTACCGGCCGCAATCTTGCCATAACGTGGCAATTCAACCGAATTGGCCGCCAAATTTTCGCTTAAACGCGAAAAAGACCGAGTCGTCTGTCTGTTGACCAGATCTCTGGCCGATATAACCGAACATTCCCCCTGATTATCCGGCAAGCGCAAAATCTCCAAAGCTCTGGCCCGATTCGGCAAACGGCGAATAAAGCCGCGTTCTTCCAAACCGGATATTAAACGGTGAATTCCCGATTTGGATTTCAGGCCTATCGATTCTTTCATTTCTTCAAATGACGGAGAAACGCCGTCTTCACGCAAACGCTTTTCAATTAACATCAGCAGTTGGTATTGTCTTTTCGTCAGCATAAAACCTCCGTGAACAAAGTTTCTCTTTTTGTTCTACTTTAGTTCTTCATTTTTATCAAGAAAATTTTTAACCTTTTAACCTATATTTCTAAAAGAAATTGACTTGCCGGAGTTTTTTTAAATTGTCTTTTATCCGTTTTTTCGTTTGTTTCATTTTGATTTGCCGCGGGTCGGCGGCTTTTGCCGTTTCGCCATGGGGTGATACGGATTCCGCCGCGCCCCGGGCAGCGGTAAAAGGCGTCTGGGGCAGCGACAGCCAAATTTCCGGAAATAAAGAACAAGGCGCTTTTGATATTGCCGGTCTGTTTTTTACCGAAGAAGAAACAAATGATGAAACACCTCTGCCGCCATGGCTGGAATATGCCGTTGCGATACCAGATGTTGATGAAAACAGCCCGATGATTGCCATTGTCATTGACGATTTGGGCGTCAACCGAAAAATGACAAAAGAAGTCCTGGCTTTGCCGGCGCCGCTGACAGCTTCTTTTTTGTATTATGCCGATGATCTGCCTGACCAGACACAAAAGGCCAGAGCCGCCGGACATGAACTGTTGGTGCATACGCCGATGGAGCCGATCAACGCCAAATTCAATCCCGGGCCGGGAGCTTTACGCGCGGAAATGACGGCGGAAGAAATAAAAGACAGGCTGGACTTAATGTTGGGTTCATTTCCCGGATACGTTGGCATCAATAACCACATGGGCAGCCGTTTTACCGCGGACAGCCGGGCCATGCGGGCGGTTATGGAAGAAGTCGAAAAAAGAGGTTTGCTTTTTTTAGACTCTCTGACTTCAAGCCGCAGCGTGGCTAAAAAAATAGCCCGGGAAGAAAATATTCCCTATGCCGTCCGCAATGTTTTTTTAGATAACACGCAAAACGAACGGGAAATAATGAAACAGCTTTCTTTGCTGGAAAAACACGCCTTGCGGCATCGTTTTGCGGTCGGGATAGGCCACCCGCACAAAGCGACGGTAAACGCTTTAAAAAAATGGATTCCGCAGGCAAAGCAAAAAGGATTCGTTTTTGTACCGGTCAGTATGATTGCCGTTTATTTACAGGACGAAACACAATCTGAAAACGTCCGGGCTTTAAACCTGCACGACGAATGGGAATAAAATTATTCCAACGCAACGCTGTCCAGGCTTTCCGGTTCTTCTCCCAATAAAATCGCCAAATTCTTTAAATATCTCAATCCGTTGTATTTTCTGTATTCTTCAATGGAAGCTTCTCTTTTGGCGGCTTCAACGGCTTCGTCCGCTTTGGGCAGCATCATGGGGAAGAAAGTGACGGTTCCGCTGACCGGTTCACGCTGAATTTCCAGCCAGCCGTTTGTCAGAGAAAACAAGTATGTCGCAACAGTCGGCGGTTCTTTAACGATTTTCACCTTTAATCCGGACAAATTATGCAGCAAAAGCATTTCATGCGGTTCAACATACTGCGTTGTAAAAATGCCGCGCACGTCAGTATCCAAAAAATCAGTAATCATAATTACGGGCAGTTCGGGCATTTTTACCTCCTTTTCAAAAACGGGTTTTATTATACGAAAAACGGGAGGAAAAAACAAAATAAAAGCGTCGGATATTATAAGATCTTTAAAAAATTTTTACCCTAAGTTATATTGAGAGCGGCTACCGACGAAAGACAAAAAAATATGAATAGCAAAAAAACACTTAAATCTTATTTCTTTTCTTTAAACAGTAAAGAACGTTTCAGCCTTGGAATAAGAATTTTATTGTTACTGTCATACAGCGCCATTTTAATGGTTATGAGATGCGATATCGGTTTAACAATTTATGATACATATATTACCATCATAGGAATGATTGCCGCGGCATTATTTTTTGGTCCTGTTCTTTTTTCCATTGTTTTTTGTCCTCTTGTTTTAATCCTTGCGATTGAAACTCACTTATTTTTCACATACGGCTATTCCCTGCTCAGTTTCGGCGCACAGCTTGGCAGGCTTATTTCAGACACGAATAAAGCTGAAATTTTAGAATACATTCCTAAACTGGGAATGCCTGAAGTAACGATGCTGGCTTTGTTTGTTTTATGCCTGCCCGGTTTGTTTTTTTACAAACCGAAGATGACAGGTATTTCCAAACTATGGAAATCAGCAATTTTCATAACAGTTTTTCTCAGTTGCGCATTCGGTTGCGTTTCTCGTACCCGATTAATGTTTTTATCGATTTTTTCTTCCGAACGAGCCGACATATTGGCAAAAGTCAATGCATTTCACTTTTTTCCATACAAGCAGAAAACAAAAGCTGACACTGTCGTCCTGCTAATAGGAGAAAGTCATCGTCAAGCTGAATTTTCACCCGCCTTTGACAAATACGCCGGTCGTTTTCCTTTTCTATACAGATTTTCTGATATGATATCGCAATATCCAGGTACTATTGATTCAATACCAATGATTTTATCACGAAAAAAAGCAACGGATCACATGCCGTTTTTTCATGAAAAATCCATTTTCTCACTTTTTAAAGAAGCCGGCTATGAAACATATTTCGTACACTACGTTAATACTTCTTCCGAAAAGAACGAGTTAAGCCTGATTTACCGAGAGGCTGACAATTTTATCCAATATGAAAAAAATATTACTGCCGAAACCGATAAAAAAATACTGCCCGTTCTTGATGAAATCCTGTCTAAACCCGCAGCAAAGAAACTGATTGTCATTAAAATGATCGGCGCTCACGTTTCATTTGCCAACCGTTATCCTCGTTCTAATGCTTTTTTTAAAAACGTTATTGCCGCATTCAAAAAACCAACAAAAGAAAAAGAGCTTTATCATTACAACAATGCCATTTCATATTCAGCAGAAATAATTGCAGATATTATGACTAAAATAAACAACAGAAAAGAACCCTCTTTATTATTTTTTTCATCTGACCATGGTATTTGTATTTTTGATAAAGGTTCTTTTCATCTGCCGCCGAATTGCCAAAATGCTTTTCATATTCCAGCAATGATTCTTCTGAATCCGGCTTTAAATAAGATAACAAAACAAACCGCAAAAGATAATCTGGCGTGCAATACGGATAAGCCTCTGACAGAAGAATACGATTTTGAAACGATCGCAACGTTAGCGGGTATTACCTATCCTGCAGCAGATAAAAAATATGATCTGACACAACATTGTAATCCGTTAAAAGGAAAAAAACGCCCTGTTTATTTTATTAATGAAACGGCTTTATATGAAGATTTATAAATATGGAACAAAATAAAAGCTCCGGATATTGTTTACCGAAGCTTTTAGGGTGTTTTTCCCGGCGGGAATAAATTTTTTTGTTCTTCAGAACTCTTTTCCTGTATTTTCCGGAACAAAGTAGTTCATAAGCGACCGGATTACGCTTTTTCTTTTGTTTCATCAAAGATTCCTTTCATTCACAAGTACATAAAAGATATTGAACAAATTAAATAAAGAGTCAACATCTTGCGCAAGAAAACGATTTATGCTCCGTTTAAGAAGTATATTCTTTACAAAGCCGGAGGAAAACCATGAATAAAAAGACGGGAGAAATCTTATTTCTTTTAGGCATCGCTTCATTTTTTTGTATGGGATTTACCGCTTCAGACGATACGCCGAAAACGCACAAATTCAGCAAGACTGTTGAAAAAGAACGCCCGCAACTGAATGAAGAAACCAAACGCCTGATCGCCGCTTACCGTGAAAATCCGACAGAAGAAAACCGCGCCGCGTTAAGAAAACAAGTTGAAAAGAACTATGACAACGTCATCGCCCGCAAAACAGCCAAATTGGAAGAATTGAAACGAACGGCCAGACACGAATCTAAAATTCTTGAAATGCAGAAAATTGTCGATGAAGTCGTTCAAGACAAAGAAAACCGTATTGAACAGAGCATGCGCCGTTTTACGGATCCGCGCCTGCGTCCTGGCGCGCGTCAGGCCAAAGACGGATATCTGCCTGTTTTAGGCGCGGCGCAAAACGTCGAAATTGCTTATGCGCCCGTAACCAAAGAAGAATACGCCGTTTTTTTAAAGCAAACAGACCGGACCGAACAACCGTTTCCCGCATATGAGTCCAAATACCCCGCCACAAACATTTCCTATCATGACGCTGTCGCATATGCCCGATGGCTTTCCGAACAAGATGAAAGAACAACCTATCGCCTGCCTTCCGAACAGGAATGGGAATTGGCAGCCGGTCATATGCCCAAAGATGCGGAGTTCAATAACGGCATTCAAATGTCGACAAGCGCCGTAGACGCTTATAAAAACACGTTATCAGCCAGCGGCGCGATTGATATGTGGGGGAATTGCTGGGAATGGACGTCAACGCCCAGAAACGGCGCGCAAAAAGCAGTCAAAGGCGGATCTTTTGATTCTCCGCGTCTGAAATGCCGTACCGAAGAACGCGCGGAAAGCCGCGATCCTGCCAAAGGATATAATAACGTCTGCTTCCGCCTGATCCGGGAAAAATGAGAAGGAAATAAGCTGGTATTCAAATTTATTTTCTCTTTTTTATCCCGGCAGATTTTTAAATGTTGAAGGCATATACAATTTTTTATCAAAAACTTCCTGAATAAAATAATTTATTGCATTCTTACGGACGTTTGCCCCTGCAAACCAAGCTGTCGGAGAAAGCAAAATAAGCGGTAACCATACTATTACTCTTGTATGTACGGGGGCGGTAATTGAGTAGACTTCTTTTTGATCAATATAAAGGAACATTGTTATATCATGATTAGAATGATATGAAACGGGAATAGTCGTCAAAAAATATCCGGACAAAAAAGCCAAAGGCGCTGTTTCTTGCCCGCTGCCCGTTACTTTTATATCAAAATGAAAATGAAAATCGCTTTTTTCATTAAAAAAGACATACGAAAATGTATTAAACAACCCTGTTTTTTGAAACTCGTTCCTTATTTCTTTTCTTATTTTTTCTTCTTTTACAAAATCTTCTCCAATTCCTTCTTTATAAATAGAAATCGAAAAAGTCGCATTTTGTTTTTCTGTATAAGAAACCTGCGGATCCGTTTTTTTATGCACGGGATAATAATACCCGTTATTAACAACACAACTTGAAACAAACAAAATCAACACAAACAATTTTTTCATTATTTTATCTCTTTACCCTTTAAGAGTTTCAAAAAAGAAGCTCTTTGTTTATAAATTTTCTCTTTATACTGATAATTGACATATCCTGTTGATACCCCGGCAGCTGATCCATGAAACGACCGTCCCCCGACATTTCCGGAATAAACGGCAACGTTCGGCTGAGCCATTGGAACAATACCGTTTTTTATGAGTTCACTTTCTTGTTTTGATGTTATGACAACAATGTCCGCCCCATATTGCCGCGCTGCCTGAACGGCTAAATATCTCGGTTCCCACGTTCCTTGAAAAACAGATTGGCCGATAACAATATATCCCTGATCTGTGAATGACTTTATTCTTTCGGAATATTTCGTACCTGTTTTTCAGGAAATACGGCAGAATGTCTGTTTCCACGTCCGCGGGAACGACGGACAACTTGCTTTTCAGGAAAAACATCAGCCGATACAGCTGTAACCGGTTCGTAATACTCTATAAATTTATTGCCTGAACATGAACACAGGAATAACAACAGTATAAAAAATTTTGGTTTCATCTTAAAAAACTCGCCCGAACGAATATAGATTCGCTGATATTTAAAAAATATCCTAATTTGGGATATTCTAAAACAGGATTTAATCCTTTGTCAATATCAAAGGATTAAATCCATGACGAAATCCGTTTTTACAGATCTCTACTGTTTATTTACGCGAATGTTGATTCAAGAACGACGCGATAAAAGAATCACGCAAACGCAGTTAGCGCGAATGTTAAAAAAACCGCAGTCTTATGTTTCAAAATATGAAAACGGCGAACGTCGGCTGGATATTGTCGAGTTTTTGGAAATAGCCGATTGTATTGGAATTGATGCCGCAGAATTTATTAAAAAACTTCAAGCGTAGATTTTTTCCCGAAATTGCGAGGCCGTAGGGCCGCGGCAATTCCCTCTTCCGTATCACTCTCTTGCTCTATGGACTGCTTCACGCTTCGCGTTCGCAGTTTCGAGGGGGTATTTTTGCGTTCGCAGTTTCGGTTTGTTTTTATTTCTCTTTTCGAAATTGCGAGGCCGTAAGGCCGCGGCAATCCATTTTTCCCCTTTTTCATACGTAATCCGAACAAACAAAAAGCCTCCCGCCTTTCGGCAGGAGGCCTTCTTTTGCTTTGCAACCGTGATTAAGCGTTGCGTACAGCCGCCTGAGCCGCGGCCAAACGTGCGATAGGCACGCGGAACGGCGAGCAGGAAACGTATGTTAAACCAACGCGGTGGCAGAAGTCGATTGTCGACGGATCGCCGCCGTGTTCGCCGCAAATGCCCAGTTTGATATTCGGGCGGGTCTTGCGGCCTTTTTCAACAGCCATCTGGACCAGCTGGCCGACGCCTTCTTCATCAATGGATTTGAACGGATCCTTGGCGAAAATGCCTTTGGCAACGTAATTCGGCAGGAAAGATCCCGCGTCGTCACGGCTCATACCCAATGTCGTCTGCGTCAGGTCGTTTGTACCAAAGCTGAAGAATTCCGCCGTTTCGGCAACTTTATCAGCCGTCAAAGCGGCACGCGGCATTTCAATCATGGTTCCAACCATGTAATTGAATTTCACGTCAGCCTTTTCCATAACTTCTTCCGCTTTCTTCACGATGATCGCTTTCATCATGTCAAGCTCTTTCTTCGTGTCAATCAGCGGAACCATGACCTCAGGTTCAACCTGTTTGCCCAATTCCTTAGACGCTTCGACAGCGGCTTCAAAAATCGCCTGCGCCTGCATTTCGGTAATTTCAGGATAGGTTAATCCCAGACGGCAGCCGCGCAGACCCAGCATCGGGTTGGCTTCATGCAGTTGATGAACACGCGCCTGAACGGCCTCCAGAGAAATACCCAGTTCTTTTGCGATTTCACGCTGTTCCGGTTCTTTCGTCGGCAGGAATTCGTGCAAAGGCGGATCCAACAGACGGATCGTCACGGGCAGACCTTCCAAAGCCAGGAACAGGCCTTTGAAGTCTTCGCGCTGATACGGCAGCAGTTTTGCCAAAGCGGCGCGGCGTGCTTCTTCGCTTTCAGCCAGAATCATTTCACGCATGTGCTTAATGCGCATCGGATCAAAGAACATGTGTTCCGTGCGGCACAAGCCGATTCCTTCGGCGCCGAACTTGCGGGCGACCTGCGCGTCATGCGGCGTATCGGCGTTCGTGCGGACTTTCAGCTTGCGAACTTCGTCAGCCCAACCCATGAACACACCGAAATCACCGGTCAGCTCGGCGTCTTTCAAAGCAACGGCGCCGTTGATAACTTCACCGGTCGTTCCGTCCAGCGTAATGACGTCGCCTTCTTTGATTTCAACGCCTTTGATTGTCATCTTCTTGGCGGCGTAATCGACTTTGACATCGGCAGCACCGCAGACAGCCGGCGTACCCATACCGCGGGCAACCACGGCCGCGTGAGACGTCATACCGCCGCGCGCCGTCAAAATACCCTGAGAAGAATGCATGCCGTGAATGTCTTCCGGAGACGTTTCGACACGAACCAGAACGACTTTCTTGCCTTCTTCAGCCCATTTTTCAGCGTCATCGGCCGAAAAAACAACCTGACCGACGGCAGCGCCCGGAGAAGCGTTCAAAGCCTGCGTCAACAGACGGCCTTCTTTAATCGCGTCCTTTTTGGCCTTCGGATCCAAAGTCGGGTGCAACAAATCGTCCAACTGTTTCGGTTCAACGCGCAGCAGAGCCGTTTTCTTGTCAATCAGGCCTTCGTTAACCATATCGACAGCCATTTTCACGGCCGCGGCGGCAGTGCGTTTGCCGTTACGGGTCTGCAGCATGTACAGCTTGCCGCGTTCAATGGTGTATTCCATGTCCTGCATGTCGCGATAGTGCGCTTCCAGCTTGGTGGCGATATCCACAAACTGCTGGTACACATCGGGCATCTGCTCCTGCAGGTGGGAGATGGGTTCGGGGGTACGGATACCAGCCACGACGTCCTCGCCCTGAGCGTTCAGCAGGTACTCACCGTACAGCTTCTTCTCGCCCGTGGAGGGGTTGCGCGTGAAGGCAACGCCCGTGCCGGAGGTTTCGCCCATGTTGCCGAAGACCATGGACTGCACGTTGACGGCAGTGCCCCAGTCGCCCGGAATATCGTTCATACGGCGATAGTAGATGGCACGCGGGTTGTCCCAAGAACGGAACACGGCCTTGACGGCTTCCATCAGCTGAACCTTGGGGTCCTGCGGGAAGTCCACGCCCATGTGCTTCTTGTAGATTTCCTTGAAACGAACGACGACTTCCTTCAGGTCATCCGCGGAGAGGTCGCGGTCGTACTTGACGCCCTTCTTCTCCTTGAATTCATCCAGAACCGCTTCAAATTCGTTCTTCGGGATTTCCATAACCACGTCAGAGAACATGGCGATGAAACGGCGATACGCGTCATACGCGAAATGCGGGTTGTTGGTCAGGTTCGCCAGACCCACAACAGACACGTCCGTCAGGCCCAGATTCAGAATGGTATCCATCATGCCGGGCATGGAGGCACGAGCGCCGGAGCGGACAGAAACAAGGAAAGGATCCTTGTCGTCGCCGAACTTCTTGCCGGCCACCTTTTCGGTCTCCGCCAGAGCAGCATAAATCTGCTCGACGATATCGTCACCAATCACCTTGCCGTCGGTATAATACCGGGTGCAGGCTTCGGTGGTGATGGTGAAGCCCTGAGGCACGGGCATACCGAGATTGGTCATCTCAGCGAGGTTCGCGCCCTTGCCGCCCAGCAGCTCACGCATGTTGGCGTTGCCTTCCTTGAAGAGGTACACATACTTCTTCGCCATTGGAAACACTCCTTTTTTACATACTGCGGAAGAAACTTCCGCGCAGAAAGCATTTGCCTGAAATTAGCCACGGAAAACACCGTGCCCTTCCTCCATCGCAAAGACATTCTGCTGGCTATCCTATTTGATTATACTATTTTTCGTTGCTTTTTGCAAGATGCTGTTCACATTTTCAGCGGGAATTTGGGAATTTTCGAGCATGATAGTATTTACATGGTGCTTCCAAAAATCAATGTTTCTCTATTTTCTTGACGCAAGACGCCCTTTTTGATATAATGAAGGCATCATTTCGTCGTGAATTTGCTGTTTTTGTTCGTGAGAAGGAGGCGTTATTGTGAAGAGGCCGCTCGCTTGTTTGTTGTCTGTTGCCCTGCTTTTGCCACATTTGGCGCTCGCGGAGGATGATGCCATCCCTGCATCTTTCAAATTTGGCGCGGATGTTTCCACCGTGCTGAGCGAGGCGCTCTGCTGCGTGTTCTGCCTGATCTATATCCG
>ERZ779737.2875-NODE-2875-length-10644-cov-2.061007_pt1 | contig 10644 bp, 14 predicted proteins | sample MGYA00511889_ERZ779737 | MGnify/ENA primary metagenome ERZ779737 (study PRJEB29588, sample SAMEA2163575) | human gut metagenome | biome: human gut; feature: human-associated habitat; material: faeces | place: Denmark | collected 2008/2010 ...
AGCCGCGGCTTCCATGGGGTTGACCTCAATATCAAACAGCTCACGGTTCTTCTTGCCTATGCGCCCCTTCTTTACCAACTGATAGCCATAGGGCGCGTAACCGCCACGAAATCTGCCCTCCATAACGATCTGTCCCAGTCGGGTCTTGGTACGAATGGAGGTCTTGATGCTTTCGCCGGACGCCTGCCAGTAACGGATGTAATTCAGCAGCTTGTCCACATGATTATCGAATCTCTGCTGACCTTCCTCGGCACTCCAGACCTCAATGCCGTTGTTGACAAACCACTCCACAATGAACGGCGTTTCGTCATCACGGCGTCCAAGGCGGTCGAACATAAACACAAGAAGAATATCAAAGGTGCCCAGGGCCGCTTCCCGCTGGATCTCCTGTATAGCGTCCCGCTTCTTAGCGGAGACCTTGAAGCCGGACACGCCCTTTTCTGAAAACTCCCGGACGATATCCCACCCCATTTGGTCAGCGAACGCATGGCACCGCTGCTTCTGCATGGGAATATCATCCTTCTCGACCTGTTTCAGCGTGGAAACACGATACAGGCAGCAAACTCTTTTACCCAATGCCACACCCCCTTACGCCCCAAGTGTCCGAACATAGCTATTCTGCAAAATCGTTCGGACAGTGGCCGCAGTTTCCTCGGCGGGAGCGGGCGTAAAGGTGAGGATCACATGAAGCCCATTGATCTCCAAGGTCATAGTATTTTCAGAAGTTGTCATCTCTTGCTCCTCCTTCTGCGGTATCATATTCGGTGCCCATATATTCAGAGAGGTCATTGGCCACTTGTAGACGGTCAACAACCTCTTTCAATTCGATTTCAGATAGGGCTGTATCTCCAGTAATGATAATAGCGCCCTCCATGCAGGTGACTTGGACCTCCGCCTCCGGGCCAATATTTGCCTGTTCCAACAGTAGCTGCGGTATGGTAATTTGCTGAGAGACACCTAATTCAGAAAGCGTCGTGGCAGATACTACAAATTCTTGGTATTGGTTTATAAGGCCACCGTCAGTAAGGTATGCTACAAATACAGTTTGTCCGGCGATCAGCCCCATCTCGGACAAATCACTGGCCGGAATTACCAAGCGCCCGTCATCCCCAATGGTATATGAACTTTCAGAAATTCTAATGTGTACTCCTCCTTGTAGTGATATTTTTATAGAAAAATTTTGATGGCACAAACCCTGGCGTTGAAGAAAGAAAACACAACGCCCGTGTCTCTGCCATCAAGTAAAGGTCGCAGCAGGGCCGCCCCGGTTTTCCGGAACGGCCCACGCCGTTTCTGTTATTTACCAGTCCTATTCGACACTACTTCCCGGACTGGCGGGCGGTCAACTGGTCTGCGGCTGGCGCCACACATGGGAATTGCACCCCTCCGAGGATCGCTCCGAGCTGCACCGATGTTTTGAATGTATCGCTATGCAGAAGTACCATTGTAGGCAGATGAGGTCATGGCGAGACAGCCTGCCGCGGCTGCTTTTGGATGAACGGGTATCGCTGGGCACCTTCCAATTTGGGACCTGCATTGACACGGGATACTCCCGTGCAGGTGGTCATGGCGCGTTCTCCGCATCGCTGTCCTCTTTCTTACGGAGGCTCATCTGCTGATGTGATCCAGTTGCCGGATATGACCGCCTGGGCGGTGTTTTTCAAGGTCCACTGTAAAAGCCATTTCTTTAGCTTTGCCCTTATTTTAGCTTAGAAAAATACGGAACAACAGAGACAGGATGGCAGGTTTCTTGCCCTGTTAGTCAGTTTTTAGAGGTCTGCCTCCAGTTCGGAAAGAAATGCGATGACGGTCTGGAACGCCTGCTTTTTATCGCTGTACTCTCGTCCCAGCAAAAGATGATCCAAAGAGACGCCAAAGCAATCCGCCAGCTCCACGGCCAGCTCTATCGAGCCGGTCCGCTGGCTGTTTTCAATTTTCACGATATAGGTACCCGTCACATGCATTTTTTCGGCGAGCTGTTCCTGCGTGAGCCCCTTGTTGATCCGTAACTGCTTGATCCTTGCTCCGTAAGCCATTCGATTAAAGCGCATGGTTTTATTCCTCCACTTCTGAAAATTTTGAAATTTCCAGAAGTAAAGGGCGGACTACGGCATTGTGGGGAAAGCGCACATATAAAAACAGCGGCACTGGGCCATAGGTCCGTGCCGCTGTTTATGCGTGTGAGGGAGAATTCCTTGATAGAAAGGGCTTTATGAATGCCTATAAAAAACGCAGGAAGTGCGTTGGCCTTTCAACCGCCGCACTTCCCACATTTGTTGTTTTTTAGTAGTGAACAATACTGCTGGATATCGAATATCTGCGCTCCAGGCTTCCGTTTGACCTAACTTCCGCTTTCACAGTCACTTGGTAGTCATGGCCGGATGTAACATAGTAGTATTTGTCAATCATATTACCTCTTACCCGCGCGGTAGCTGTCCAGGACTGGATTGGCGTGCCATCCTGTGTTAGTGTAATGATAACGGTTACATCATGGGTTCCATTATTATACAGAATAGCGCTGCAAGTAGCCTTGCCGGAATTTGAAATATCAAGTTTTGCAGCTAAGTTCGAAATGCCTACCATTCTGGGCTGAACGGTTTGAGGCTCGGCTGCCGTAGCCGGAATGATCATTGTGAAAATGATACTCAAGGCAAGAATCAGTGTTGTAAATCGCTTTGTATTTTTCTCCATATTTCCTCCTAAGTGGTGCTTTTTAAGCAGAATGTATTAAAGAAACACCGACTTCGAGGTTTTGCAACACTTATTTCACCAAGATATTTTCAGCAAATTTTAACACATCTTCTTCTGAAATGTTTTCTGTGATGACGCAGCAATACCAGTTCTCATCTGCATGCAGCTTCCAGACAAGTTGCTTTATGTTCCCCTTATCCACCATTATAGCATCCTCTCCCTGCACTTGATACGAGAGAGTCTTTGCATTCTCTGTATCCAGGGCCATACCAACACTCGTCATTTCTATAAGATTCATGGTAATATACGCCGCCTCGTTGGAATTAGCATACTCATACAATCGTTTTGTATCGCTGTATTCTTCCAGCGTTAGCTCAACCCCCTCCGGCAGCCAGCCGGCGGTGATTTCTGGGACCGCTGGGCTGTCGGCGGCGGTATCTTTCGGTACGAACTTGATTTCGGTGCGGTCGTCAAAAACCTCCATCACGAAGTTCAGCGTTTTCACACGGAAGCTCTCGGATGTTGCAAAGGCCGTTGTAAACAGCAGGAGCGCCATAAGGGCCACGATGGCGACCTTGTTCAGAACTTTTCCGAATCCCTTTCCGTAGCGCTTCAAATGCTTCTCGGCGGTCTTGCACCGGATGGTCTGCTTGCACCGGCGGTTCAGTTCCTCCGGGATCACCACCTCGCCGCTCTCTTTGAGCCGCTGGTTTTCCTCGATTGCCTTTTGACCCTCGACTTCCGCCACTTTATCCATGATAAGCGCAAACAGCGCGTCCTCGTACTGCTCCACCAGCAGCTCTTGTCTCGTCATATCCGTTCGACCTCCTTAATGGATCCACCTACATTATAAAATGAAATGCCTTGTCAAATCAAGAAAAACCCGCCTGCGCAGGACTTTCTTTGCAAAACGGCGTTAGTCCTTCTTATTATACTAAACACCCCTCAAGCAAAAATGCAACACAAGTATATCTCGTGAAAAGCTCTTCAAGTTATTTTATTGAAAACTTTAGTTTAACTAAAATATGTGATATAATTCATCTTGAATTATTGCAAATCTATTCCTTTCGGCGCATTTCCTTTGGCCATAATATAATAGTGGCATCAAAATAAGGGAGAAAAAATATGGCGGCGTTTGGTGATTTGCTTTCGGAGCTGCGACGGGACATGAATATGACGCAGGATGAACTTGCAAAGGTTTTGTTTGTGTCCCCCGGCACCATCTCCAACTATGAAAATAACATACATTTCCCCGATGTTCCCAAGCTGAAGCAGATAGCACAGTATTTCGGCGTGACAACGGACTACCTGCTGGGCCTTTCGTCCTGTGACCTGTCCCCCGAGGTGTTGGAGAAACGCACGGCTTCGGGAAAAACATGGAGCCAGACCATAGCGGATGTCCAGACCCTCACGCCCGACAGGCAGCGGGCGCTGCTGCGCATTCTTGACGACATGCGCACGGCCTCCATCATAGAAACGCTAAAAAAGAGAAGGAATAAAGGACATGCTTCCAATATGTATTTTAACCATTGAAGATGAGAGCGACCGTGAGTTTATGGCCGGGGTCTACACCCAGTACCAGTGGCTGATGTATGATACCATCAAGCAGGTGATGGACGATCACTGGTCTGCGGAGGATGTTGTGCAGACCACTCTGGTGCGGCTGATAGACAAGCTGGAAAAGCTGAAAACCCTAGATGAGCGGCACATGGTGAATTATATCATTACCGCCTGCAAACACACGGCGTATAACGAGGTGCGCAAGCATACCCGGCACCCCGTGTTCAGCATGGATGAGGCGCGCAGCACCGAGGACGGGTCGCACATGGAACACAACATGGAGTCACGGCTCATTCACGAGGAAGACCTGCGGCGGATGGCCGGCATTTGGGACAAGCTGGACGAGCGGAGCCGCTTCGTGCTGGAGGCCCGGTACATCCTGGAGAAAACGGACGCGGAGATCGGCAAGAGCCTGGGTGACGATTCCAAGATCGACTACTGCAAGGAAATGATGGCTAAGGCACAGGAAAAGGGCGTTAAGCTGCTGCTGCCCGTTGATGCTGTCTGCATCAAGGACTTCCCCGATCCCATCGACGCACCTGTCGAAGTTAAGATCGTTCCCGTTACCGCAATCCCGGCTGACATGGAAGGCTGCGACATCGGCCCCGAGACCATGAAGCTGTTTGCTGATGCTGTCAAGGCATCCAAGACCGTGGTGTGGAACGGCCCCATGGGCGTGTTCGAGAACCCCACTCTGGCAGCTGGCACTCTGGCAGTTGCCAAGGCTATGGCTGAGAGCGATGCTACCACCGTCATCGGCGGCGGCGACAGCGCAGCAGCTGTGCAGCAGATGGGTCTGGGCGACAAGATGACCCACATCTCCACCGGCGGCGGTGCTTCCCTGGAATACCTGGAAGGCAAAGAGCTGCCCGGCATTGCCGTTATCCAGAACGCATAATTAAAAAACCGCAGGAGCGCGGCGGCTTAGCCGCTGCGCTCTTTTTGTTATGTAGCCCGCATGGTAGACAACAAAGAAAATCCACGCAAGCAAATAAGTAGTTAATAAGAAGGAGTTTTTATCATGGATAAACAGAACCGTAAGGCAATTATTGCCGGTAACTGGAAAATGAATAAAACTATTAAAGAAACCGAAGAGTTCTTTAATGAGTTAAAGGAAAGAATGCCAAAAACAAAAAATGAAGTGCTAGTTTGCCCAGCTTATCTTTCTTTACAAAAAGCAACCGAAATAGTTAGCGGAACGCCAATTAGAATAGGTGCACAAAATATGCACTATGAAGATAAGGGTGCGTTCACTGGCGAAATTTCTCCAGTAATGTTAAAAGAAGTTGGCGTAGATTATGTAATTATTGGTCATAGCAGTAGAAGGCAGTTTGATAACGATACCGATGAAAAGATTAATAAGAAATTGAAAAAGGCAATAGATAGCGGATTTATTCCTATACTATGTATTGGAGAAACCTTAAAGCAAAGGGAACAAAATAGAACATATAGAGTTTTGAAAAAACAACTAACATTAGATTTTGAAGGTGTAACCGAACCTGAAAGAGTGGTTATAGCGTATGAGCCTCTTTGGGCAATTTCTGACGGGATTCATCCCGCCCAAACTCCAACTCTTGAAGAGATTAGTAATGTTAATAGCGGAATAAAAAGAGTTCTTCGCCAAATGTATGGTAAGGAAGCTGTCAAAAAAATGCGTATTCTATACGGCGGAAGCGTTAGCGAAGAGAATGCAAAGGAAATACTAAATGAAAGAAGTGTAAGCGGTGTATTGGTCGGTGGTGCTAGTATGAATGTTGACAAGTGGGTTAAAATTATAGAGGCTTCTAACAAGGAATAAATTTTCAAAACCTATTGAATTTTGTCACATAATGTGTTATAATTTATTACAGATAAGGGGTAAATAAAATGGTTTACAATTTTGTATCTGTAATACAATTATTACTAGCACAAAATGAAAAACAAAAAAGCGAAACATATGTGGGGATATGTGTTTTAGCGCTTCTTGGTTGTATATTTATAATTGATATGTTTGCAAAGGAAAGTTTTGCAAAAGAGAAAGCCTTAAAGAAAACTTATTTGTTTTTGTCATTTGTGTCAATTGTAGTATTTTTCATATTTTATTTCTATATAAAAAAAGTTTAAAAAGTGTTGAAAGTTTCAGGCGTTGTGTGTTATAATGCTTGTACATTATAAAAGGAGTAGCAAGATGTTAAAAAATATTTTTGGTTTACTAGCAGAAGATAAGGTAAGACCAGATTGGGTTGTTAATTCATTTCCTATCATAAAAACAATTGTTGTTGCATTGCTTTTACTTTGTTCTGTATTTATGATTGTTTCAGTTTTAATTCAACAAGGTAACACAAATGGTATTCAAGGTATAACTGGTGATACAAGTGATACTTTTTACAATCGCAACAAGGGTCAATCAATGCAAGGCAAAATTAAAAAGTTTACAATTATAATTGCAATACTTATGATGGTTCTTTGCATTACCTACCTAATATTAAATACAATTTATGCTGGCGGGTTAGTTTAGTTCACATATAAAAATACTAGAAAATTTCTAGTATTTTTTTTTGTATAAAAATAATATAATTACCTAAACTATTGCTATAAGGAGAAACATTTATGGCAATAGTTACTTTAATAGCACTAATTATAAGTATAATTGGTACTACAAACTGGTTTTTAGTTGGCGTGTTTACCTTTAACCTTGTAACATGGATTTGTGGCGTGGGTATTTTTGCAAGAATAATCTATGCACTTGTAGGTATTGCAGGTTTTTGGTTAATTTATATGTTAATTAGAAATCGTGGGAAAATTTTTGCAGAATAGTTAAATATTTTGCATATAATCTATTTTAACAGAAAATTGCATTTGAATTAATTTTGGTGCAATTTTTTGTTTGCTTTAAATTTGGGAAACAAATTATTACTCTTGTCATATACTTGAATGAGGGTAAATAATGTCAGATTCTTTTTCTTTTTCGAGTTATGAAATTCATCCGAATGCAATTCTTAATAACATCAAGCAAGCAAAAAAGAAGTTAAATAAAAATACAAAAATTATTGCAATGATAAAAGCCGACGCTTATTCTGTAGGGGCGGAAGTTGTTGCACCAATAATAAATCACTCGGTAGATGCCTTTGCAGTTGCAAATTTAGAAGAAGGAATTAAGCTTAGAAACACGGGTTTAACAAAAGAAATTTTTATAATGGCACCAATAAATATTGAATTTTTATCGGTATATTCTTATTATAAATTAACCCCAACAATCGCTTCAATAAAAGAATTGAATAAATTATCAAATGAGTTAAAAGTGCCGTTAAAGGTGCAAATAAAGGTCGATAGTGGGTTATCTCGTTTTGGAATTGCTAAAATTTCGGAATTTCGGAGAGCTTTGGAGAAAATAAAAAACAATAATAAATTGACCCTTATTGGAGTGTTTTCTCATCTTGCAACTAAGGAAGCGGATACAAAATTTATATTCAAACAACAAAAGCGTTTTAATAAATTTGTAAGTGTAGCAGAAGGTATATTCGGCGATTGTTTACTTTGTCATTTGGCAAATACAAATGCAGTTTTTAATCATAATGGTTTAAATTTTAATGCGGTAAGAATGGGTTTTGGACTATATGGAATGGATGATAGTTTAAGTCGTAATTTAAAGCCGTTCATTTCAATTACATCAAAAATAGTTAGCATAAAAAATATTAGAAAAAATACCAGCATTGGTTATGATAGAACGATGATTGCTAGCCGAAATATGAAAATTGGAATTGTTCCACTAGGTTATGTGGACGGAATTAATAGAAGACTCTCAAATATAGGAACGGTACTAATTAATGGGCAAATAGCAAAAATTGTAGGTAGAGTCAGTATGGATTCGTTTATGATTGATTTAACCGATGTTGAAGGAATAAAAGAAGGACAAAAAGTTACGATACTTGGAAAAGATGGAAGCGAAAGACTAACATTAAAAACGTTAGCAGATTACACTGGATGTAGTATGTATGAATTGTTGGTAGGTTTCTCAAATAAAAGGATGAAGATTGAGTTAATAAACGATTAATATATAAATATATTACATTAACCTTTGCTTGCAAAATTTATTAATTTATGTTAATATAGTTGTATATGGAACAAAAACGGCTACTATTAATCATAAACCCAAATTCGGGAAAAAAGAAGGCATCTAAACTATCCAATAAAATAGTCAAGAGATTTGAAGATGCTGGCTTTTTGGTTGATCTAAAATTGACGACTAAAAAGGGCGATGCTGTAGAATTTGCAAAACATGCAGGTGCTGCAACACTAGTTGTTTGTGTTGGTGGTGATGGGACTTTGCACGAAACATTAAATGGTTTGATGCTTAGTCAATGTGGTGCAACACTTGGATATATTCCAATGGGTTCGGTAAATGATTATGCCCGTTCGGTTGGAATACCAAAAAATTACAAAAAGGCTATAAATTGTATTATTGAAGGTACCGATCAATTTGTTGATGTATGTAAGTTTAATGACGAATATTTTACATATATAGCAGCAGCGGGTCTTTTTACAAAGTGTTCTTATTCTGCAAGCCAAAGTTTAAAAAATAAAATTGGTAGATGGGCATATGTTCTTTTTGGAATAAAAGAGTTGTTCGAATTTAGAAAAATGAGATTAAAGTTTGATGTTGATGGGGAAGAAATTGATGATGACTTTTTAATTGTTGCCGTTACAAATACTCATTCGGTTGGCGGAATTGTAAAATTTAATAATGGCTTTGTAAAACTTAATGATGGCTATATGGAACTACTAATGATACGAAATCCAAAGCACTTTTTGCAATTAGTAAAAGCAGTTAGAATATTTAGAAAGAAAAATTGGAATTCAGACATTATGCAATATGTACACGCTAAAAATGTTAGAATTTATGACCGTAATAAAGTAATGTGGTCACTCGATGGCGAAGAATTTATCGGAAAATTTAGTGAAGATAATGTTTCAAATATATCAATTGTTCCTAGTGCAATCAAAATTAGAGTGAAAAATATTATCGATTAGAAAATTTTTAAAAAATTTTCAAAAAATGGTTGCATTATGTAACTTAATGTTGTATAATTGTTTATGTTCTAAGACATAATCTTAGAAAACAATATTCCTCCTTAGCTCAGTCGGTAGAGCGCTCGACTGTTAATCGATAGGTCGTTGGTTCGAGTCCAACAGGGGGAGCCAAATTAGTTATATAAGAACAAACGCAAATAATTTTTACTATTTTGAGAGTTGTTTTGCATTTTCTTATATAATACCCAACACGAATTGCATCAAGACGGACGAACTGAAAGAGCTAGAAAGTATTGGAGCAATAAGGACAAAAATAAGCGATGGCAATAAGCTATCGCTTTTTTGTTATTTATATTTGTTTTGTTATCCTCGTCGCCTGCTCAAACAAAAGCACAAGCCTTAAAGGTTCGGTCAAGGTGGAGTTTGCTTTTTAGCAAAACAACCTTGACAGGTTCTTGGATTGTGCTAATCAAATCAAGGCGACAAGGATAAACAAATATTGTGATTGATTTCAAGCTTCACAAAAATAGTTATTCTTAGAGCCTCAGGGTTTGGAACAGAGTCCCATAAGATTACATCATTTGAATTTGAGTTGTAAATTGTTATCATAACTATATTGACAACAAAGGAGATAATAAACACTGGGGGTATGGTTTAAAATTCGTATTATTTTACTTTGTTGGTATATGATATACTTTATTCTCCTTTGTTGTCCTCGTCTAATGAATTGTCTACTAATTTATTTATTGTTATGTAGTTTATTAATTTTTCACAAGGAATAGTTATAATAGTAATAATCCCACCAATAATGAATGCTGGATAGTATGTAAACATTATAAATATATAAGATGGAAATATTAATATAATTTTCAATATCAATACAATTATTTTAAATGTTTTACTTTGTGGTAGATTTTCAAAATCTTGTGCAAAGCTACAAACTAAAAATAATGAATAAAACAACAAATATATAATATAAAATGGTATAGTTATAATCATTAGAATTAGAGATAAACACACAAGATAATTATTGGGACTTTTAAAATAATTTTTCCATAATGAAACATAGTCTGTAAAAACACTTTTTAAAAAACTATTTTGTGTTTCAAAAGTTATTAATGCCATTATTAATACAAATCTCCTTTGCTTAATATAATAAACATTTCCCTAGTCTCGTTAGACTTCATAAACTCTTTTAAAGTTTGTATATTCTTAGATTTTAAAGCGAACTTTTTTATTAATAAGTAAGGGACTGAGATATAAAAGAATGCGATTATAAAAGTCCATTTATAAAACGAACTTAATCCAGAGGTATCCCAATTTCTTAATTTTTTAAAATATTTTTTATTGTACTTTCCTTTAATATATATTTTTTTCTTAAAG
>ERZ779737.2886-NODE-2886-length-10618-cov-2.161318_pt1 | contig 10618 bp, 6 predicted proteins | sample MGYA00511889_ERZ779737 | MGnify/ENA primary metagenome ERZ779737 (study PRJEB29588, sample SAMEA2163575) | human gut metagenome | biome: human gut; feature: human-associated habitat; material: faeces | place: Denmark | collected 2008/2010 ...
TTGTATTTGCAAGTATTTGAGTTCAAGGTAACACTATCAGAATTATCAATAAACCTTCTTTGTTTAGTTGATGGATCTATTGTAAAGAAATTATCTTTTAAACCATCATAATATAATTTTTCATGTGTAATATCATATATATATTTAAAAGTTTCTAATATATATTGTGAATTTTCAAAAAGCGCGTATTTTTGCTTACCGTTCACGCGCGATTCGTGCTATACTTTCACTTACCGTTTATTATACGCCTTTGTAACGAAAATTACAAGGTCGATTTTTTTTGAAAGGGTTATAAAAATGTCGTTTTGCAAGTTTTCAAGCGATTATCTGATGGAGTCGTTCACGCTCGTCGATAATCTTTTTATGAATGAATATCTGCCCTATGCCGAAGAAGGGTACATAAAGGTATACCTTTATGGGTTATATCTTTGCACAAATCCGTCGGGGCGCGACAACTCGGTTGAAAGTTTCGCGAAAGTCCTTGATATGGACGAAGATAAAATCCTTGAAATTTTTAAGTATTGGCAGGATCAGGGGCTTTTGGAAATCATTTCCGTGAACCCGCTGGAAGTCAGATATTTGTCGATAAAAGGCGCAAAACAGCCCCCGAAAAAGTACGCTTCGGGGAAATTCGCCGACTTCAACGTGGAGGCGCAACGACTTTTCAACACCCGTCAGATTATGCCCAACGAGTATTTGCAGTACTACGACGTGATGGACAGCACGAAAATTCAGCCCGACGCAATGCTTATGATTATCCAGTATTGCATCAACTATAAGGGCACGACCGTGCGCTATCCTTACATCAACGCCGTTGCAAGAAACTGGGCGCGCGAAGGCGTAAGGACTGTCGAGGACGTGGAGGCGAAACTCAACGAGTTCAACTCTCTTGACGAAGATATGCGCTCTCTTATGCGCGCTCTCGGTCGCCGCGGTTCAACCGATATCGAAGAAAAACAAATGCTTGTCAAATGGACGAAAAACTGGGGCTTCGATATGCCCGCGATACTTTTTGCGGCAAAACAATGCAAAAACAAAGGCGGCTTCAAAAAACTGGACGCCGTCCTGGACGAATATTACCGTCTGAATAAGTTTACCGAGTCCGAAATGAGCGAGTACGTCAAGGAGCGCGAACATTACCACGACCTTGCCGTAAAAATCAACCGCACGATCGGCGTGTTTTACGACAGCCTGGATTATATTATCGAAACGTACGTCAGCCCGTGGCTTTCAAAAGGCTTCGACGACGACGCCCTGCTTGACATCGCGAAATATTGCTTCACTTCAAACGTCAAAACCTTGCAGGGTATGAACTTGACCGTAATGCACTTTTATAAGGAAGGCTGCATCACGTCCGAATCCATACGCGATTACATCGACAGACAAATTCAGAACGACGAGTTCATCAAAAAAGTTCTGTCGCTTGCCGGGACAAACAGGTTTGTTTCGCAAAACGACCGCGAATATTACCGCGTCTGGTGCACCGAATGGGGCATGCCCGACGACCTTATTCTGTACGCCGCGGAACTTGCCGCAAACAGCCGCTTCCCCCTGCAATTTATCAATAAGCAACTTGCAAAGTGGCACGACGCGCGCATAACCACGCTGGAACAAGCCAAAAAATCGGCAATCGCCGTCGAAAATCCGAAGTCGTCGGCGAAAAACTTCACGGAACGCGAATACACCAAGGAACAACTTGACAGCATCTTCAAAAACGTTCCCGACATCGAGGAATACGACATATGATGAAAAGCGGAAAAATCGTCCTTGCCGTTAAGGACGAATACAAATTGAAACACGCCCGCGCGGTCGAAGTCGCCGACAATAACCTTGCCCGCGCAATGGAAAACGACGATTTCAGACGCATAACAAAGGAGCTTTCTTCTTTGAACTTCGACGTCGTATTAAAACAGGCGAAAAAACAGGACGCGTCGGACGAACTTCAAAAAATAAAACTTCTTGCAAAGGAGCGCGCCGCAACCCTTAAAAGTATGGGCATGCGCGAAAGCGACTTTTTGCCGAAATTCGACTGCGAAACGTGCAACGACACGGGCGTGCTTTCGGGCAAATTCTGCGATTGTTTCAAAAAGCGTTATTACGAAACTTTATGCGATTATCTCGGCATCGGGCAAATCCGAAATGTCACGTTTTCCGACGTGGATTTTTCAAAAATCAAGGACGCGAAACAAAGAAAAAAGTTGGAGTCCAACTATAAACTTTTCAAAAAATATTGCGACAAATATCCTTCCGTGAAATATAAAAACGCCCTCATAATGGGCGGCACAGGCGTCGGCAAAAGTTATCTTATGTACGCCGTCGCAAACGAGTTTATGAAAAACGGATTCAGCGTTTTGTACGTTTCGGCAATCAAACTGAATTCCCTTATGCTGTCGTACCACACGTCGTTCGTGTCGGAGCGCGACGTATACCTTGCCGACGTCATCGACTGCGACCTGCTTATCATAGACGATTTGGGAAGCGAGCAAAAAATCAAAAACGTTACCGACGAATATCTCTTAAAGATACTTGACGAGCGCGAAAAAGCCGATAAACCCGTGTTTGTGACAACAAACCTCAACGAAGAACAACTCAAAAACTCTTACAACGAGCGCGTTTTCTCACGACTTTTCAACGTGAACAAAACGATTATTTCCAACATTGACGGCAACGATTTAAGGCTTTTCTGATATTTCGTCTGCTACTTTCAATGCGGACGCAACCGCCCACATTATGTTGTAGCCGCCCGAAAGCCCGTCGATATTGAGAATCTCTCCGCCGACAAAAAGACTATTAACGCCCTTGATTTCAAGGGTGTTTTTATTTACGCACGACGCGTCGATACCGCCGCTCATAACCTGTGCAAGCGACTTATCGGAAACGCCCGTGATTTTAATTCTGAAATCGGAAACGACGTCGGCAAGTTTATTAAGATTTTCGTCGGTCGCTTCCGCACTTCCCTGTATGCCCGCCATATTCAGAATTTGTTGCGCGATCATCTTATGGAACGCGCCCGAAAGCAGTTCCCCGACGTCATTTGAAAATTCTTTCAGCCTTTTCAGTATCAAAAAAGTTTCGTTTTTGTTTTCATTCAGAAAGTTTAACGAAAGATATGCGTTTTTCGGCGCGCCGAGACGCGCATAGTACGCCGAATTATTGAACGTCGCAATGCCCGACAGCCCGAACGACTTGAACAGTACCTCACCGTATTCTTCGTGCACGACTTTGTTATTAACGATTAAGCCGACCTTTGCCTTTACCCTGACGCCGTTCAGCCCTTTGATGTACGTCGTGTCGGTTGAAAGCGGCGCAAGCGACGGCGTAAACTTCCTGACGTTTGCAAAGTCCGAAAGAACGCCCGTGGAATCGTACCCGAATCCTGCGTTGCTGCCCGTCGCGAAAAACACGTTTTTCCCGTAATAATCAACGTCGCAGGAAACCTTGAACACGTCGTTTTGTTTCGAAATTTTCGTGACGAGTGCAGACGTTTTAACTTCAACCCCGTTTTTTTGAATCGCACGGCGATATGCGTCAAGCACAGTGTTTGCCGACTCCGACAGCGGATAACCCCTGCCTTCTTCGTCAAACCGCATAAGCAGTCCCAGACTTTCAAAAAACCGTTTGATTTCAAAAAAACCGTACTTTTCAAACGTTGCCGAAACGAAATTCTCGTCGTTATATTTCCCGACGTCGAAGTTTTCGTTCAGGAAATTGCACTTCCCCGCGCCCGTCGACAGCAGTTTTTTGCCGATTCTGTCGTTTGCGTCCAGAATCAGAACGCTTTTGTTTTTAACGCGGGCGGCAGCGGTCATTCCGCCGATACCGCCGCCAACGATAATAAGGTCGTAAATTTTCATAATTCAAAAAAATTCCCCACGGCTTTCGCCGTGAGGAAGTATGCTTAATTTCGATTAAGCGGTGTATTCGACGATCGTGTACTTGGTGCCGAGTACCGCCTCGAAAGTGGCTCTGTAGCCCTGTCTTACGCTGATTGTCACATTTTCGGTTGCGGTGAAGATGTCGCCCGTGAAGACGGGAACGGTCTTGCCGGTAAATCTTACTTCGAGACCGGTCGCGCAAAGAGCGAAAGCGTCCTCGCCGACAGTCTGAATATTTTCGCCGAATTCGACGTATTCAAGATCCGAGCAGCCATAGAATGCCGTCGCGTTAAGTTCGACAAGCGACGAAGGAAGAATAACCCTTGTCAGAAGCGAGCAGCCGCCGAATGCCGAGTAGCCGATCGTTTGCAGCGTTTCGTTGGATTCAAACGTGAGCGACGTAATGCCGCGGCAGCCGTCGAATGCCGAGTCGCCGATTGCGACGACCGAAGACGGGATCAAAACTTTCTGGATAAGCACGCAACCGTTGAACGCGTTGCTGCCGATGTATTCGATGCCGCTTGACACAAACGTAATCGCCCTTAAACTTATGCAGTTTCTGAACGCGCCGTCTTCAACCGCCGCGATTCTTGCGGTGATATCCGACAAGGTCACGCAGTTTCTGAACGCTTCTTGTCCGACGTAAATGCTTGCGTTTGCGCTCATAGTGACGCTCTTCAACGCTTTTGCGTTTCTGAACACGCCTTCTGCGAATCTGGTCACGCCGCTAAGGTTAATCGTTGCAAGCTGTCCGCAGTTTTCAAACGCCGATACGCCGATGGTGTTGACGCCCTTAGTGGTGTTCACGTCGACGTTATTAAGGCTTGTGCTGCCGAAGAACGCTCTGTCGCCGATTGTACGAAGCGCGGCCGTCCATCGTCGTGAAAGTAGCAAGCGCCGTGCAGTTTTCGAATGCGGAGTTGCCGATACGTGCGATGAAGTACGGCAGTGTTATCGTCGTCAAAGACGTACAATCCATAAACGCGCCGTCGCCGATTGTCGTAACGAGACCTGCCGGGTCGTAAGCCGTGGTTGTCGGTTCTTCGCCTCCCGTCGGTTCGGGCGTAATGAATTTCGCATTTGCGACGAAGTTTACCGTTGTAAGAGCCGTGCAGCCCTTGAATGCGTACGAGTCGAGCGTGCCGAGGTTTTCGGGCAGATTGAGCGTTTTCAAAGCCGTGCAACCGCTGAAAGCGTAGTCGTTTATCGCAAGTTTCACAGCCATATCGTCGGTTGACGTAAAGGTTGCGAACGTGATCGTGTCAAGGGCTTCGCAGTTCGCAAACGCATATTGCCAGATTCTTGAAATATTGCTGCATTCCGACAGGTTGATTTTCTTGATTGACGAACCTGTGAACGCGCTGTCCTTGATTTCGGAAAGCGACGCGGGAAGAATTATTTCCACAATGCTACTATTGTTTGCAAAGGCAAAACTTCCGACATATTTAAGGTTGGAGAAGCCCCCGAGGTCGAGCGCTGCATATTGCGAATTTTCAAACGCATACGGCGCAATCGAAACGACGGTCGTATTAGGTGTGATAGTGCCTCCTTCGCTCTTGGCGGAATACAAAACTTTGCCGATGACAACGAGTCCGCTTTCATTATTGAAGAAGTCCGTTTCGTGGAACGCTTTTTCTTCGATATCGACGACGTTCCGGAAATCAACCGATGTTATTTTGGTCTTATAGAACGCCATCTTCTTAATCGATTCGACGCTCTCGCCGGCAGAAACAATCGAAAGCCCACTATCTGCAAACGCGCTCATCGAAATTGTCTTAATTCCGCCAAGGTCGACTCTTGCAATCGACGAGTTTGCAAACGCTCTTGCCGAAACGTTGTCAATGGGTGCGCCGGCGAAACTTACAACCGTAACGTTCTTCGTACCATTGAATGCGTCTACGCCAAGTTTTTTGAGCGCGATGAACTCAACCGTCGCGATGCCGCTGTTTCTGAACGCGGCGTTTCCGATAATTTCGACGCTGCCGAGATTTACTTCGATGCTGCCGGTGTTTGCAAAGGCATAGTTGCCGATTTCCGTCGTGTAAGGTTTATCGCCGTTTTGGGTTGCAAGCGTAACTTTCGTGACTTGCGTTGCGTTCTGGAATGCGTAATCCGCAATCGCCGTAGCGGTGTTGGTAACGACGATTTCTTTCAGTTTCTTGGGCAGATAATAGGTAACGCCGCCCTGTTCCGCCTTATACCAGTTGTCGTTTTGCGGGTTTACGGTCGTGAACAGTCTGCCGAGCGGGATTTCTGCCGAATACGCAAGATTTGTAAGGTTGTAGCAGCCTTCAAACACGTTATCGCCGATTTGTTCCACGTTGTCGGGAAGCGTGATCACCGTGATCCTGACACAATTACGGAACGCGCCCGCGCCGATGGCAAGCCCTTTGAAGTTGCCTTCGAACACGACTTCTTCGATATTGCTGTTTGCAAATGCTTCTTCGCCGATGGTCTGAATGTTGCCTTTTATCGTAATCTTTCTGATAAACTTATTGTTTTTGAACGCGCCGTCTTTTATTGCGTGGACTGCGTCGTCGAAGTTTATCGTGAATTCGGTTTTATAGGAATCGCCCTTCTTCGCCTTGTTTTCATCGATGCCGACGATGACGCCGTTTTCGATGACGAAGTATTCGATGGGAACCCATTTTGCGGTAAGCGTGATACCGTTTTTAATGAATTCGGGATCGGTAATCGTTTTGTAATCGACGCTTGTGCCGTCCGCACCGGTGTACTGAACTTCGCCGTACCACCAACCCGCAAAGGTTTTTTCGGTGGGCGCGCCTTCGGGCACTTTGAGTGCCAGCGGTTTGTTGAAATCAACGTTCACGTTTTCGGGAACGGCAACCGTGTCGGGTGCGTCGCCGCGTTCAAACGTAACAGTTACGGGTTTATAGTCCAGAATCGCAACGTACGCGACGTCTTGTTCCTGCACTTTTACTTTAAGTTGATTATTCTCAACTTCGCCTTCCGCAACTTCCACGAGTTGTCCGTCCGCAGTCAGGCGTTTCCAGCATATGAAGGCGTAATAATTGTTGTCCGAAACGCTTGCCGTAACGCTGAATTCGGCGTTGTTGTCAAAAGGTTTCGTATAGCCTTCAAGGTCGTAGTCTTCGGTGCTTCCGGTAAGTTTCGTCCAAGCGTCCCAACCCGTGACGATATTGACCGTACCCATATCCGCGTCGGGCATTGCGATCTTTGATTTTGCCTTGTAAATCGCGATATGGAACTCGTACGGCTGCCATTCCGCGGTGAGAGTTACGTCTTCCGTGAACGCCCATTTGCCGACAAGAATTTCGTTTTTGTTGACGTTGTATTTCACGACGTAAGTTTTTGTGCCGTCTTCTTCTGCGATATACCAGCCGATGAAGCGTTTCGTCCCGTCGCTCGAAAGTTTCGGGACGTCGGGGATCGCGTCTTGTCCCAAAACGACGTCGGAATTGTATTTCACGACGAACGTCTTGCCGTAGTTGTCAACGGTGTCCACGAGGGTTACGTTGATGTCTTTCGGGGCAAATACTGCCGTGAAGGTAATCGTCTTATTGATGGCGTGCTTTTCGTCGATATTGTATTCAACGCTCTTGTTCGCGCCGAACGGGGCGTATTCTTCGCCGTTCAGAAGCCAGCGGACAAGCGTATAGCCGTCTTTCGGGTTTGCGGTGAACGTCGCTTTCTGGTCGTAAGGCCACGCGTCGTTGCTGCCCGTAACTTCCTGCATCATGGAGTCGTCGTTTGCGTTCACGACGAGTTTGTAAGTGACGGCGTTGAATTTTGCGACAAGATCGATATCTTTTGCAAAGTCGAACGCATGGACGCCGTTGCCGTTTTCGTCAACGACTTTGATTTCGTTGCCCGATTCATCGGTATAATACCACCCTGCGAACGTTGCAAAAGGTTTTTCAACCGGGCGACTGCTGTCGGTTGTTTCGCCGATTTTGTTGTTTACGAGTTGTTCAATCGCTTTTGCGGTCGCGCCGAAGTTTACGCTGCCGATAAAGAGTTCGGTTTCGTTGGTTTTTGCGAATTTTGCGCCCTTTGCCTTATCCGCTTCTGCGATTTTGAGCGTGATCGAGTATGTATTGGTTGTCCATTTACCGAACACGGTGATGTCTTCGCGGTCAATGACGTTTATGTCGAAGTCCCATTTATATTCGGTTTTCGAGCCTACTTTGATTGGTTTGCCTTCGTCGTAAACGGGCAATCCGTTTTCGTCAAGGCGGTTGTAGATTTCGGTCGCTTCTTCCGAGGTGCGCGCGCCCGATTTATCGGTCAAATAATATTTTCCGTTATACAATACGACTTTTCTGCCGTTTGCGTCTTCGTATGCGAACCTTCTGTTGCCGTTTTCGTCCGCAAGGTAGTACTTATCGCCGACTTTCACAAGAATATTGCCGCTGTCTTCGTCCGCGTCGACAATTTGTCCTTTATCGTTTCTTTTTTCTTCCGAGTAATAATACCAGCCGTCGAAGGTGTGTCCGACGTTCATCTTGTCGTCGATGCTCGGCGCGGTGGCTTTTTGTCCCTTTGCGACGGCGGAAATTTTAACCTCGGACTCGTAATTACCCTGAATTCTTATGACGCTCACGTCGTATTTCGGTTCAAGATATACGTTGATTTTGTAAACAGCGGTGACTTTACTGTCTTCCGCAACCGCTTTGATATAGTAAACGTTGTCGCCGTTTTTAAGGTTTACGACAAGGTTTGTTGCGTCGTTATTTATGGTCAGACTGCATTCTTCGTCCTTCCATACCGAATACGTGGTTTTCGGGCTTGCCGCTTTTAACTTTCTTAAAACGTCGGTGCCGAAGTCGAAACGCGACTCTTCATGCGCGATTTCGTTATTTTCGCCCGTGACGTATCTCCAAACGCCGTTATCGACTTCCTTTTCGCCTTCTTTGGTTTTGATTTTCACTTTTTCCTGCGTGAAAACGCCGCCTTTAAGGTCGGCTTCCGTGGATTTTCCGTTTTCCGTCCAGTGGGCGTAAATTTTGACGTTTTGGGTGATTTTCGTTGCGAAATCGAACTTTTCGTCACCGTCTTTTTCGACAAACCAGCCGACGAAATCGTATCCCGCGGGACGGTCGTCTTCGGTAATCTCATACGCGCTGACCGTTCTGCCCTGTCGCACCGTGACGTTGGTGAAAGCCACGTCTTCTTCGCCGGATTCGGGATAGTTTTTCATGAAAGACACCCTGAAAGACGGCGTGGTCGGGGCGGGACCCTGATCAGTATCGTCATCGCACGCGACGAGAAGCACGGACGTGCATCCGATAAGCAGTACGAGCGTCAAAACTAAAAGCAACCTCGAAAGTTTTTTCATAAAATTTTCCTTCTTTTTGCCGATAATACTTTATTTGAGAAAATATCTCTTGTGCATATATTTTATTATATAAATATATTAAAGTCAATATTTATCCTAAGTTTTGTTTTTAAGGCGTCCAAAATCGAAGGAAAATCGCGCTTTACACGGCGGATTTTTTCAAATTGTAAAAAAACGACTTGCGATTTTTTAATTTTTACTTTGTCAAAAAATGCGGGATAAAACAAAGCGGACGGCGTATAAAAGGAGAGAAATATACGTCGTCCGCCTTGTTTCAATATAATTTTTGGGGGGTTATATAACTTTATTAAACGTTGTAATTTATTTTCTTTGCCGTGCGTCTGATCTTTTCGCGGTCAAGCCCGACAAGCACCGCAACGTCACGAAGGGACACGCCGCTTCTCGTCTGCAATTCGTAAATAATCGTTTTCAGAAGTTCGGGATCTTGAAGAGCGGCTTTGTCGGTGATGTTGAACCGACGAATAAGGTCCATCAGAACGTCGTCGCAGTTTTCGTAAGGTTTTGCCTCTTTGAATTTATATTCGTCGGTGCTGCCGCCGTACGAGGAAAGTTCCGGCACTTTTTTGAAAAGCCTTTTCAATTCCTTGTAGTCGATGAAACTCAGCTGATTGAGATAATCTTTCGCGCTGCTGTACAGATATTCCCCGCTGTTGACGGCGACGCGCGCTTTCACGGGATTGTTGTGTACGAAATATATCGCGGAAAGGATTTCGTCGGAGGTTTTAAGAGCGTCGCTTTCGTATCTTCCGTTGAAGACGTATCCGCTCCTGCCGTTTATGCGGTTGAAAAACTTGGCGTAAGTCGTGTTCACCCTTCGCATAAACTCCGAAATGTTCTGGACATCGTCGGAAGTCACGATAAGGTGCGAGTGATTTTGCATCACGCAGTACGCAAGGACGGAAACGCCCGTGTCCTTTGCCTTTTCCTCAACAGTGACCAGATAAAAGTTTTTCATATTCGGCTCTCTGAAAACGTCAAGCCCGGGAAGACCGTCCGTGAGAACGTGAAAATGTTTTGCGCCGCTGAAAATACTGCCCCTTGCAACCCTTGTCATAAACGAACCTCATTGTTTTATTATGTTTTAATTATACATATTATCGAAAACGCTGTCAAACGTTTTATGTCAAAATAACTAACACTTTGACACGATTTATCGACAAAATGATAAAATTGTATTGACAATACGCCATAATGCGGTATAATTAAGATGTACCTGGGTTGTACGATATGTAACTTATTTTCCAACCACAACTTTTTCAGGGATTACGATTTCCGTCTCTTATGTTACGCCTTGTCCTCACGGACCATGAAGGAAAACAGCGGTTTCGGATAGTTTGCCCACCTATGCGCATAGGTTGCGCAAAAAGTTACAGTCGGCAACTTGGCGATACAACCGTCGCTC
>ERZ779737.2894-NODE-2894-length-10583-cov-5.365122_pt1 | contig 10583 bp, 10 predicted proteins | sample MGYA00511889_ERZ779737 | MGnify/ENA primary metagenome ERZ779737 (study PRJEB29588, sample SAMEA2163575) | human gut metagenome | biome: human gut; feature: human-associated habitat; material: faeces | place: Denmark | collected 2008/2010 ...
ACCGGGATGAATCTTGGTTCCTCTCTGTCTGACAATTATATTGCCTGCCGTAACTGCCTGACCGTCGGATTTTTTAACGCCGAGACGTTTCGCCTCGCTGTCGCGGCCGTTCTTCGTCGAACCGACACCTTTTTTATGTGCGAAGAACTGAAGTCCTATTCTAAGCATAATTCATTCTCCTTTTAATTATTCGTCCGTGATGTCAACTTCAAGATAGTCGTAATATTCCTCAACAAGATCGTTGAGTTGATAATAATAACCCTGAAACAGCCCCGATATTGCGAAGCGTTTCTTTTCATCCTCCTCGAATTCGGGAAGAGCGCATTTCGACTCTACCCTGATTCGCGTAGTGCTGTCATCGATTTTATAATCAATGTCGCCTGCGTACGATATTTCAACCGTATTCACGATGAGCATGGTCATAGCGGAAAGCGCGGCGCAGAGAACATCGTCCCCCGATTCCCCGTATCCGGTATGCCCCGTCTCCTCGAATCCGTAGAATATTCCGTCCCGGCGAAAAAACAGGATCTTGGTCATTATACGGTTCAGCCTTCGATCGCGTCGATCTGAACCTTAGTGTAGGGCTGTCTGTGACCCTGCGTTCTGCGATAACCCTTTTTGGGCTTCATCTTGTAAACGCGAACCTTCTTGCCCTTGCCGTTCTTTACGACATTTGCGGAAACGGTAGCGCCGTCGATAACAGGAGCGCCGAAAACGGTGTTTTCGCCGTCGATAACTGCGAGGACCTTGTCAAACTTGACTGTCTCGCCGGCTTCAACGTCAAGCTTCTCAACGAAGATAACGTCGCCCTCTGCCACGCGGTACTGCTTGCCGCCGGTCATGATGATAGCATGCTTCATAAACTAACAATCCTTTCTTCAGGTCTCGCTCTTATGGGTGCCGGACACATCCGGACTTCCGACCCATTCAATGCGGCTCGAATAGCATATCACGACAGCCTTGAATTGTCAATGTTTTTCTCACTTTTTTGCGGTGAATTTAATGCCGATATTGCAAAACACGAACGAACATGAGATAATATAATGTAATAGAGATTAATGTAATAGAGATTATAGAAATGAGGATACCCGAGTGCTGAAAAAACTGCTTTCACGAACCGCGATAACGGCGGTCATAATTCTTGTGCAGATCGTGTGGATAGTTGCGCTGCTGCTCAGGCTCAGCGATGCTCTGCCGGTGATGAACTATGTTCTCCGCATTTTGAGTCTTGTTGCCGTTCTGCATGTTATTAAAAACGATATGGATCCGTCATATAAGGTCAGCTGGGTGCTGTTTATAGCGCTTCTTCCGCTGTTCGGAGGACTTATGTACGTCCTGTTCGGCAACAAGCGCCCGACAAGGTTTATACGGGATAAACTCAATGTTCAGCTTGAGGAGACCGCGCGGTACTACACCATGCGCCCCTCGGCCGCCGAGGAGATCGACGATGACGGCGCAAGGGGACTTTTTAAATATCTTGAGTCCTACAGCGGCTACAGAGCCTGCCGCGATACGAAGACCGAGTATTTCCCTGTCGGCGAGGACATGTTCGCAAGACTCATCCCGGAGCTTGAAAAGGCGGAAGAATTCATTTTCCTTGAGTATTTTATCATAAACTCGGGACAGATGTGGGACTCTGTACTCGACGTGCTGCGGCGCAAGGTCGCGCAGGGTGTTGATGTACGCGTTATATACGACGATGTCGGCTGTGCGGACTATCTTCCGGCTAATTATTGTCAGACATTGCGCAGCTATGGCATAAAGGCGATGGTGTTCAATAAATTCGTGCCCGTCGTCAGCGTTGTTATGAATAATCGTGATCACCGCAAAATAACGGTCATCGACGGAAAGGTCGGATTTATCGGCGGCATAAATATTAGCGATGAATATATCAACAAAAAAGAACGCTTCGGTCACTGGAAGGACACCGGACTTATGTTCAAAGGACCGGGCGTTGAAAACCTGACGATCATGTTTCTTGAAATGTGGAATGCATTCGAGGAAAAAGAGGGCGGTTACAGAGATTTTGTGCCCGCAGAATATGAGGAGAAAGGCGGAGAAGGGGACGGATACATCCTCAGCTTTTCCGACAGTCCCCTTGACGATGAAAACGCCAGCGAAAACGTGTATGCCGACATTCTCTACAATGCAAACGACTATGTTTATATCACAACGCCGTATCTGGCCATCGACAGCAGCCTGCAAAACGCGCTGTGCCTTGCGGCAAAGCGCGGCGTTGACGTGCGGCTTATTACCCCGGGAATACCGGATAAGAAAATGGTATACCGCCTGACGCGGTCTTACTATGCCTCGCTTATCCGCGCCGGAGTGAAGATTTATGAATACACGCCCGGCTTTGTCCACGCAAAGAGCTATGTTGCCGATGATAAGATCGGCGTCGTCGGCACCATAAATATGGACTACCGCAGTCTGTATCTGCACTTTGAGTGCGGAACGCTCATGTATGACAGCCCAGCGGTCATTGACCTGAGAAATGATGATCTTGCAACGATAGAAAAATGCCGCAGGATCGAGCTATCGGACTGCCGCACGAGTTTCTTCGGCGAGCTTATTGACCGTGTATTGAGAGTCATTGCACCACTGCTGTGAAGATAGAAAAACTGCCGCCTCCAAATAACGGAGGCGACAGTAATTTTTCCTTTTTAGCCGACTATGTCGCGGGTATCGCGTGCGATAACGAGTTCTTCGTTGGTGGGGATAACGAAAACCTTGACCTTGGAGTCGGGGGTGGAGATCATGATATCCTCGCCGCGCTTGGAGTTTGCCTCGTCGTCGATGGTGACGCCCAGATAGCCGAAGTACTCTGCGATAGCCTTGCGGGAGCTCTTGGAGTTCTCGCCGACGCCTGCGGTGAATACGATGGCGTCAACGCCGTTCATTGCTGCAACATATGAGCCTGCGACCTTTGCGACCCAGTAGTGGAACATGTCCAGAGCAAGCTGTGCGCGCTCGTTGCCTTCGGCAGCTGCGTTGTCAAGATCGCGGAAGTCGGAGGAAACGCCCGAAACGCCCAGAACGCCGGACTTCTTGTTGAGTATATTGAGCATCTCGTCAATGCTGATGCCGTACTTGTTCATTATAAACTGGATAACGCCTGCGTCCAGATCGCCGCAGCGTGTGCCCATGGGGAGGCCGACCAGGGGAGTGAAGCCCATGGAGGTGTCAACGCACTTGCCTCCGTCGATAGCTGCTATGGAGCTGCCGTTGCCCATATGGCAGGAGATGATCTTCAGCTCTTCGATGGGCTTGCCCATCAGCTCTGCGCAGCGGCCGGAAACATAGCGATGAGAGGTGCCGTGGAAGCCGTAGCGACGGATGCCGTCATTTTTGTAGTACTCATAGGGAACTGCATACATGTAAGCCTTGCCGGGCATGGTCTGGTGGAAAGCGGTGTCGAACACTGCAACCATGGGAACATCTCCCATAACGTCGCGGCAGGCGTTGATGCCGATGATGTTTGCCGGGTTGTGCAGGGGAGCGAAGGGAGTACACTCCTTGAGCGCTTCCATAACAGCGTCATCGATGCGCACGGATGAAGCAAACTTCTCGCCGCCGTGAACGACGCGGTGGCCGACAGCGTCGATCTCCTTCATGGAGGCTACAACGCCGTACTCGGCGCTGGTAAGCTTGTCGATAACAGCGGCAATCGCCTCAGCGTGGGTGGGCATTGCAACATCCTCATCAAATACGGGCTTGCCGCCTACCAGGGGGCTGTGCTTAAGGTGACCGTCGAGGCCGATACGCTCGCAAAGGCCCTTAGCCATTACAGACTCGGTCTCCATGTCGATGAGCTGGTACTTCAGGGAAGAACTGCCTGCGTTGATTACAAGAATTTTCATTCCGATATTCCTTTCTTATTGTAAAAATCACAAAAAAATTGTATCATAAGAATATACCTAACATATTTTAATACATTCTGCACAAAAATCAAGTAATTTTTGAAAGGAACGAATGATTTGAGCGTAATTGGCATAGTAGGAGAGTATAATCCCATGCATTATGGTCATTTGCACCATATTGCGGAGACAAAAAGGCTAATGGGTGAGGACTGCCCTGTGGTGTGTGCGATGTCGGGCGATTTTATACAGCGCGGCGAGGCGGCGGTGTACTCAAAATTTGCGCGCGCCGAAGCAGCCGTTGTGAGCGGCGTTGACCTTGTGCTCGAGCTTCCCCTGCCTTGGGTGCTGTCCTCGGCAGAGGGCTTTGCACGCGGAGCGGTCGGACTTCTGGGTGCAACCGGCGTTGTCACACACCTGAGCTTCGGCAGCGAGTGCGGCGAGATAGAGATACTCGAAACGATAGCCGAAACGCTTATCGATCCGCTCATCGGAGCCGATATCCGTGCAGAGCTGCAAAACGATGCAGGCATACCATTTGCCGCCGCGCGGCAGAGAGCGGTAGCAAAGCGGCTCGGCGAAATGTCGAGCCAGCTTGAAACACCGAATAACATCCTTGCGATCGAGTATATAAAGGCGATATACAATCTCGGCCTGAACATGAAGCCTGTCACAATTCAGCGCTTTGGCTCCGGTCATGACCAGATGTCCGGAGAGGGATACAAGTCGGCTGCAGAGATCCGCCGCATGATGATAAGCGGCAGGGATATCGCAGCTGTCCTGCCCGAGAGCGCATACGCCGTTTACAAGCGCGAGGAAAAGCTCGGACGCGGCCCGGTCGTGCCGGAAAGCCTCGAGAGCGCAGTGATATCGCGTCTGCGCATGCTGCCGGATGAAGCGTATGAAAGACTGCCGGACGCGGGCGAGGGACTGCATAACCGTGTGGCAAAGGCCGCGAAGGAGGAGTGCTCTGTAGACGCGATCCTTGCCGCCGGAAAAAGTAAGCGCTATGCTCTCAGCCGCATACGCAGAATGGTGATGTGTGCCGCCCTCGGTATAAGCGCCGATATGGCTGACGAAACGCCGCCGTATGCGCGCGTGCTGGCAGCATCTGTGCGCGGATGCGAGCTTCTGCACAATATGCGGCAAACGGCGCGCAAACCTATAATAATAAAGCCGGCCGACGTCAAAAACTGCGGGGATGATTGCAGAAAGCTCTTTGAGCTTGGCAGCGGCGCGCATGACCTTTACGTTCTCGGCTATGCGGCGCGCGGGGAGCGTCGCGGCGGCTCAGATTGGCGCACAAGCCCTAAAATCATTGCTGAAAATGGCTGAAGTGCGTCATATTCAAAACATAGCAATAATAATATTAATAAAATATTCAAAAAACAGTTGCATTTTGGCTTTTCGTAGTTTATAATGCTCACTATCAACATAAAGACAAATGTTCGCGTCGCGCGGACACGGAGAAAGTTGAAAGTTGAGAAGAATTTATTAGGAGGAAAACTCAATGAAGAAGTTTTTAGCACTCGTTCTTGCGATGCTCATGGTGTTCTCGCTGTGCGCATGCGGCAACGGCGGCGACAGCGGCGAGAAGGTCGTCAAGATAGGCGTGTTTGAGCCTCTGACCGGCGACAGCGCAGCAGGCGGCAAGCAGGAAGTTCTGGGTATGCAGTATGCAAACTCCAAGGTTCCCACGGTTGAGATCGGCGGCGAGACCTACAAGGTCGAGCTTGTTTACGCCGATAACGAAACCAAGGCCGACAAGGCTGTTTCCGCAGCGTCCAACTTGGTTGCACAGGGTGTTTCCATAGTTCTCGGCACATACGGTTCACGTCAGGCAATAGCAGCTTCCGAGACCTTTAAAGAAGCCGGCATACCTGCAATGGGCGTAACCTGCACCAATCCTCAGATCACCGAGGGCAACAGCCACTACTTCCGCATCTGCTTCACCGACCCGTTCCAGGGTCCCGTTCTTGCAAGCCTTGCAAAGGATGAGTTTAACGCCGATAAGGTCTACTGCCTGAGCGAAAACGGCGACGACTACGGCGCAGGTCTTGTCAACTACTTCAAGGAGAAGGCAAACGAGCTCGGAATTGAAGTCGTCGAGGACGTATTCCCCTCCCAGAACGCTGACTTCACCTCTTACATGAACAACGCCAAGAAGGAAGGCGTTAAGGCGATCTTTGCTCCCGTTTCCATTTCCTACGCACAGCTTATCATCGACCAGGCAACCGCACAGGGCGTCAACGTCCCCATCCTCGGTTCCGATACATGGGATACCAACACCATCTTTGAGGTTGCAAAGGGCAAGGATATCGACATCTATGTTTCCACCTTCTATCAGGAGGGTGCAAACCCCGACTTTGAAAAGGGCATCAAGGAATGGATCAACGGCGACGCAAAGAACCTTGAAAACAACGGCGGCAACGACATGCTTTCCGCAGTTACCGTCATGGGCTATGACGCATACATGGTAGCTCTTGAGGCTATCAAGGCGGCAGGCTCGACAGATCCCGCAGCAGTTATGGCAGCTCTTCCCGGCGTTACCTATGAAGGCATAAGCGGTCACATTGAATTTAATGAGACCGGCGATGCAAACCGTGACAGCGCTTACATCAAGTCCGTCAATACCGAGACCGGTGCTTGGGACTTCGTTAAGGTTCAGAAAGCTTCCTGATGCTGTGTTGCCGATAAGCGGCAATGTACATAATCTGTAAAAACAGTGTGGTGGGGATGCAAAAGCGTCCCCACCATATGCCGTTTTATTAAGCGGCACTGAATTCCTCGCAAATCAAGGCAGGAGCGCATAAATTTGCTCCGGATAAATATGCGGAGCGGATCTATGCGTTCCCGAAAGAGAGATAGGATGGTCCTCAGATGATCGATTTTTTACATAACAATTTTGGTTATCTGCTGTCGGGCATATCCGTGGGCGGTCAGTATGCCCTCATAGCCATCGGCTACACGATGGTTTACGGCATACTCAGACTTATAAACTTTGCTCACGGCGATGTTTTTATGGTAGCAGGTCTTATTATGGTTTACGCGATAGCCGGCGGCTTGCCGATGTGGCTGTCGATAATCCTTGTGCTTGTTCTTACTGTCGTTCTCGGCGTCGTTATCGAGCGAGTTGCTTATAAGCCGCTGAGATCCTCACCGCGTATGTCTGTCATGATTTCCGCGATAGGCGTGTCGTATCTTCTGCAAAACTGCGCACTGTACTTCACCGGCGGTCTGCCGCGTTCATATCCGGTCATTCCGTTTCTGACAAAGTCGGTTAAGATCTGGGGCGCGACGACCAAGATGGTAACTGTTGTCACACCTATACTGACGATACTGCTTGTTATTGTGCTTGTACTTCTTATTAAGTACACCAAGATCGGTATGGCAATGCGCGCCGTTTCCAAGGATTTCGAAACCAGTCAGCTCATGGGTATAAAGATTAATTCGGTTATATCCTTTACCTTTGTCATCGGCTGCTTCCTCGCGGCTGTCGGCTCTATGCTGTATTTTTCAAACTACACATCGGTCATCCCCACATCGGGAGCAATGCCCGGCCTGAAGGCGTTCGTTGCGGCTGTCTTCGGCGGCATCGGCTCTATCCCCGGCGCTGTCATCGGTGCGTTTATAATCGGTATCTGCGAGAATATAATCAGGTCCTTCGGTCAGGACTGGACGGTGTTCTCCGATGCGTTCACGTTTGTTCTTCTGATAGTTGTCCTCCTCGTCAAGCCCACCGGCATCTTCGGCGAGAAGGCAACGGATAAGGTGTGAGGTGACGGTAATGAACAAAACAATGAATACCAAAGTCCTCAGAACTCCTGACGAAGTCGTAAAGCGGCAGGGCATGTGGTTTACGATAGTGGCCCTTGTTATTCTCTATGCCGTGCTGTTTGCCCTTGATAATTTCGTAAAACCCAACAAATTCACGCTGATGCTCATCCCCGTACTCAGAAAGGGCGCAATTTACTCGCTTTTGTGCGTGTCAATGAACCTTCTCAACGGCTTTACGGGACTGTTTTCGCTCGGTCAGGCGGGCTTTATACTCATAGGCGCATATGCATACTCGATATTCTCTATCCCCGCGGCAGCTCACGCTTCCGTCTATCAGTATTTTGACGGCGGCGCCATTCAGTTCTCGATCCCCGAGATGCTCGGAAATGCGATCGGCGTGAATGCCGGAAGCTTCTTCGGCGCGATAATATGCATCATCATCGCAGGTCTCGCGGCGGCCGTGTTTGCGGCGCTGATCGGTTTGCCCGTTCTCCGACTCAAGAGCGACTATCTTGCGATAGCTACTCTCGGATTTGCCGAGATACTCAGAGCTTTCTTCCAGTGGAAGGGTCTCGGCGTTATCACAAACGGCTCGAACCTTCTGCGTAAGTACACCGCGTTCAGCGACATGAAGCTGCAGATCGGCTCGCAGGTGTTCAAATTAAGTACGACCTTCCCGTTCCTGATAGCGATGATAAGCATAATCATCATCGTACTGCTCATTAATTCATCCTACGGCCGCGCGTTCAAGGCCATCCGCGATGACGAAGTTGCGGCAGAAGCAATGGGCATTAACCTGTTTAAGCACAAGATGCTGTCGTTTGTCATCTCCGCCTTCTTTGCGGGCGTGGGCGGTGCATTGCTTGCAATGTTCCAGACGGCCGTTCAGGCTTCGACCTTCACCTCGGTAATGACCTATGAGATACTGCTCATCGTTGTTATAGGCGGCATAGGCTCCGTGTCCGGCAGCTGCATCGCGGCATTTTTGTACATCGCATGCTCCGAGTGGTGGCTGCGCTTCCTCGACTCCGGCGCGCTGCCCTTCGGCAACATACAAGTCAGCTTTTTCCGCGACGGCTTCAGAATGGTCGTGTTCTCTGTCGTCATCATGATAATCGTCCTGTTCTTCTCCAAGGGCATCATGGGCAACAAGGAGCTGTCCTTTGCAGGACTTATTAAAAAGATAAAGGCTAAAAAGGCCGCAAAGGCCGAAAAGGTCAAAGAGGGAGGTGCCGCATAATGAGTGAAAATGTTCTCCACGTTGAAAATGTCACTATGCAGTTCGGCGGCGTCGTTGCCGTCAACAACCTCTCGCTCGACATCCCCGAGGGCAAAATAGTTGCCCTAATCGGCCCTAACGGCGCCGGCAAGACCACGGCGTTTAACTGCATAACCGGCGTTTACGAGCCGACAAACGGCCTTGTGGAATTCATGGGCAAGCCCATTGTGCGCAATCATCCCCAGGGCAAGATGAAGAAAAACTACAAGGGTCAGAACGCCGACATGTATCTCGGCAAGGTAGTTGCCAACACGCCGGATAAGATCACCCAGCAGGGTATAGCCCGTACGTTCCAGAACATAAGGCTTTGGAAGAGCATGACCGTTTTTGAAAACGTGCTTATCGCAAAGCATATGCACGCAAAGCAGAACGTGTTCTCGGCAACCTTCCGCGGCAACGCAAAGGAAGAAAAGCGTATGCGCGAGGAGACAATGGAGCTTCTGTGTGAGCAGGGGCTGGATAAATACAAGGATGAGATCGCAACAAGCCTGCCATACGGACTTCAGCGCCGCCTTGAAATTGCGCGCGCGCTTGCAGCCGACCCGAAGCTTCTGCTTCTTGACGAGCCGGCAGCCGGCATGAACCCGCAGGAAACGCTGGAGCTTGCCCAGTTTATCCGCGAGATACGCGAAAAGCACCACCTGACGGTGTTCCTGATCGAACATCACATGGAGCTTGTTATGCAGATATCCGACTATATCTATGTTATCGACTTCGGCTCTGAGATAGCTCAGGGCACGCCTAAGGAAGTTCAGAACAATCAGCACGTTATCGATGCATATTTGGGGGTCGTTGAAGATGAGTGAAACAATACTGAAGATCAATGACCTTAAGGTCAACTACGGCGGCATCGAGGCCGTCAAGGGCATAAGCTTTGATGTCCCGGCAGGGCAGATCGTCACGCTTATCGGCGCAAACGGTGCAGGCAAAAGCTCAACTCTGCGCACAATAGCGGGCCTTGTGAAGCCCTCCGGCGGCTCTATCGAGTTTGAGGGCGCGAACATTACGGGTCTTGACCCGACCTCAATCGTCACAAAGGGCATAACGCTTGTTCCCGAAGGCCGCAAGATATTCCCGGATCTAACCGTTCTTGAAAACCTGAAGATCGGCGCGTATCTGCGTAAGGACGATCTGACTGATGACCTGAACTGGGTGTACGATCTGTTTCCGAGACTCAAGGAGCGCTCATGGCAGGAGGGCGGTACGCTCTCCGGCGGCGAGCAGCAGATGCTTGCAGTCGGCAGAGCGCTGATGAGCCGTCCCAAGGTCATTATGATGGACGAACCCTCCCTTGGCCTTGCGCCGATCATCGTGCGCGGCATCTTTGACATTATCAAAGAGATCAACAAGCGCGGAGTTACAGTTCTTCTAATCGAGCAGAACGCAAATATGGCGTTGAAAACCGCTCACATTGGCTATGTCCTTGAAACCGGCCGCCTTACCATGTCCGGCTCCGGCGAGGAGCTGCTTGCAAACGAGCAGGTCAAGGCAGCATACCTCGGCACCTGATGCTAATATGATATGTATAAAAAAGACTGCTTCGGCGGTCTTTTTTGCATAAGCTGACGAGAGTCGAACGCATATCGGTTTTGACGGGCAGATTTTCGCCCATGCTGCGTTAAAGCTCTTGACAATACGTCAGTATTCTCTGCGAGCTTTGCCTTGCCTGA
>ERZ779737.2898-NODE-2898-length-10575-cov-3.305703_pt1 | contig 10575 bp, 10 predicted proteins | sample MGYA00511889_ERZ779737 | MGnify/ENA primary metagenome ERZ779737 (study PRJEB29588, sample SAMEA2163575) | human gut metagenome | biome: human gut; feature: human-associated habitat; material: faeces | place: Denmark | collected 2008/2010 ...
ATTTAATGTGATAAAAGATTATGTTGGAGATAAGGTCATTCTAAAAGATGGCCTTATTTGTAATTTTTATGATTTTAATGAATTAGATAAAATCCAAAAGAATATTTTAAATAATAATAAAGACAGATTAGAATGGATAAGTATTACTAGAGATGGTATGAAGTATATTATTAGATGTGAGGAAAGAAAGATTAAAAATATTAACAAAGAAAATGGATATCGTCATGTTGTAGCTAAAAAAGATGCTTATATTACTAAGATAATTTCTACTAAGGGTGAAAATATTGTTAGAAGTGGTGAATATGTTAAAAAAGGTGATTTATTAATTAGTGGAGAAATTAAGTTATATGATGCAGTTAAAGGAGATACTTTAGCTACTGGATCAGTTTATGGTAATGTTTGGTATAATGTTAATATAAGTGTTCCTAAAGAAGAATCGAGGAGAGAATTTACTGGTAAAAAGAGATTTAATTTAAATATTAATGATAAAATATTTCTTAAAAATAAATATAAATATTTTATTCAAGAAAATATTAGGGAAATTAAGTTTTTAGGATTAAAAATTAAAGTTTATAAAGAAAGAGAATATGTTAATAAAAAGTATATTTTAAGTGATGAAGAGATTGAAAATTTAGTAAATAATAAGATAAAAGAAAAATTTAATAATATTGGAACAATTAGTAGTCAAAAAGTTTTGAAAAAAGAGATAAATAATAGTACAATAGATTATAGAGTATTTGTTATTTGTAATGAACTTATAAGTGAATATAAATACTATGAAAAGAGTGATGCTAATGATACCCAAAGCAGCAATTGATATAATAGTTGATTTATGGCCAATATTATTTTTATGTATAATAACTACTATATGTTTAAAAGTGGCGTATAGTTTAGCTAATCATACTAAATTAGAATTATATAAAGAGATGATTAATTTAGTATTTATTGCTTATGTTATTATGTTATTTAGTTTAGTTACAGCAACTGATTTTTCATCTTTTAGTAATAATTTTATTCCTTTTAAAGAAATATTTAGATATAGTTTTAATTCTAAGTTGTTTTATCGAAATGTGATTGGAAATGTTGCAATATTTGTACCTTTTGGATATTATGTTAATTATTATTGTAAGAGTAAAAATATAACTTATAGTTTACTTATTACTTTAATTGTTAGTACTACAATTGAAACTATCCAACTTGCATTAGGAAGAAGTTTTGATATAGATGATATAATTCTTAATGTATTAGGTGGGGTTGTAGGATATCTTTTATATATATTTAGTGAATTTATATTTAAAAAGACTAGTGAAAAAGTTAAAAATAGTTTTTTATTAAATTTAATATGTGTTTTAATAATTATAATACTTTTAGTAATAATACTTAGTTTATATGGAGTGGTAATATGAATAGTTTTGATATAATAGATGAATATGGATATAAAGAATATGATTATTTAAATGATTTATTTGAGTTTGCTTGTAATAAGTTAAAACTTAAGAATGTATATTTTTCAGTAATATTTATTAATAATGAAGAGATACATAAGATTAATAAAGAGTATAGAGGTATTGATAGACCAACTGATGTTATATCTTTTGCGTTTAATGATAATGGTTCTTTAGATGGTCCTATTAATATGTTAGGTGAGATATATGTATCAATAGATAGAATGAAAGAGCAAGCAGTAGAATATGGTCATAGTGAAAAGAGAGAATTATCATTTTTATGTATTCATGGGCTTTTACATTTACTTGGTTATGATCATACTTTAGGAGAAAAAGAAGAGAAAGAAATGTTTGATTTACAGAGGGAAATATTAAATGAAAAAGGTATTATCGATTAAAAGACTTAGAAAATCATTTGGTTATGCTTTTAAGGGGATTGATGATGTTATTGAACATGAACCTAATATGAAAATACATGTGGTGGTTGCAATATTGGTTGTTATTATGGCAATTATTCTTAAAGTAAGTATTATAGAATGGATTATTTTAGTATTACTAATTGGAGCCGTTTTAGCTGCTGAAACAATTAATACAACAATTGAAAATTTAGTTGATATGTATACTAAAGAATATGATGAAAAAGCTAAGATCGTTAAAGATACGGCAGCTGGAACAGTACTTATACTTGCTATTACTTCAGCAATTATTGGTTTAATAATATTTGTGCCTAAAATTATATGTTTATTGGAGAGTTTATGAAAGAAAATTTAAAGTTAGTAATGAAAAATGCTTATGCTAATATTTCTAATTATAAAGTAGCTTGTATAATTGTTATGCAAAATAATCAAGAAGTTATTGGAGTTAATATAGAAAATAAAGATGGTAAAAGTGGAATGTGTGCTGAACAAGTAGCAATTGCTAATGCTTTTAGTGAAGGATTTAGTACAAAAGATTTTAAAGAAATACATGTTATGGGATCAAGTAAAGGTATTTGTATGCCTTGTTTTATGTGTAGAGAGTTATTACATGAATATTTTTTACCGGATTCAAAAGTTTTTTGTTATAATAATAGAGGAAAGTGTAAGGAATTTAAAATATCTGATATTTGTCCTTATCCATTTAATTTGGAGGATTAATGGTAAGAGAGTTAGAAAGATTATTAAGTAATTGTTATGCTCCTCATGATAAAGTTTATTTTAGTGCGATTGCTAAAATGAAAGATGGAATGGTATTTGGAGGAGTACTTGTTAAAAATGATATTTTTAGAAGTACTATTTATGCTGAGGAAGCAGCAATTGCAAATTCAGTTAGTCATGGATATAAGAAAAGTGATTTTGATAGTTTGTATGTTATGACTAGTTCTAAAAATTTAAATGATTTAAAAAATATTAATAAAAATATGATTAGTGAATTTTATGAAAATGATGCTGAAATATTTTTGTATGATATTAATAGAAATGAAAGAATAATTAAAGTAGGAAATTTGATAGATAATATATATTAAAATATAAAATAGAGGATGTGGTAGCATGAAAAGTGGATTTGTCAGTATTGTAGGAAGACCTAATACTGGTAAGAGTACGTTAATGAATACAGTATTAAAAAAACATATTGCAATAGTTTCTGATGTAGCAGGAACAACTAGAAATGCAATACAAGGCGTTTATAATGATAAGGATACACAAATAATATTTGTAGATACACCAGGTATTCATAAACCCCAAGATAAATTAGGAAAGTATTTAAATAAACAAACTTATGAATCTTTAGAAGACATAGATGTAATTTTATTTGTAGTTGATGCATCTGCTCCTTTAGGAAGAGGAGATACGTTTATATCTCAAGCATTTAAGAATAATGATATTCCTGTTATTTTAGTATTAAATAAGATAGATAAATTAAGTGATGAACAAATATTGAAGGCTATAAATAGTTATAAAGAGTTATATGATTTTAGTGATATAGTTCCTATTAGTGCTTTAAAAGATGATAATGTTGAGAGATTAATTAAAGTTATTAAGGGGTATTTAACAGATGAGATTAAATATTATGATGATGGAACTATTACTAATACTTCTTTAGAGTTTATGTTAGGAGAATTAGTTAGAGAAAAAGTTCTTAATTTAACAGAAGAAGAAGTACCTCATTCAGTTACTTGTGCTGTTACTCATTTAAAAGATAAGGGTAACTTAATGGAAGTGTATGTTGATATAATTGTTGAAAGAAATAATTTAAAAAAAATTATTATTGGATCACAAGGATCAATGCTTAAACAAATCGGTTCTTTAGCGAGACGTGATATGGAAGAATTACTTGGTAAACAAGTTTATTTAGAATTGTATGTTAAAACAATTAAAAATTGGAGAGATAAAGAAAGATATTTAAGTGAATTAGGATTTAAGGATTTTTAAAAAGGGAGATAGAAAGTTATGAATAAAAGATATTCAATAGATGAAAAAATTAAAATAGGTCAAGAGACATTTTATAGATTAATAGAAACTGAATATGGTGAAAATGTTAAAGAAGAAATGATGAAGAAATATGGCATTGATGCAACTAGACTTTCAACATTTTTAAATATGTTTAAAAGACATATAGTAGAGCCAAAGCCAACAGAAGAAGAATTAATGATTTTAGAAAAATATTATCAAAAGAGATTAACTAGAAGTTATGCAAATAGAGAAAAGGTAAGTAGAAGAGAATTTCCATTAGTTAAGTTATTATTATCTGAATTAAGTGATGAAGAATTAACTACCTTAATTGATAGATATACTTTAGGTTATATAAAGAAAACAATTGATGAATATATAGTTGTTCATCCAGAAGATAAAGATAAACTTAATAATTTAGTAACTAAGTTAGATAATATTCATGAAAGCAAAAAAGAAGAAAGAAAAAACGAAAGAGATAGTCAAACAAGTACTGAGAGAAAAGAAACTATTGTCAGTGTTATAAATGAATTTTTAAATGGTAATGATGTATATCCAAATTATGTATTTGGTAAAAATAATGTAAGTGCTGATAAATTTAAAAATTGGATTAAATTTAGTAATTTACCTGGTAATGAAGATATAAAAGAATTACTTGGTTTATATACTAAAGAATTAAAATTAAGAGAAGCTTTATTTGTTAATAATCTTAGAGATCTAGTTAATCATATCGCATTAGATGATTTAAGTACTTTAGATTTTTATCGTAAAACTCAGATGCCAATTAATAAATTTAGATTCTTTGTACATGTTGCAAGAAGAAGAAAATTAATTGATGATAATGTATTAAATATTTTAGAAGATTATACTTATAAGATTGGAATGGGATCATATCAATATAATTCTTTAGAGGAATTAAAGAATAGTTTAAATTATAATTATAATGGAGTAGAATTAACTCCTGAGATAATAGATAATTTATGTCTTGAATTAAAAAATGAAAATATTCCAATAAATAAGAGTACAGTAATTTGCTTATTTCAAGAAAAAAATAGTGATAAAGTGAATAAAAGATAAAATAAGCTCCCAATATAATATTAGAAAGGGAGCTTAAATTATGACTAAAAAAGAAGCTTGGGATAAATTTAAAGAAACCGGCGAAATTAAATATTATATGATATATAAAAGAGGTTAGATTTAGATGTTAAAGAAAGTAGAAGGAATAATAGTTAGTAGTATTAATTATGGAGAAACTAGTAAAATTATTAATATATTAACTAAAGATGGTATGATAGGCGCTATTGCTAAAGGTGCTAAAAATATTAAAAGTCCTCTACGAAGTTTTACAATAAATTTAACATATGGTTCTTTTTATATTTATTATAATGATAATAAATTAAGTACTTTAAAAAGTGTAGATATAATAGATGAATTTAAAACAATAAAAAAAGATATTGAACTAATAAGTTATATGACATTTTTATTAGATTTAACAAGTCAAGTTATGAAACAAAATAATGATGAAGAAATATATAATTTATTAATAAATACCTTATATAAAATAAATGATGGATTAAATCCAATGGTTATGACTAATATTTTAGAGCTTAAATATTTGGACTATTTAGGTGTTGGATTTAGTTTTAATAATTGTTGTAAATGTGGTAAAAGTTCTAATATAATTACTATAGATCCTGATGAAGGTGGATATATTTGTAAGAATTGTTACACTAATGAAATTATTTATGATAGTAAAACATTAAAGATGCTTAGAATGTATTATCTAGTTAATATTGAATCTATAAGTGAATTAAAGATAAAAGATGATATTATTAAAAATATTAATTATTTTGTTAATACTTATTATGATAGATATACTGGGTTATACTTAAAAAGTAAGAAGTTTTTAAATGAATTAATAAATCAGTAGAAATACTGTTTTTTATATTGAAATAATTTTAAATATTTTATAGAATTAATATAGAAGGTAGGAAAGTACGTATGAATAATAAAAAGAAAGTAATCAGTACATTTATTTTGTTAGTAGGAATATTATGCATTTTAATAGGAAGTATGGTTGCATCTAATAATTATAAAAAAAACAATGTTGTTGATAATGTCAGAAATGATATTGCACTAGCTGGATGTAGGATAGAAGTTAAAAAAAATAACAGCAACGAAGAATGGGTTATTCATGATGGAAATAGTACAATAACTGGGACTAATGCACATACATGTAAAAATTCATCATGTTATGTAACTTATACAGAAGTTGGTGAAAATTTTCGTGGTTTAGCTGGTGATGGTGTTTGCGAAACTGGTGTTAGAACGAGAAATAAGACAATTAATTGTGAACAACCAAGTACATTAGTATCTAAGGCTTGTTATTACGGTAATAATAGTGGAAGTACAGGAGGAAACAATAATTCTAATTCAGATAATTTAAAATGTTTAACTATTAAGGAGGAAGATTATGACAAACTTTCTATAACATGTTCAGAAACTGGTTGTATAGAAAATCATAAGCATTGTTGTGATATTTCAAATAATAAAACATGCCGCATAAAGGTTGTGCCGAAGAATTCAGATGATTATTTTGTTAATCCCGAGCCAAGCTGTGATAGAACTAGTATTATAGGTTATGTCTATACATTATCTTCTGAAGAAAATAATAAATCTAATGTTTATCTTTGTTCCAAAGATAATTCAAACAAAAATCCAGGCGGAAGTTCTAGTGGAGGTTCAGGTGATAGTTCTGGCGGAAGTTCAGGTGGAGGTAATGTTGTTGATGAACCAACTTCTGATGATGAAAAAGAAAATATAAATTCAACGTTTTATGCTAAAGGTAAAGAAAATAGTGGCGATGCAATTGCCTGTGGTGATAAAGTTCATGTAACCACTTGTACATTGCCAAGTGATGGAATTTGTAATGTTGATTCTATAAATGAAAACAATGTTAAAACAAGTACCCAAATATATAAGCGAGATATAGTTCAAAATGAAAGTGAAACTGGATGTTATCAAAAGATTGAAAGATATATAGCAAAAAAGACATATTATTATTCTGATAAAGGTTTAAGTAAAGATAAAACTGAAATAGGTTGTGGATCTATTGTAACTTTTAAGAAAGAAATAAAGAGTTCATGTGATGGTAAATCATGTGAAGTTGAATATAATGGTAAGACAGTATATATAAATATAGATTATATTACAAGTGATAAACCGGCTTGCAAAAATCAAGATAGTAATGGAGATGGATCTAAAACATGTGTAACATCTAAAAATGTTACAGGTGCTAAAGGTGAAGTTCCGGTATCAATATGTAAGAAAGATGATACTGAAGATACAAGAAATAAAATTGTTTCATGTGCTGAAGATTATGAATTTAAATATAAATTAACTAATGATACATGTAAAGATAGTAATTCAGATAATTGTTATAAAGATTATTTATATACATGTAGTTATATAAAAAGACCTGGTGTTAATGCATCAGCTGGAGCAATAACTACTGGTGGTAAAGGAACAATAAATATTACCGGAGTTCCATATGGAGATGTTCCAATTTTAGGATATCATGTATCAAGTGGTGAAGAACCAACTGTAAATTCAGGATGGAGTACATTTAATGCGGTTAATAATTCATTTAGTATAGAAAGAACAGCCGGAACATACTTTATATGGGCAATTAATGAAAAACGTAGAATTAGTTATCCAGTTTTAGCTAAAGTATATGATGCTGATTTAAGTACAACCCTTGCAAGTTTTAAAGTACAAGATGGCAATGGTAATGATATTAACACTAATATTAGTTCTTTAGATGGAACAGTAGGATATACTACTGGAGTTAAAGATTCAAAATATGCATTATTATCAAATGACTTAATAGCAGATTCAGTAGGTGGATTTGATAAATTAACAACATCATATGAATTATCAGTAACAGCAAATAAAATTGCATTATATGCAACATTAACAAGTAGTGATGCAACATATGTATCTGGTTATGAACCAAGAACAATAGATTTAGATTATGGAAGAAATGTCGCATTAATAAAAATAGTTAATAAAGATGGAAAAGAAAGATGCTATACATTTATAATAAATAGAGTAGATGATAGAAATAATTCTAATTTACTTAAAAATGTTAAATTAAGTAGAGGAAGTATAGATTTTGATCCATATACAACAAATTATGATGTAAAAATAAGTAGATTTACTAAAAAAGTAAGTGTAAATGCAGAATTAGATAGTAGTACTTCAAAATTTATAAAAGGATACGAACCAAGAGAAGTAGAAATAACAGAGGATAGACAATCAGTGGTACTTAAAGTAATAAGTGAAGCTGGAAGTATAAGAAGTTATGTAATAACCTTTATAAGAAATGGTGAAGATAAAGATAATACAAATAGTACATATCTAAGCAGTTTAACAGTACCAGGAACAATGCTTGGATTTGATAAAGAAACCTATGATTATACAATAACTGTACCATATGAAACAGAAGATTTACCAATATATGCGTTTGCTGAAGATGAAAATGCGACAGTTAAAGTAGGAAATAATACAGGATTAAAAGTAGGAAATAATCTAATTCAAATAGAAGTAAAAAATAATAATAAAACAAGAATATATAGTTTACATGTAATAAGAAAAGAAAGTGGATTAGATATATCAAATTCATCAAGATTAGGAACATTAAGTATCAAGAATTATAATATAGAATTTAGTCCTGATAAGTTAGATTATGAAGTAAAAATTAAAAGAGAAAAGACATTATTAATAAGTGCAACTCCAGAATCAAATAGAGCCGACATATATATGTATGGAAATAATGATTTAACTGGATTTAGTACAATAAGAGTAAAGGTAATAGCAGAAAATGGATTAACAAATATATATTCAATAGATATTCAAAAAGCTGCTTATAATAAAAAAATTGAAATAATAGCCAGTGTTGCAGGAGTTAGTGCATTATTAATAGTAAGTTTGGTTATTTATCTTAAAAAGAAAAATAACAAAAAGAAAGAATATTTAGAAGGATGATAACTCATCCTTTTTAAATACTAAATTGGAGTGTGTTTTATGAAACATATGTATATTCATATACCTTTTTGTAAGAAAATATGTTCTTATTGTGATTTTTGTAAAATGTTTTATAATCATGAATTTATTGATAAATATTTAGATGAATTAAATAATGAAATTACAAATTATTATAATGGGGAAGAAATGGAAACTGTGTATATTGGTGGAGGGACTCCTTCTTCTTTAAGTTATGATGAATTGAATAAATTATTTCAGATTTTAAGTGTGGTTAAAGTATCAAATAATTATGAATATAGTTTTGAATGTAATCCGGATGATATAACTGAAGAATTAATTGATATTCTTATTAAAAATAGAGTTAATAGAATAAGTATTGGAATTGAATCTTTTGATAAAGATAATTTAGGTTTTATGGAAAGGTCAGTTGATTTTAAAGATATTCAAAATAAGATTAATATGATAAGAAGTAAAGGAATGGATAATATTAATTTAGATTTAATTTATGGTATTCCGGGAGAAAATATTAAAACTTTAAAAAAAGATCTTAAACTTATGGTTAAATTAAAACCTAAACATATTAGTACTTATTCATTACAAATTGAAGAACATACTAAAATTTATAATGAAGGTATTAATCCGATTGATGAAGATCTTGATTCTAAAATGTATTTTACGATTATTAAATATTTAAAGAAAAAAGGATATAATCATTACGAAATTAGTAATTTTTCTTTGAAGGGATATGAGTCTAGTCATAATTTAAGTTATTGGAATAATGAAGAGTATTATGGATTTGGATTGGGTGCATCTGGTTATGTTGATGGTTTTAGATATGATAATACCCGTAATTTGAATAAATATTTAAGTGGTGATTATCATAAATATGAAAGTTTACTTGGAAATGATGATAAAATGTATGATGAAGTAATGCTTGGATTAAGAAAGACAAAAGGTATTAATTTAAAGGATTTTGAGAATAAATATGGAATTAAATTTGAAAATAAGTATGATATAAATGATTTAATAAAGAATAAAGAATTAATTATTAAAAAGGGATATGTATATGTTAATCCAAAATATTTATATATAATTAATGATATTTTAATTAAGATTTTGTAATTATTAAAAGTATATGTATTGAAAAAAATATTAAAATTTGCTATTATGAATATGTAAGGAAAACTTACATAAAATAAAAAAGGAACACTTAATTTGGATTGTTAAGTGATTACCTTAGTTTGATAAGCACCAAAACCCCTGTTTATGGTGTTTTTATTTTAACACAATCATTTTAATAATGATGTAAAATAAAATAAAAATAATTAATGACATACTTATAGAAAAATACAACATAAAATATTCAAGTATTGTTGTATTTAATGGAGCAGAATATATACTAAAAGCAACAAATGTTGATGAAAGATTGTGGAGTACTATGACAAACCTTCATACAGACCCAATGTTTCAAGACAGCATTCAAAATGCAATGACAAAATATGTAACAGTAAATAGCCCAAATGAAAGACTAAGTTACCAAAAAGTTGAAATGACTAGAGCAAAATCTGCAATGTTCTTCCCATTGTATATAGATAACATCTATATAGGATATTGGATAATAGAAAGTGGAGTTCCACATGATTTTGATAATATAG
>ERZ779737.2900-NODE-2900-length-10572-cov-3.057431_pt1 | contig 10572 bp, 6 predicted proteins | sample MGYA00511889_ERZ779737 | MGnify/ENA primary metagenome ERZ779737 (study PRJEB29588, sample SAMEA2163575) | human gut metagenome | biome: human gut; feature: human-associated habitat; material: faeces | place: Denmark | collected 2008/2010 ...
CAAGCCGCAGCGCGCGCGCTTCCACATCGGGAAATGCGTGATGTCCCGCCCGTCGAGCAGCACGCGCCCGCGCGTCGCGGGAACGAGCCCGACGACCATGTAGAACGTCGTCGTCTTGCCCGCGCCGTTCGGCCCGAGCAGCCCGACGACTTCGCCGGCGCGCACTTCGAGGCTCACGTCGTGCACGACCTCGCGCTTGCCGTAGACCTTCGCGAGCCCCTGCGTGGAAACGACGCCGACGGGAACGCCCTCCGGCGCGGCGGGAACGTGTTTCTTTTCGGTTTCGGGAACGGCGTTTTCGGAAATTTCGGTGCTCATCTCGCGGGGAAAATTTTCGAAAAAACTAACCTGCCGTTCCCGCAAACGCAAGAAACGAGTGCGCGCTATTGCGGCGCTCCCGCGTTTTTTTTCGTCGTTGCCCGCGGGAACGCAATCGTTAGAATCGGCGGTTCTTCATCGTTATGGACGAAAACGCAGACAGCACGCCCGCGCTCAGCGGCGCGGAAAAAAAGAAACTGCGCGGGCAGGCGCAGCTTCTCGACGCGAAGGTTTCCGTCGGCAAAAACGGCGTCACGGCGGAAACGCTCAAGACGCTCGAAGCGCTTTTCAAAAAGGAAGCGCTCGTCAAAGTCCGCTTCGCGGAAGGCCGCGCGGCGATGCGGGAGCGGATCGCGGAAATCGAGCGCGGCGCGGGAGCGCTCTGCGTCGGCAGCGTCGGACGCACGGCGGCGTTCTTCAGGCCCGTTCCCGCGGAAGAAGACCGCGGCTGAGCAAACGAACCCGAATTTTTGAAAATCATGAAAAACCTCCCCGTTTTCGAACTCGCGGCGTCCGTCGGCATCGACGAAAAATTCGTCGAACCCTACGGCCGCGACAAGGCGAAAATCGCGCTCGACGCGCTGAAAAATCCGCCCAAGCGCGGCAAGCTGATTCTCGTTTCCGCAATCACGCCGACGCCCGCCGGAGAAGGCAAGACGACGACGTCGATCGGGCTCGCGCAAGGCCTGAGAAAAATCGGGAAAAACGCCGCGCTCGCGCTGCGCCAGCCCTCGATGGGCCCCGTCTTCGGACGCAAAGGCGGCGCGACCGGCGGCGGGAAAAGCACGGTGCAGCCGGCGACGGAAATCAACCTGCAGTTCACCGGAGACTTTCACGCGATCACCGCGGCGCACAACCTGCTCGCCGACGCGATCGACAACCGCCTGTATTTCCGCAACACGCGGATCGACCCGCGCCGCGTCGCGTGGAAGCGCGTGCTCGACATGAACGACCGCGCCCTGCGCAACATCATCGTCGGCTGCGGCGGGAACGGCGTGCCGCGCGAAAGCGGCTTCGACATCACCGTCGCCTCCGAAATCATGGCGATTCTGTGCCTCGCGCAGGATTACGAGGATCTGCGTTCCCGCCTCAACCGCATGGTCGTCGGATTCGACGCGGAAAACAACCCCGTCTTCGCCGAAGAAATCGGCGTGACGGGCTCGCTGATGGCGATTCTGAAGGAGGCGCTCAAACCGAATCTCGTGCAGAGCGCGGAAGGCGTTCCCGCGTTCATCCACGGCGGCCCCTTCGCCAACATCGCGCAAGGCTGCAACTCCGTTCTCGCCACGAAAATGGCGATGGGCCACGCCGACTACGCCGTCACCGAAGCCGGTTTCGCCTTCGACCTCGGCGGCGAAAAATTCTTCGACATCAAATGCCGCTCGGCGGGCATCGCGCCGGACGCCGTGGTCATCGTCGCCACGATTCGCGCGCTGAAAATGCACGGCGGCCGCGCGCTCGCCGAACTGACGGAAGCGGACGTTCCCGCCGTCGAGCGAGGGCTGGAGAACCTCGCCGCGCACATCGATTCCGCGAAAAAATTCCGCCGCCCCGTCGTCGTCGCGATCAATCGTTTTCCGACCGACACGGAAGAGGAATTCGCCGCCGTGAAGAATTTCTGCGCCGGCCGAGACGTCGCCTGCGCCGTTGCCGACGTTTTCGGCCAAGGCGGGAACGGCGCGACGGAGCTGGCGCAGCTCGTCGTCGAAGCCTGCGCGAAGCCTTCGCCCGCCTTCGAGCCGCTCTACCCGCTCGAGCTTTCCGCGGAGGAAAAAATCCGCGTCATCGCCCGCGAAATCTACGGCGCGGACGGCGTTTCGTTTTCTCCGAAAGCCCGCAAGAAGCTCGAACTGCTCGAACGCGCCGGCGCGTCGCGCCTGATGGTTTGCATGGCGAAGACGCAAAATTCGATTTCCGACGATCCCGCGAAACTCGGCAGGCCGAAAGGCTTCACCGTTTCCGTGCGCGATTTCGAACTCGCCGCGGGCGCGGGCTTCCTCGTCGCGCTCACGGGCGACATCATGCGCATGCCTGCGCTCCCGCGCGTGCCCTGCGCCGAAAAAATCGATCTCGACGCGGACGGGAACATCGTCGGGATGCTCGGCGTCTGATTCCGCGGAAAAGCCCGCGCGTTCCCGCGCCTCGGCTGAAACGGCGTTCCCGCGCGCACGGGAACGCCGCTTTTTTTTTGCGGACGCCGCGAGGCGCTCCGCGAAAAACGCTTGCGTAAATTTCCGGAATCCCTGATAGTTTCGCCCGGTCGGGTCCCATACGACGAGCGCCGGCGAACCCCGTCAGATCCGGAAGGAAGCAGCGGCAGTCAGGTTTCTCGGGCGTTGTGGTCAACCCGGCTTTTTTGTTTCGCTTTTTCCCGCGCACCGCCGCGGGATTTTTCATGCTTGCCCGCGCGGATGCGTGCGGCGATGCTCGTCCGCCAGGCGGGAACGCTCGACCGCCGTGTAGATTTGCGTCGTGCCGATGTCGGCGTGCCCGAGCAATTCCTGAATGACGCGCAGGTCCGCGCCGTTGGCGAGCAGGTGCGTCGCGAACGCGTGGCGCAGCTGGTGCGGATGAATTTTCTTGTCGATTCCCGCGCGCCGCACGCGCTCCTGCAGCAGCGCCCAAAGCGTCTTGCGGGAAATCGCCTTTCCCCAGGAGCTGAGAAAAAGCGCGCTGCCCGTGCGCGGCTTCGCGAGTTTCGCGCGCCCGTTTTCGGAGAGATAATCGCGCAACGCCTCCAGCGCCTTGCGCCCGACGGGAACGACGCGGTCCTTCGAGCCTTTCCCGCGCACGCGCAGCACGCCTTCCTCGAAATTGACCGCCTGAATTTCGAGCGCGCACAGCTCGCTCGCACGCAAACCGCTTCCGTACATCAGCTCGAGCATCGCGCGGTCGCGCAGCCCCTGCGGCGTTCCCGCGTCCGGCGTTTCGAGGATTTTCGAAACTTCCTGCACGGAGAGCGTTTCCGGGAGCGCGGCGCGCACTTTCGGACGCGAAACGATTTCGGAAAAATCGTCCGCGCGCGCGCCCGAGGCGACGAGCCGCTTCGCCAGCGCGCGCACGGCGGAAAGCTTCCGCGCCGCGGAACGCGCGGAGACGCCGTCGGCGTTCAGCTCCGCCAGCCAAGCCGAAAGGTCTTCGGCGCGCACGTCCCGCCACGTTCCCGCGCGCCGTTCCCGGCGCAGAAAATCGCCGAACTGCAGCAAATCCTTTTCGTAGCTCCCGCAGGTGTTTCGCGACAGCCCTTTTTCTAGCTCGAGAAAGGCGATGAAGTCGTCGATCCCGCCGGCGATTCCCGGCGCGGGAACGAACTTGGGCGCTTCGCGCGGACGCGTCATTTTTTTTCAGCGGGCGGGAACTCTCCGGATCCGACGATCGAGGGCAGATAACGCTCCTTGAAAAGCCGCCAAAACACGACGAAGAACGCCGTCAGCGGAACGGCGAAAACCATGCCGAGCAAGCCGTCGAGCGCCGTCGCCCAGAAGAAAATCGCGAGCATGATGACCATCGGATGCAGCCCCGTGCGCTTGCCCATGATTTTCGGCGTGAGAAAATACGACTCCGTCAGCTGCGCGACGCAGAAAACGCCGAACGCGCCGAACAGCGTCAGAATTCCTCCCGAGAAAAACGCGAGCGGCAGAATCAGCGACAGCCCGACGATCGTTCCCAGATACGGCACCATGTTCAGCATCCCGATGCCGATCCCGATAACGATCCCGCCGGGAACGCCGAGCAGCCCGAAGCCGACGGCGAGAATCAGCCCGTAGAAAAATCCGACGAGCACCTGCCCGCGGAAGAACGCCACGAGAATGTCGCGGAAATTCCGCGCGAGAAAAGCGAGGTCTCCCGCCACGCGCCCGGAAAGCAGCGGCCGCGATTCCGCTTCGAAAAAGCCGATGAAGTCGCGCCGCTCGGAAATCAGATAATAGAAGTAAATCGGCACCGAGGCCGCCGCCGCGACCTGCCCGAAAAACGCGCCGGACTTTTCCGCGAGCGCGCGCAGATGCGGCAATCCCGCCGAAAGCAGCGATTTCAGCGCGCCGGGAACGGACGCGTTCTGCAGCAGCGTTTCGCGGATGTTCCCGCGGCGGAAATTTTCGTCGATCCAAAGCGCGAGCTCCGGAAAACGCTCCAGCACGCGGTCCAGCAGCACGGGAAGCTGGCGGAACAGATCCGCCGCCTCGCGGAAAAGCATGGGCACGGCGAAAAGCAGCAGCGCGGCGGCGGCGGCAACGACCAGGACGAACAGCGACGCGACGGACAGCGCGCGCGGGAACCGGAATTTCTTCTCGAGAAAATCGCAAACCGGCGTCAGCAGCAGAGAAAGCATCATCGCGATCGCGAGCGGCCAAATCACCGTGCTGAACGCCGCGAGAAATTTCGAAAAAACGACGAAGAGCCCGCAAACGAACCCGACGACGACCATGCCCGCCAAGCACGTCAACGCCCACGCGATGATTCTTTTCTGAAAAATGCTGAACATCGGCTTCCATCAAAAACGAACTGCGTTCCCGCGGCAAAACTTATTTCGCCGCGAAGCGCCGCCCCGCGCGGGAACGCGCAATTCATATTTGCGCCCTTTCCTTCGCGCGGGTAGGATTTCGCGAGTTTTTCTCCGAAATGTATCTGAAGGAAATCGTCATCAACGGGTTCAAAAGCTTCGCGGACCGCACGCGCATCGGACTTTCGCCGGGCATCACGGCGATTGTCGGACCGAACGGCTGCGGAAAATCGAACATCGTCGACGCGATTCGCTGGGTGCTCGGAGAGCAGAGCGCGAAGGCGCTGCGCGGCGGCTCGATGCACGACGTCATTTTCTCGGGAACGGACAAGCGCAAGCCGCTCCGCTTCTGCGAAGTCGAACTCGTCTTCGCGGACTGCGAAAAAGAACTCGGCACCGCGTTCAACGAGGTTTCCGTCATGCGCCGCGTTTCGCGGGAAGACGCCTCGGACTATTTTCTCAACGGCAAAGCCTGCCGCCTCAAGGACATTCAGCGACTGTTCATGGACACGGGCATCGGCCGCGTTTCCTACTCGTTCATGGTGCAGGGGCAAATCGACCAGATTCTCTCCGCCAATCCCGCGGAACGCCGCACGCTTTTCGAGGAAGCCGCCGGCATCACGCGCTACAAGGCGCAGCGCAAGGAAGCGCTCGGGAAACTCGCGCTCGTCGACCAGAACCTCGCCCGCATCACCGACGTCGTCGAGGAAGTTTCGCGGCGCATGGGCTCGCTGAAGCGGCAGGCGGCGAAGGCGCTGCGCTTCCGCCGCGCGCAGCACCGACTGCGCCACCTCGACCTGGCGTCGCTCGCGCATCAGTACGCCGAACGCGACGCCGCCGCGGCCGAACTCGAAGCGCGCGCGGGAACGCTGCGCGAGGCCGTCGCCGTCGCGCGCGACGCCCTGCGGGAACGCGAGGAAAAGCTCGCGACCGCGAAAGTCGAACGCGCGGAACTTTTCAGAAAAATCGAACAAGGCACGCAGACGGCGTTCGCCCTGCGATCGGAAAAGGAAAACGCCGAAGCGCAGATCCGCATGGCGGAAGTCCGACAGAACGACCTGCGGGAACGCATCGCGCAAGTCGAACAGGAATGCGCCGCGCTCGCCGCACGACGCGCCGAACTCGAAGCGCGACTCCAAGGCGACGCTTCGGACAAGCAGCGTCGCGTCGGGAACGTCGAAGGCGCGGACGAAGCCTACCGCCGCAGCCGCGGAGAACTCGAACAACTGCTCGCCGAACTCGCCGAGCTCGACCGCGCCGTCGCGCAGGAACGGCAGGCGCTGCTGATGAACGAAGGAGAAATCACGCGCTGCCGCGCGACCGTCACGAACGTCGAAGTCGAGCTGCGCACCTCGGAATCCCGCCGCGCGGAAATCGCCAACGCGCTCGCGCAGGCGCGGGAAGAGCGTTTCGCGCTCGACGCGCGGCTCGCCGAAATCCGCAGCGTCGCGGAAATGAAGCGCGCGGAGCTCGCCCGCTCCCGCCAAGCCGTCGCCGAAGCGCAGGAACGCGCGAAGGCGCTCGCCGCGCAGTTCCGGGAACAGCAGCAGACGATTTCCCGCCTCGACCGCGTCGTCGCGCGCACCTCCGCGCAGGCGAACGTCCTCGAGCAGCAGCAGGCGAAATTCGAAGGCTTTTCCGCCGGCGCCAAAGCCGTGCTCGGCGGCGCGATGCAGGACGCCGTTCCCGCGGGAAGCGCGCACGCGCTGAACGCTCTCCTCGAAATTTCCTCCCCGGAAAACGCGGCGGCACTCGAAGCGCTGCTCGGCGCGGCGGCGGAAGCGCTCGTCTTCGACGACGGCGTCTCCGTTCCCGCCGTCGCGGAAGCCCTCGAAAAAAAAGAGCTCGGCGGCGCGTTTTTCGCCGACGGAAAAATTTCTCTCCGCAAAGGCGCCGCCGCGCCGCGGCAAGACGTTCCCGCGTTTCTGACGCCGGCGGGAACGCTTTTCTCCGTGAAAAATCCCGCGCTCGAGCCCGCCGTGCGCGCCCTTTTCGACCGCTGTTTCGTCTGCGGCGCGCTCGGCGATTTCCTGCGCTTCATCGAAGACAATCCCGACTTCGATTTCCTGCTCGTCGCCTCCGCCGACGGCGGAACCGCGGACTGCCGCGGCTTCGTCCGCAGCGGCGGAAACGCCGAAAGCGGAGGCGTCTTCCGCCGCCGGAACGAAATCCGCCTGCTGCGGGAACGCCTCGCCGCGGAAAACGACGCGCTCACGGAAGCGACGCAGCGCTCGATGGAAATCCAAGCGGAGGCCGACGCCGCCGAAGCGGAAATCGAGCGTCTGCGCACCGCGGCTTCGGCCGTCGCCCAGGAAGTTTCCGACGTCGCCGCCGATGAGCGCGCCGCGGAAAAAGCGCTCGCCGACAACGAAACGGCGCTCGCGCGCCAGGAGAATTTGCTCGCGGAATTCGAGGAAAGCCGCGACCGCGCGACTGCGCGCATGGAAGAGGCTCAGGCGCGGCTTTTCGCCAAGGAAGCGGAAATCGGGAGCGCGAAAGACCGCATCGCCGACGGCGAAAAGCGCCTCGCCGAACTGCGCGGGAACGCGGAAACGCGGCGCGACGCGCTCAACGAAGTGCGGTTCGACCTTGCGCAGAAAAAGCAGCAGCTCGAACTTTTCGAACGGGAACTCGCCGAAACGCGCGCGCAGATCGACGACATGACGGCGCGCATTGACGCGCGGGAACGCGAGAAGGACATGATGTCCGCGCAGATCGCCGCGTTCGGCGAACAGGCGGAAAACGCGCGTTCCCGCTCCGCGGCGCTCGAGGAAACGCTCGCCGCCGCCGCCGCCGAGCTCGACGCCCGCCGCGCGGACCTCGGGAAACTCGAAGCCGAAACGGAAGCGCTCGACCGCTCGCTCGCGGGCGAGCGCGAAACGCTCCGCGAGAACGAAGCCGCGCTCTCCGCGCTCGAGGTGCGCCTGACGGAAGAAACCTCGCAGCGCGCCTTCGTCGTCGAAAAAGTTTCCGCGGAATACCGCCTCGACGCCGCCGCGCTCGACTGGCGGGAACACCTGCGCCTCGCCGACGAAAAATTCGAGCCCGAAACGCGCTTCGAAGAACTCGAAGAAGAAAGCCCCGGCGAAGAGGAAGCCGGCGCGGGAACGGCCCGGGAAAGCGACGCGCCGCCCGCGGAAACGGACGGGAACGCCGCCGACGCGGACTGGCGGGAAGTGCAGCGCGAAATCGCCGCGCTGCGGGACCGCATTGACGCGATGGGGGCCGTCAACCACGCCGCCGTCGAAGAATACGCCGAGCTGCGGGAACGCTACCGCTTTTTGAAAACGCAGTCCGACGACCTCTGGAATTCCAAGAACGAGCTCGTCGCCGCCATCGACGAAATCAACGGCACCTCGCAGAAGCTTTTCACGGAAACCTTCGAGCAGATTCGGAAAAATTTCAAGTTCACCTTCGAACGGCTTTTCCGCGGCGGAGAAAGCGATCTGCAGCTCGTGCAGTCCGACGACGTGCTCGAAAGCGGCATCGAAATCATCGCGCGCCCGCCGGGAACGAAGCTGCGCAGCATTTCCCTGCTCTCCGGCGGGCAGCGCACGATGACCGCCGTCGCGCTGCTCTTCGGCATCTACATGGTCAAGCCTTCGCCGTTCTGCGTGCTGGACGAGCTCGACGCGCCGCTCGACGACGCGAACGTCGGCCGCTTCACGGACATCGTGCGCGAATTCACGCGCTACTCGCAATTCCTCGTCGTCACGCACAACAAGCGCACCGTTTCCGCGGCGAACACGATTTACGGCGTCACGATGCAGGAACGCGGCGTCACGCAGCTGCTCTCGATGCGCTACAACGCGGATTCGGGCGACGCGGAAACCGTCTCGCTCGAAAGCCGCGGCTCGTTCGACATGGCGCGCTGATTTCCCTTTCCGAAAAATTTCTTTTCCGCTTCATTTCACCTTTCGCATCAAAAAGAAAATGCCCTGGTCCGTCTATCTTGCGCTCAAGCAGCTGTTCCCGCCGGGAAAACGCTTTCCCGCGTTCGCGCTCGTTTCCGTCATCGGCGTCGCCGTCGGCGTCTGCGCGCTGCTCGTCGTGCAGACGGTGATGAACGGTTTTTCGCAGGAACATCGCGAAAACATTCAGCGCATGTACGGTCATGAAATCGTGCGCGGCGCGAACGGACGCCCGCTGAGCGGCTACAAGCCGCTGGAGGAAAGGCTGCTCGCCGTTCCCGGCGTCGTCGCCGCGGCGCCTTTCGCCGAAGGGCAAGTGATGGTGAAAAACGGGAACGTTCCCGCGCTTCCGTTCGTGCGCGGCATCCATCTCGAGCTCGAAGACAAGGTCGTTCCCGTGAGAAGGCTGATCGTCGCGGGATCGCTCGACGAGCTCGACGACGACCGCGTCATCCTCGGAGACCGGCTCGCCGCCGCGCTCGGCATCCGCGCGCTCGGCGAAAAAATCGAAGTCTATTCGCCGACGATGGTCGACGAGCTCAACGACGACCAGGTGCCGCTTCCCGTCGAGCTCGAAGTCTGCGGCGTCTTCCGTTCCGGCTACGTTCCCGCGGACGAAAACACGATGATCGTTTCCCTGCGCCGCATGCAGGATCTTTACGGGCTCGGCGGCGCCGTCCACGGCATCCGGCTGCGCCTCGCCGACCCCGAAAAAGCGGTCGAGCTGCTTCCGGCAATTTCTCGCGCGCTCCCGCGAAACGCCGAAGCGATTCCGTGGATGTACGTGAATTTCAATTTTCTGGAAGCGATTCGCTTCGAAAAATCGATGCTGTTTTTCCTGATGTTCATCATCACGATCGTCGCGTCCTTTTCGATCGCGAGCACGCTGTTTTCCGCCGTCGTCAAGCGGTCCCGCGAAATCGGCATCATCGGCGCGCTCGGCGGAAGACCGCGGCAGATTCTGACGATTTTCGCGGCGCAGGGACTTTTCGTCGGCGTCATCGGCTACGGATTCGGCTGCGCGCTGACGTTCCTCGTCGTCGCCTGCCGCAACGAAATCGTCAAGTTCATCAACAACCTTTTCGGCAGCGGGGAAATGGTCGCGCAAATGTACATGTTCCGCGAAATTCCCGTCCACTACAACGCGAACGACTTTCTGCTCGCCGCGCTTTTCACCGTCGTCACGACGACCGTCGCCGGCCTCGTTCCCGCCGTCTGGGCGTCGCGCAAAAAACCCGCCGAAGCCATGCGCGAAGCGTAAGTTTTTCATTCCCGCAAAAAAAGAAGATTCCGAAAATGCCCGACACGCAGCCCGCAGTTCTCCTCGCCGACAACATCCGAAAATCCTTCTCCACGCCGGCGGGAACGATCGACGTCCTCACGGGCGTCAACCTCGCCGTCGCCCGCGGCGAAAGCGTCTCCGTCCGCGGCGAAAGCGGCGCGGGGAAAACGACGCTGCTGCAGATTCTCGGCGGGCTCGACGCGCCGGATTCCGGCGAAATTTTCTGGAACGGCGAACGCATCACGCGCCGCGGGAACGCTTTTCTCGCCGCCGCACGCACGAAGCTCGTCGGCTACGTTTTTCAGTTTTTCTACCTCGTTCCCGAGCTGACGGCGCTCGAAAACGTTCTGCTCGCGGCGCGCATCGCGGGAACGCCGATGAAAGCGGCGCGGGAACAGGCGCGCGCGCTGCTCGAGCGCGTCGGGCTCGCCGAGCGCGAAACGCACCTGCCCGCGAAGCTTTCCGGCGGCGAATGCCAGCGCGTCGCCATCGCGCGCGCGCTCATCAACCGCCCGCCGCTGCTGCTCGCGGACGAGCCGACGGGCAATGTTGACCCGCAT
>ERZ779737.2901-NODE-2901-length-10567-cov-5.417713_pt1 | contig 10567 bp, 9 predicted proteins | sample MGYA00511889_ERZ779737 | MGnify/ENA primary metagenome ERZ779737 (study PRJEB29588, sample SAMEA2163575) | human gut metagenome | biome: human gut; feature: human-associated habitat; material: faeces | place: Denmark | collected 2008/2010 ...
TAAATGCCTGTTCTACCCGACGAACCCGGACGCAGTTCTGGTTGACACCGTTGTCATCGCCAACGCCCCGGTCAAATTCCTGATCGCCGGCATGGGAGACGCCCTCGGCACCTTCTTTGAGGGGCGCGCATCCATCCGAACCGAATCGGCAAGTCTGGAGGGAACCGGTATTACACGCGCAGGACAAGCACTGGCAAAGCTCTGCTATGACACGCTTCGCGCGTACGGCAAGCAGGCTGTGGAGGCCTGCAAGGTGCATGCTGTCACACCTGCGCTGGAGGCCATCGTGGAAGCGAACGTCTATCTCTCCGGTGTCGGCGCGGATAATGTCAACTGCGCTGCCGCGCACTCCTTCTATAACGGCGTTACCGCGCTCGGTATCGCGCATGCGGATCACGGTTGCTGTGTCGCCTTCGGTACTTTGGTACAGCTCGTTTTGGAGGGCGCGACCAAGGAGGAATTTGATGAAGTGCAGAACTTCTGCCTGGAGGTCGGGCTGCCTGTCACACTGGCGGAAATCGGCGTGACCACCAAGGAACAGATTGCTTCCATCGCGGAGCATGCCTGCGTACCGGGTGAAACCATCCACAACCTCGCGGGCGATGTCCAGCCGATCGAATTGTACGACGCGATCCTGCAGGCAGACGCCATGGGAAAACGCGCGCTCGGTCAGACAAGCTGCTAGCGCAGGCGTGAAAGTTCATAAACCACGAAGAAAAAATAATATGCCCCGGCTGCCTCTGGCATAGGCCAAGGCGCTATGCCAGAGCACCGGGCAAAAAAAAATCACACACAAACATGACCTGTTTGTGTGTGATTTTTTTGCATCAACCGCTGTTTTTTGCTATGTGCATGTATGTCCGATGTATGTCCGCTTATCCGGTGTACCCCAGCCCTCTGGATATCTCATGGGCAATCTGCATGACGCCCTCAGCGATTTCTGGAATTTTTTCATCAGGAATCTGAATGGTGCTGCCGCTGGCGCTGATGGCGGCGACGATTTCTCCGCAATAATCATAAATCGGCGCCGCGATGCAGCGATTCCCGATCTCATATTCCTCATGATCCATCGCCCAGCCTTGGCTTCGTACCTTGCGTAGCTCCTCCTCCAGCTCCTGCAGGCTACCGATCGTATGCGGCGTGAAACGGATGAAGCTGCAGTCCTTTAGCCTTGCTTCAAGCTCTGCCTTTGACAGTCCCGCGAGGAGAACTTTTCCCAAAGACGAACAATAGGCATGCATCCGCAGCCCGATCTGCGAATACATCCGCACCGTCGAAAAGACGTCCATTTTCTCTATGTAGACCACATATTCTCCGTCCAAAACGCCCAGATGCGCCGTCAAACCGAATCTGGCGGCAAGCTTGGCGACATACGGTCTGGCTTCCGTCTGCAGCTCCAGACTATTGATATAGCAGCTGACTGCGTCGATCAGCTTCAGTCCGATCTTATAGCTGCCCTCATCCGTCTTGGCGAGGTAGCCCCGCTGAAACAGCGTCTCGATGATGCGATAAGCTGTGCTCTTATGCAGGCCGACCTGGTTTGCGATTTCCGTCAGTCCCATCGGACGCCCCGCTTCTGCCACTGCTTCGATGATATCCAACGCTCTGTCGATCGATTGTACTCCCTTATCTTCTGTCATAGGCTCCCCCTGCCTTTCTTTGTCTTTCCTATACTGTAACACAAAAGTTAAAAAAATAGCAAGAAAAATTTAAAATTTAGGTGTCAAACTCGGGGTCATAGTACGCTGTCAAGCAAAAAGGAACACATTTTTGTGGAATGATGATTCAAAAAAAGATAAATTTTACGCGGCCGTCATACTTTTGCAGGATAGACAAATTGTTCATATGGTGGTATTCTTATTCAGGAGCCTCTTTCATATTGCCTTGACGAAAACTTGACGAAAAAAAGAGGATGCCGAAGTTTATAGTCGAAGTAATATCTGCAGGATGGTACACAAACCGGGGTTGACAAGTATGACGACACGAACCACAATCTACAAGCAAGCAAGCAAGCAAGCAAGCAAGCAAGCAAGCTGATACTGCGCATTTTCTGATTGGCGATAATATAAAACACACACAGGCACATTCTGCCCGTTTTGCCGCGGGTGGGGTGTGCCTTTTTGCGTGCAGAAATCAAGCGATGTGCAAGCGATGTGAGAGTATTGGGTTTTCCATCCTTGAGAGGGAACTTCGATATAAAAACAAATAGAATTTATGAGAGGAGATAGTTATGAAAACAAAAAAGAAAATGATGAGTCTTTTGCTGGCAGTCTGTATGGTTTTGACATTGATGCCGACAACCGCGCTGGCAGAAAGTACGGTTGACACATGGGACGGTTCCGCAGATACAAGCTGGTATACCGGACACGAGTCGGATGCCGAATACCATATTACGACAGCGGAGCAGCTCGCAGGACTGGCGCAGTTGGTCAACGATAAAACTACTTCTACAAGTTTTGCAGGAAAGAAAATTTATTTGGATAACGATTTAGACCTTTCAGGGCATCAGTGGAGTCCCATTGGTACGGGTAGCAACCATGCAAACTTCTTTGCGGGAGTTTTAGAAGGACAGAATCATAAGATTATGAATTTGTATCACCATACTGCTGAAAACGATTTTCGCAATGGTCTTTTTGGCATTGTATCCGATGGAGGAACAATAAAGAATTTGTTCGTTCTTGATGCCGATATCGTTTCAAATGACGATTCACTGATAGCTGGTATTCTGGCAGATTGGGTCAATGCCGGAACTGTTGAGAACTGCTATACAAGCGGAAAAATTGAAAATAATGAGGGACATAAGTTTCTCGGAGGGCTGATTGGTCAATGTACCGCTGGTACGCAAGTAAGGGGCTGTGGTACCGATGCAAATGTTGTAAGTACCTTTACGGGAGGAGATTGTGATACCGTTGGTGGATTGATTGGACAGTGGGAAAATTCTACGGGTGATTCAAGGATTACAGATTGTTGGTTTGGCGGTACTGTTTCCTGTCAAAATAAAGATTCAGCTGTGGGCGGTATCCTTGGAGCAAATTTTGATTTCAGAGGGGAACCTGGTGTAAAAATTGAAAACTGTATGATGGCAACAAAAAATATCACCTGTTCTGAACCCGGCAATATTACTTGGATTACGGCTGCTGTGACAGCTCCTGTTAAAAATTGCATCTGGCCGGATACACCACCTGATGGCGTGACTTTAGATGAAGAAACATATCCTGCTCATAAAGCAACTTATTTGGCGGTTACCAAGCTTGTAGTTGATTTGAGTGCAGGGACAGCGTCTGCTGATCCGACATTCGATCAGTTCGCATGCGGTAAAGTCGTTTCCGATTTCACCTCTGCGGATGTTCTTACTGGTCTGCAGACGAATGCCAGCACGGGCATTACATGGGTCGCTGGCGTCAAACATCCGACCTTTGTTTGGGATATTTATAACATTCCTGCAGATTATACTGCTGTCGATGCAGTGCTTACAAAAGTCAATGGCTTAAATAAATCTGAGTACAAGAACTTCTCTGCAGTAGAGGATGCTGTCAAGGCGGTAGATCGAACCAAGAGTAAGGCACAGCAGGCAGAGGTGGATGCTATGGCAAAGGCGATTGAAGATGCCCTTGCCGCTTTAGAAAAGAAACCAGCGTCTTCCGGCGGCTCTTATGTTCCGGTGCAGAAGCCGGAGATCATAACCGGCGAGGGCGGCAAGACCGATCTTACGGATCATGGCAGTACCTTGGTGATCACACCGGACGCGGGCATGCAGATTGAGAAGGTGCTGGTTAACGGAAAGGAAGTTAAGGTTTCCGATCATAAGGTCAAAGGGCTTAAGACCGGAGATAAGGTGGAGGTCACTTTCTCCAGGATTCCACCGACAAAAGCGCAAATCGATAAAGCAATCAAAACAAGTGCCGGCAATCTGAAGCTGACTGTCAGAACCAGCAAAACACCTAAGAAAAATATCAAAGCACTTGTGCGGCAGGACGCAGCAATTAAGAACCTGCTGCAGGAAGTGAAAGAAGCCGGATATACCGTAAAATACAAGTTTTACAGATCAGAATCGAAAAAATCCGGCTATGCCGCAAGACTTACAAAAACAACCGGTGTTTATCTCAACACCGAAGGACAGGCAAACGCGAAATACTATTATAAAGCGAAGCTGCAGATTCTTGATCGGGAGGGCAAAACGATTGCCGAAACCTCACTCAAACAATGCCGTTTCGGTGTAAGAATCTGGACAAAGGGACAAAAGTGAGTATAACGAAAACAGCAATTTCTATGCACACATGGTGCTCATTTCTGAGCGCCATGTGCAAGGTGCTTTTGTAGGGATACCGCAGGATTCGCGCAAAATGCGTTGCGTGCCGGAACGCTTGCGGCTATAATAATAGAAAAGAGTTGGTGCCAGAATATAAATAGTACAAGCCAAAATAAGAAATTCCAAATACACATAAGCATGGTACAATAGAAACATGCTGAAGGAGGATCTCATATGGCAAAGCAACATGACAAACAATTTAAACTTGATGCAGTCCAGTACTACGAGGATCATAAAGATCTTGGTGTACGTGGATGTGCAGAAAATCTTGGCATCGGATACAGCACATTAACAAAGTGGCTGAAAGACTTCCGGGAATCAGGTGATATTCCTGTTCGTGGTTCTGGTAATTACGCATCTAATGAGCAAAAAGAAATTGCCCGCCTCAGACGTGAATTACGTGATGCCCAAGATGCACTTGATGTGTTAAAAAAAGCAATCAACATTCTGGGAAAATGACAGAAGCCATTTATCTTGAAGTGTCTGAGAAGACGGAAGCTGCCAAAAAGGCTGGACGCCGGGTTTCCGTCTCCGGAATGTTGAAATTTTTAGGTGTCTCTCGCTCAGGATATCTTGCATGGCTCCATCACGTACCTTCTGATACAGAAACACGTCGTGAAGCTGTAAAAGCAAAAATACAGGATATTTATGATGATTCCAAGCAAAACTACGGTGCTCCGAAAATCACTGTAGAACTTCGAAAAACTGGTGAAGTCATTTCGGAAAGAACCGTTGGTACATATATGCACCAAATGGGGATTCGTGCTCAGTGGAGCAAACCATGGACAATCACCACAAAAGATTCCGATTTCAGCACTGAATTACAAAATATCCTTGATGAGCAATTTAATCCTGATCGTCCGAATGCAGTCTGGTGTTCGGATATTACCTACATCTGGACAATAGATGGATTTGTCTATCTGACTAGTGTTATGGATTTATTTTCTAGAAAAATCATAGCCTGGACGCTTTCAGAAACACTGGAAGTATCTTGCGTGATTGATACTATAAACAAAGCCAAAGCTCGCCGAAATATCGATCAACCATTAATTATCCATTCGGATCGTGGCAGTCAATATGTTGCAAAGGAATATAAAAAAGCAACCGAAAATATGCAGCGTAGCTACTCGAAGAAGGCTTTTCCGTGGGATAATGCATGCATTGAATCCTTTCATTCTATTATCAAACGTGAATGGCTCAATCGCTTTAAAATTCGCGATTATAAGCAGGCATACCAGTTGATTTTTTAATATCTGGAAGCTTTCTACAATACGAAACGAATTCATAGCCATTGCAACTATATGTCGCCAAACGAATTCGAACGAGTGTATGAAAGAACGCACACTGAGGCTGAGCTTCTGGCTGGTTAAAATGGGGAGAAATTTCTCATTTTAACTTGTACTAAATCTTGACATAGGACCAAGGACATTCCGAAACTGTAGATTTTACAGGTTAGGGGATGTCCTTTTTACTGATATGGAAGTGTTCAAGGGACAAGGTAATAATACTGATGTATTAAGACTGATATGAATAATATCTATCTTATCTAATCAGTGATAGGATACCTTTTATGTATAAACGGTATAAACGTTTTAAATTAAAGGTAACAACAGAGCAGATTCGTGCGTTTGTGAAGAAAATCATTGAAAATAAATCTTATTGAATGATATACTATAACTTGAGCTGAATTGGAATCCGAGCTTCCAGTTTGCAAGTTTAAGTTCTGATTTAGCTAATCGCTTGCATAAGTAAATTCTGGCAAATCAAAATATCATGATTTTTATGGAAGTTAGTTTTGCAAAGTTCTTCAAAACTGGAATTTACTATTAGAAACAAGTTGTTTTATGCTTCATATGCTGATATTCTTTTTTGGAGATCTTAATCCTCTGAAAAAAGAGTCACGTTAAGCGGAGGTCGAATTTTATTTCTTTTTTCGCAAGATTAAATTCCACCCCTCATTCGGTTCAGTATTTCTTCCGAGGCGCTACGTTTCTTATTTTTTCAGTAATAGAGGTGTAAGGTTAATCTCGTTAGCGGGAATGGATTTTATTCCTAACTTGTCAAGAATATCTCCGCCATTAATGAATCTGAACAACTGGTGTGCCGACTGGTTATTCAGCTTTTTTCTGTTATATGAGTTGATATGACTCATCATAAGATTGATATCATCCTGAGTTAAGTTATCAAAAGAGGTTTTCTTCGGAAGCACACGACGAATCATCTCATGTGTAACTTCACAACCACCTTTTTGATCAGAACGCTGTGGATCACAATAAAAGATATGTGTTCTGCGACCATTGCCCTTATTAAATTCGATTGCCAGCGGGTTAGTAAATTCACTTCCTCTGTCGGTCAAAATCACCTGGAAGAGGCTAGTGAATACTTCATGTCCTAACTGTCCATACAACCAGTCAAATATTTCTGTAACTGACTTGGCGGTATTGTTATCACGGATAAAAGCAAGCATTAAACTACTATTTCTAAAGTATATGGTCAACAAGACTTTACCGCCTTTGCGACCTTCTACTGAATCCATTTCCACTACCGGAATATCAGGATTCGCAGCAAGATAAGCTTCAAAATCCTCGTAAGTGCGTCCTACATGACACTGCTTGTCTACTCATACAGGCTTCTTATGTGAGCGGGTACGATAACGGACCTTTCTCGGAAGATCAACGTTATCTACAGATAAAACCCCTGCATCAATGTAGTTATAAATAGTCTTTTCATCAAGCATGATATCATCTGCATTATTGACACATATCATGTGAATAGACTGGCCTAACTTAACAAGCGGTGAAACAATAGCATCTACACGCTTTAATTCTTCCGGTGTAATTGCTATTCCTTGACGACTTTCTGAGCGAGTAGTCTCAGAATTCTTCTGAGCTGATTTGGCAGAATAAATATGCTTCTCCAGCTTACAGGATTGCCGTTGGATACAGCCGTTGCAAACGTATGGTGGTTTCTTCAGTTTGTTACAAACCAATACCTCAAACTGCTTGCAATGCTCGTAGCACTTTACACGAGGACATCTCTTGCAGCTTTTTGAATACTGTAGTTTGCACTTTGAACATGCTGTTCCGTATTCATCACAGGTACTTCGCTTGCTGCAGGGATTGAAGGAATCTTTACGTACAGTCTGACTATGGAGTCTGACTTCTTTTGAGATAGTAGAAGGGTCCTTGCCAAGTTCCCTACCTATCTCAGTAAATGAAGCTCGTTCTCTTAAGCGAACTTCTATTGTGGCTCTTTCATCAAGAACCAGATGTGCATTCTTAGCCATGGTATTCTCCTTGGATAACGCCATCCGGACTCTATTGCTGAGCCACAACTATAACTAGATATCAAGAGGTTTGCAACACTAACTTCTAGGATATATTTTGCAATACTAAGTTCCAGTTTTTTGGGTGAATGGACAGGAATTTAATTTTCCAATTCACCTACTATAACTTGAATCACGTTTTTGAGAAACGAGAGGTGCCTACAGTGGAAGTTAGTTATAAAAAATTGTGGAAAATATTGATTGACAAAGACATGAAGAAGAAAGATTTGCAGGCAGCTGCTGGGATTAGCTGGGCTTCGGTGACCAAGCTCTCGAAGGGAGAGGCAGTAAGCATGGAAGTTTTAATAAAAGTGTGTAAAACGTTGAATTGTGATATAGGTGACATTGTGGAACTAATCCCTATAGAAGAAAATGAAACGATTTGAGGAGTAATATGATGCCTGATAGGAAAAAGAGTGTAATCAGTAAAGCAAGTCCTCATACGATCAAGAAATTTGAGTTGATTGAAGAATATATAAAATCGTGGGCACAGAAGTTACTGCTGACTGAGTCTTGTAATGGGTTGATCTTTATAGACTGCATGTGCAACAGCGGTGTATATACCGATGATACTGGGCAATTGGTGAAAGGCACAGCGGTACGCGTTTCAGAAGCACTTAGAGAAGTAGCAAGAACCTATACGCAGAAAAATATACACATTTACTTGAATGACAAGGACAAAGCGCGAGTAGATGAGTTGAAAAAGCATCTTCCGCAGGATGAACGCAATTTTAAGATTGTAATGTCCTGCAGTGATGCACACGAGTTACTCCGAACTATTGGGCCACAGTTATATGGAACCGGACACTTACATTATTTTCTGCTCTACGATCCGTATGATGCGACTATTGACTGGGAAGCACTTCTACCGTTTTTCCGTAACTGGGGTGAAGTTATGATTAATCACATGGTTTCAGATCCAGTGCGGGCAATCACAAGCGCCAAGAAAAAAACGACAAAGGCAAAGTATGAGAACACATATTTGGAGGATTTTGAAAAACTGGTGCCTTACGGAAGCGACAAGAAAGCCTATGAGACCAGAGTGGAGAAAATCATAGATTCACTAAAAGGAGCCCGCAGATTCTATGTATCGGCATTTCCGTTCTATAACACGCAGAATTCGCTCGTCTACAATTTGATTCATTGCACGAGCAACAAGGAGGGATTTAAGCTCTACAAGAAGAGTGCTTGGAAGGTATTTGGCGCACAGTCCTCTACCAAGCACTCGGTTGAGAACAGGCAGTTGTCATTTAACCTTTTCGGTGAGATTGCTGAAGAGGAAGATGAAAGCTGCTTGCATGTTATCGATATAGCGAAATACCTGCAGCGCAGCTTTAGAGGCCGAAAGCAGGTGCCGCTGGATGAGATGTGGGAACTTCTGGATAACCACCCGATTTTCCCGTCAGAGGGATTTCGCAATGAGGTAAAGAGCGATCTGACCGATTTCTTTGGCGCGAAGATTGAGCAGATTGTGAATCCTGATATAGGAAAGAAGGAAACGGTGATCTCTTTCTCTTCTTGAGATTGAGTTTCAAATAGATGAGGTGATTGGAATTTATGGCAACGTCGCAGAAATTTGGTGGCAATTGGACTGAGAAGAAGTTGAATATCTTCACCAGCTACCTGGACGCATACCTGATTGCACTGCAAAATCAGAAGTTTAAGAAGATTTATATAGATGCCTTTGCTGGAACCGGTGAGATCGAGACCAGTGACGGCGGGCAGTTTCTTGTGGGCTCTGCTAAGCGTGCACTGGCGTCTGAAAAGAAGTTCGATCATTACTATTTCATAGAAGCGGACTCTCAGAAGGCAGGAGAACTTCAGAATATGATAAACTCCGAGTTTCCGCAGATGAGGAGAATTGTTACAATTTACTGCGGCGATGCGAATGATAAGCTCGCGGAGATTATTAGCAACGTAGACTGGAGATATAACAGAGGATTGCTGTTCTTAGATCCATATGCGACGCAGGTAAATTGGGCTACGCTTGAAAATGTAGCACAGACGAAATCGATAGACGTATGGTACCTGTTTCCGTTCTCTGCACTTGAACGTATGCTGCCGAAAAACGGAAAGTACGATAAATGGGAGGATTGCATAGATCGATTGCTTGGAGATGCCGGATGGAGGAAGGAATTCTATAAGAAAGATCCCCAGATGACGCTTTTTGACTTGTTCCCGGAGCCCGGACAGAGCGATGGCGAACGGATGGTTAAGGACGCAAATCCAGATCACATAAAGGAGTATATCCTCTCTCGACTTGGGACAATCTTTCCATGTGTGTCAAAGCATGCGCGGATTTTCAGGAACAGCAGGAACTCGCCGATGTTCCTATTCTGCTTTGCCATTGCGAGTGAGAGTCCGAAAGCGCAGGGACTTGCACTGCGGATGGCAGACTACATATTAAAGAACAAGTAGGCGGAGGATGAAAGCACCTTGAAGACGATAAAACGAAAATCCATGCTTTATCAAACAGGGGTAGAGTATGGTGACTACACAATGAATCACGTGCAGGGGTGTGCACATGGGTGCAAATATCCATGTTATGCATTCCTGATGAAGAAGCGATTCGGGCAAATTAAGGATTACGAGAGCTGGCTTGAGCCAGTGCTTGTATCAAACACGCTTGAATTGCTGGATAAAGAGATACCGAGGCTCAGAGATAAGATTCAGTCTGTGCAGCTTTGCTTTACCACAGATCCGTTCATGGAAGGATATCCAGAGGTGTCCCAGATGAGCATTGCGGCTATCCGAAAACTGAACGAGGCCGGTATCAAATGCACTACATTGACGAAGGGATTACTTCCCATAGAATTGGCGGAACTTTCTCCGGAAAATGAATATGGGATCACGTTGATAACGCTGGATGAAGCATACCGGGAACAGATGGAACCGGGAGCTGTTCCCTGTGCAGACCGACTGGCAGCGCTGAG
>ERZ779737.2902-NODE-2902-length-10567-cov-3.055175_pt1 | contig 10567 bp, 7 predicted proteins | sample MGYA00511889_ERZ779737 | MGnify/ENA primary metagenome ERZ779737 (study PRJEB29588, sample SAMEA2163575) | human gut metagenome | biome: human gut; feature: human-associated habitat; material: faeces | place: Denmark | collected 2008/2010 ...
CACCGGCAGCTTCAACGGCGCCGGTCATACCATATCCGGGCTTTATGTGTTCGGCGTTGGCGAGACCGGTCTGTTCGGGTATATAAACGGCGCGACGATCGAAAACCTTATTATCGGCAAGGGACTTGTCTGCTCCTATGACTCAAACATCGGCTCGGTCGTCGGCGTATTCAACGGCGAGGGCAATGTCATCCGCGGCTGCGTGAACTATGCGAACGTTACCGGCAACGCATATGTCGGCGGCATCGCGGGCAAGTACAACTCATCCTCCACCGCGAGACTGACCATTGAAAACTGCGCGAACCACGGCAACGTGACGGCTACAAAGAAATCGAACGCGCTTTATGTCGGCGGCATCATTCCCGCCGTCGTGGGCGTTCAGCTCAAGTCCTGCGCAAACTTCGGCACCGTGTCTGCGGGCGTCGTCGGTGACGACAGCTACGCCGCCAGCGGATGCGCCATCATAGGCGGCATTACCGGCGTCATGAGCGGCTCGGGCGGAGACGCAAGCATAATCGAGTGCTATAACAAGGGCAACGTCATAAGCTGCAACTCCGGTGCAAACAACGGTACATCGGCTGCCGCGGGCATCGTCGGCAGAATGAACGCCGCCAACGGCGCTGCCTGCACGATAAAGAACTGCTACAGCACCGGCAACGTATACACCCTGACCGCCGATTCCAAGGAGCTGAGCGCTTCCTGCTCGACAAAGAGCGGCGACGACTATGCGGAAAACGTGTACGCCTCCGGAAAGGTGCTCGTGTGGAATACCGAGACCGAAAACAAGAATGCGACTGTTCCCGCCTGCGGCGCTCCCGAGGTCAGCCTCGGCACCGGCGCCTGCGACGCCATGAATCTCGGCACCGATGCGTGGAGCGACGCATCTGACAACACGCCGATACTCAAGGGCATCCCCGCCGAGCATCAGATCTCCGCATCGTAACACAGATCCCCCGCCGCGCGTACGCGCGGCGGGGGTATGCTTTATACAAGAGAGCCCCGAAAAACCGTTCGGGGCTCTCTTCTTTATTTTATTGCTTTATTGCTTTTACCACTTATCGCTGCCGTCGTCGGGAATAACGCGCTTTACCGCGGCAATGGCACATTCGATCATGCTGTCATCGGGCTCGCGGGTGGTTATGTGCTGAAGCCACATGCCCGGCGCGGAAATTATGCGGGTAAAAAGATTGTCGTGCCTTCCGGCAAACTTGAGAAGCTCGTAGCCTATGCCCATTATCACGGGGAGAAGCAGAATACCGATACCCGAGCGCAGAAGAACGTTCAGAACACGGTTATCGACAATGTGCGCCGGAATGAACATGGTCACGAATATCGAAACAAGCACCATAAGTATCAAAAACGAGGTGCCGCAGCGGGGGTGAAAGCGGCGCTGTATCCTCACGTTCCCGACGGTAAGGTCAAGTCCGTGCTCATAGCAGAATATCGTCTTGTGCTCGGCTCCGTGATACATGAACGTGCGCTTTATATCTTTCATGAGCGAGATCACAGCCATGTAGACGACGAGGATGATGATCTTCATTATTCCGGTAAATGCAGCGCGTATGAGCGACCAACCGTAGCCGGCGCTGCCGAGCTTGGGGACCGCACGGGTAAGAAGCTCGTAAAGCGTTTCGGGTATCACCTTGAACAGCACGAGCGCAAGTGCCAGCCCAAGCACCATAGAGCACACCATAAGCGCGGTCATCGCGCCGGATGAGACACTCCCGTCCTTCTTTTCGCGTTTTTCGCTTTTTTCGCTTTTTTCGCTCCTATCGCCCTTTTCGGTGCTTTCGCCGTCACCTGCGGCTGCGTCACCGACAGGCTCTCCGTCCTCGGCGGTCTCCTCAAAGCCCGCGATCTCGGCAGAGCGCATAAGCGAGCGGTAGCCCGTTATCATCGAGTCGACGAAATTGAAAACGCCGCGTATGACGGGCAGCTTTGTTATTTTCGGACGTGTGTTTTGTTTATTGTTCCATTCCTCAACACACATACTGCCGTCGGGCCTGCGCACCGCCATGGCGGTCTTGCGCGGACCGCGCATCATTATCCCCTCGATCAGCGCCTGACCGCCGATGGAGGTCTTTATCGCAGCGGATATTTTATCATTTTTATCAGACATATGGCATCGTCCTTTCTTTTGCATTGTACTATTATAATCTATTATTGTGAACGCTTGATGAATTATACTCCGCGTGTTGTTTAATATCGTGACACCGATGCACGCGATCGGGCATACGACCCGAAACAGCATAACACTACATATAGTTATCCCGCTCTGCATAATGCGCCACATTTAGCGCTTTGGTCACCAAAAATTGGTAATAATCAACAATCCCAAGGCGTCATTTTTGTGCAGTATTTTCCGTAATTTGTATTGCAAAATTTGGTATTATTTGGTATAATAATGTTGTCAAAACTAAGTGCATTACGGAGGAAATACGATGGACAGCACAACAAAAATACTTATAGCGGACGAAAATCAGGCGGCGCGCCGCGCAATGAGCGACGGCATACGACGCGCGGGCTTTACCGCCGTATACGAGACATCAAACGGCGAGGAGGCGCTTGAGCTGATATCGCGGATACATCCGACGGTCGCGCTCGTTGACATATGGCTCTCGAAGCTCGACGGCATCGGAGTTCTGCGTGGCGCGCGCAGCATGAGCTTTGCGCCGGACGAGCCGCCGGCATTTATCGTCCTTTCAATGGTGTCGAACCAGAATGTGTTCGTTGAGGCAATGAACGCGGGTGCCGAGCTGTGTCTGCTCAAGCCGGTGGACTGCGACAGCCTTGCCGAGCATATAAAGAGCATCCTGCGTATGCGCTCGGCAAAGGCGCATGGAGGCGCCGCCGATCCCGAAAGAACGCCCGATATTGAAACGCAGGTCACAAAGATAATACATCAGATCGGCGTGCCCGCGCACATAAAGGGATATCAGTACCTGCGCACGGCGATACTAATGACGGTGCGCGACAACGACGTCATCAACTCGGTGACAAAGGTGCTCTACCCCACCGTTGCAAAGAAATATCAGACCACCACCTCGCGCGTCGAGCGTGCGATAAGACACGCAATAGAGGTCGCATGGGATCGCGGAGATGTGGAAACGCTGAATTCCTATTTCGGGTACACGATCCAAAACAACCGCGGCAAGCCGACGAATTCAGAGTTCATCGCCATGATAGCGGATAACCTGCGGCTGAAATACAAGCTGTATTGATATTGAAAAGCAAAATAACAGAGACGGGCGCTGCCCGTCTCTGTTATTTTATACCCGAGCCTTAAACGATCCCTTCAAGGTCGCGCAGCAGCGCTGGGATATCCTCGAAAACAGTGTCATACACCACAGACAGATTAACATTGCCGTACTCATGAACGATACGGTTGCGCAAGCCCTTGATCGCCCGCCACGGGATCGCGGAATATTGTTTTTTGAACGCTTCGGTCAGCTTGTCGGAATTTTCCGACACCTGTATCAGGCGGAACATTACTGAATCTATAAGGACCTCGTTTTCTTCAAGCTGCCTGCGGGAAAGTCCTTCCGTGTGCGCTGTAATGAATGCAAGATCCGTAATAATCTTCCCGACATAATACCGATCGTTTTTTATGTTATCCATAGACCTTTATACCGTCCTTCAGTATTTCGTTCACAAGCTCGTCGTTACCGCTCAACTGACCGAGATCGAGAACGTCAAGCTTTTTTCCGAGTTCCTCGCGGAGCGCCTCGATAAGATCGTAAAAGCGTATTCCCGTAACGGATGTGGAAACAAGCAGATCTACATCACTCTTTTCCGTCGCTTTGCCCTTGGCATACGATCCGAAAAGATAGCAGTAACCGACATCGTATGACGGCAATATCTTCGCACAGGCATCCTTTATCTGCTGAATGCTGAGGATACCGCTCTCACCGTCAGGCTGACCGTATCGCTCAAGCTTTCTCATCATGTATTCATACTTGAATGACGCGGCAAGGGAGGCATCATTCTCGTAATTCTGATACGTACGGCGCGGGATCCCGAGATACCCGGCACATTGGTATTGCGTGAGCTTTTTCTGTTTACGCAGCTCTTTCAACGTCATCTGTTTCACCTCAAGGAAATTATATCACAAAAAATTGCATTGCGCAATAGAAATGCGCAACTTTTGCGCATTTCCATTCGATATAATGCGCAACTTTTGCGCTTTTTTTCGTCGTGATGTGCGCAATAATTACATTAATTGGTTTTGATACGCACAGACCGCTTTATCCAGTCCGAAAGCTCGCCGTCCACGCATCCGGTAGCTCGCAGAAACACGGCGAACACGAGCACGGTCAGTCCCATATGACAGGCAAGCGTCACGGCGGCGGGACAGCCCGCGGGCGGAGCCGGCAGTGCCATAAGTACCAGGCGCACGGTGCAGGCTGCCCCGATTATGCAGAAAACGGGCGCGAATATCCAGCGCACGGCGCGAGGGCGCATGGCGCTGACCCTCAACAGCCTTGCCGCGCTTAGGGCGAAATTGATGATCTCGCTTATATACAGCACGGCTATGTAGCCCGAAATGCCGAAAACGGGCACGAGCACAAAGACCAGAAATGCGGATATCGCCGCGTCCGCAATATTTACATTCATGGTGTACACCTGCTCGCCGAGCCCCTTGAGCAGCGAATCCGTCACCGTGTCAAGATACATCACGGGCATGAGCGGGCCGAGAAGCCTTATAAATCGCGCCGCCTGCCCCGATCCGTAAAGGGCAAGGCCCAGCTCGTCTGCAAAGCAGATGAAAAGGCCCGCAACGCCGACGCCGAATATCACCGTCAACCGCCAGACGCGCCCCGAAATATAGCTTATGCGGTGCCGCTGTCCGAGCGACGCGGCGGCGGTCATTTCGGGTATCAGAAGCCCCGTGAATGAATAAATGAGCGCATACGGAAACAGCACGACGGGCATGACCATTGCGTTCAGCATACCGTACTCGGCAAGTGCGCCGCCGCGCGTCGAGCCGAACTTTTCAAGTCCCTCCGGTATGAGTATATGCTCGACGGTGTTGAGCCCGGACCGCACATATGCGCTGAGCGAGACCGGCAGCGCGGTGGCAAGCAGCCGACGAGTGCTCTCCTTTCCGCTGAGCTCCGATCTTCCCTTTCCTATATGGCGCCCGAGATCGCGCCGATAAAAAATGTATGCTACAAGGCAGGATGCTATTTCAGACACCGCGCCGCCGAGCACGAGCGCCGTGCAGCACCATTCGGCTCCGCGCGGCATAAAGTGCGCAAGGAGCGCCGCGACGGCAAATATCTTCACAGCCTGCTCTGCGACCTGCGCCGCAGCGCTTTTCCACACGCGCCTCACCGCCGAAAAATATCCGCCGAGCGCCGATGATACAGATATCGCGGGCAGCGATATACCGAGAAGCCTCAGCGGGCGCACGGTGCGTGCGTCGGAAAGGATATGTACCCCGATAAACTCAGCCGAAAATATAAGCAGCAGCGCCGCAAGGCAGCCGAAAAAGACCGCGTATGCAAGCGCGCGGCGCAGCGCGGCACGCGCGGTGCCGCCGCCGCTCTCCTCACCGTTGCGCAGCGCCTCTGCCACGGTGCGTGTCGTCGCCAGATTCACGCCGGAGGTCGCAAGTGTCAGCGCAAAGCCCCACACGCCTATGCACAGCGAGTAAAGCCCCATCACCTCCGCTCCCACACGGTTGGATATCCACACGCTGAAGCTGACGCCCACGGCGCGCATTATTATCGCTGCGAGTGACAGAAGGAGCGAATTGTATATGAGCGACCTTGCGCGGCTCTGCGACCTTTCCGGCATATCACGTTACCTCTCGGCAAAGAAAGAATTACATAAAATGTTATGCCGCAAAAGGGTGAAAAATGAGCGCTCTACCGCCTGCCGAACACGAAGCGCCGCAGAGCGTCGCACACGGGGTACGCCGCAAGGCAGAGGAGGAACCACAGCGCCGAAAACGGCAGACATATCTGCCCGAGAAACGAAAACGGAACGCCCGAGTAGTCCCACACGCCGAGCCCGAGCCAAAGATTTACCGCGCACCCGGTCACAAATTCGGCTGCTGTGATGACGGCGGCTTTCGGCGGCGGATGGAACGTTCCTGTAAAATGGAAATTTTGAAAATGGAGCGAGCGGAAGCGCGGAAGCTCCTCGAGCCGGTAGAGCACAAAGAAGCATAAAGCGCCGCACAGCGCCATCGAAATGTGCGTCCGCCCGCGCCAGAGCATTTCGGCGGAACAGTATACCGTGCCGCCGAAAAAGAGCACAAGCAGCACCTCGGCGGCGCGCGTGCCGAAAAAATCGCCGCGTTTGCAAACTTTAGTTGTCGCATAATTGATATTTTTCATGACCGTGACCTCCGTTTCGGTTATATTTTCGCCGTCTGCCAACCGAATAATACAAAAAAACAACGATTTTTTATTGCAAGATACGAAAAAATGCTGTATAATATAAATTGAAATTCTTTAGCGAAAGGCTGTTATTTCCAATGCACAATAAAATGATCTACGAAGCCGCGCGCGAGCGTTATGCCGCACTCGGCATCGACACCGAAAAGGCAATATCCACCCTGCTTGCCACTCCCATCTCTATGCACTGCTGGCAGGGCGACGATGTGCGCGGCTTTGAGGGCGCCACCGCGCTTGACGGCAATTATCCCGGTGCGGCACGCACCCCCGCCGAGCTGATGCAGGATATCGACCGCGCGCTCTCGCTCGTTCCCGGCAAACACCGTCTCAACATCCACGCAAACTACGCCGTGTTTGAGAACGGCGAGCACGCCGACCGCGACGCGCTGCTGCCCCGTCACTTTGCCGCATGGGTGAGATTTGCCAAGGAACGCGGGCTGGGGCTCGACTTCAACCCCACCTTCTTCTCGCACCCCATGGCAGCATCCGGTCTTACACTCTCAAGCCCCGACGACAACGTGCGCGAATTCTGGATCCGCCACGGAATAGCCTGCCTGCGCATCTCGGAATATTTCGCCCGCGAGACCGGCAAAAAGTGCCTCATGAACATCTGGATACCCGACGGCTACAAGGACACCCCCGCCGACCGTCAGGGACCGCGCCGCCGCTTTGCCGAATCGCTCGACCGCATTCTCGGTGCCGGCTATGACCGCGATCTCGTCGCCGTGTCGCTTGAATCCAAGGTCTTCGGCATCGGAGTCGAATCCTACACCGTCGGCTCTGCCGAGTTCTGCCTCGAATACAGTGCAAAGCACGGACTTGTACCGCTCATGGACAACGGCCACTATCACCCGACAGAGGTCGTCAGCGACAAGATCCCCTCAATGCTGCTCTTCGCAGACAACATCGCGCTGCACGTTACGCGCGGTGTGCGCTGGGACAGCGACCATGTCGTGCTTTTCGACGACGAAACGCGCGAGATCGCCAAGGAAGTCGTACGCTGCAACGCGCTTGACCGCACCTTCCTTGCCCTCGACTATTTTGACGCAAGCATAAACCGCATAGCGGCATGGGTCATCGGTATGCGCAACCTCGAAAAGGCGCTTCTCAATGCTCTTCTGACTCCGCACGAGCAGCTTCGCGCTCTTCAGGACGCAGGCCGCTTTACCGAGCTGCTTGCGGCGCACGAAGAACTGAAAACACTGCCGATGGGAGCCGTATGGGAAGAGCTTTGCACCCGTGCGGGAGTTCCCGCCGACGGCAGCTGGATGGACGCGGTAAAACAGTACGAAAAGGACGTTTTTCCGACCCGCAGCTGAAAACACAGATAAAAAGCGCGCAACGCGCATATTGCAAACGAGAAAGTGAGGTCATTCAGTATGCTTTACCCGAAAAATAAGGATCGGGAACTGTCACCCGAGCTTTACGCCGCACCCACATCGGAGTACCGCGGCGCCCCCTTCTGGTCATGGAACTGCCGCCTCGAAAAGGACGAGCTGATGCGTCAGGCGGAGATACTCGGCAAAATGGGCTTCGGCGGCTATCATATGCACGTCCGCTCCGGCATGGACACCCCTTATCTCAGCCCCGAATTCATGTCTCTCGTGCACGCCTGCGTTGACAAGGCCGAAAGTGAGCATATGCTCGCATGGCTCTACGATGAGGACCGCTGGCCCTCGGGATTTGCGGGCGGTCTTGTTACAAAGGATGAAAAATACCGCATACGCTATCTTCTCTTCACTCCATTCTCATACGAAGAGGTCGGCGGCAAGGTACGCCACGGCAACGAACAGGCAACGGCTCTGCGCACCGGCAACGGCAGGCTGCTCGCGCGCTACTCGGTAACGCTCGACGGCAACGGCTGCCTTGCCTCATACCGTGTGCTTGCCGACGGCGAGAGCGCCGACGAGGGCGGCAGAGTGTTTTACGCCTATCTCGAACAGCCGCACACCTCCCCGCGCTACAACGGCTATACATATGTCAACACGATGGACAAAGCAGCCATCGAGCGCTTCATAGAAGTGACTCACGAGGCGTATTTCCGCGAGATCGGCGACCGCTTCGGCAAGACCGTGCCCGCGATATTCACCGACGAGCCGCAGTTCACGCACAAACAGACGCTGAAATTTGCGACATCCCTTGAAGACGTCGCGCTGCCGTGGACAGACGATTTTGACGACACCTACCGCGCGGCATACGGCGACACGATACTCGACAAGCTGCCCGAGCTCATCTGGGAGCTGCCCGAGGGCGTATCGGCTGCAAGATATCACTATCACGATCACGCCTGCGAGCGCTTTGCCGGGGCATTTGCCGACACCATCGGCTCATGGTGCGACGCGCACGGCATCGCCCTCACCGGACACATGATGAAGGAGCCGACTCTCGGCTCGCAGACCTCGGCTGTCGGCGAGGCAATGCGTTCTCTGCGCGCCTTTGCGCTGCCGGGAATAGATATGCTTGCCGACAGACACGAATACACCACCGCCAAGCAGGCGGCATCCGTCGCGCACCAGTACGGGCGCGAGGGCGTGATGAGCGAGCTTTACGGCGTGACGGACTGGGATTTCGACTTCCGCGGTCACAAGCTTCAGGGCGACTGGCAGGCGGCGCTCGGCATCACCGTGCGCGTTCCGCACCTTTCGTGGGTCTCCATGGAGGGCGAGGCAAAGCGCGATTACCCCGCCTCGATAAACTATCAGTCCCCGTGGTATGAAAAATACCCTCTCGTAGAGGATCACTTTGCACGCCTCAATACCGCTCTTACGCGCGGCACCCCCGATATACGCGTCGGCGTCATACACCCCGTCGAATCCTACTGGCTGCATTGGGGCCCCGCCTCACAGACCGCGCTTGAACGCGACACGCTCGATACGAACTTCCAGAACCTCACCGAATGGCTGCTCTTCGGCTCGGTCGATTTCGACTTTATCGCCGAATCCCTGCTTCCCGCCCAGTGCGCCGAGGGCAGCGCGCCTCTGACCGTGGGAAGGATGAAATACGACGTTGTGATCGTTCCCGGCTGCGAAACACTTCGCGCTACAACCTGCGAGCGGCTACGTGAGTTCCGTCGTGCGGGCGGCAGACTGATATTCATGGGCAGCGCACCGAAATATCTTGACGCCGTGCCGTCCGACGAACCGCGCAGACTGTACGACAGCGCCGAGCATATCGGCTTTACGCGCGGCGAGCTCCTTACCGCGCTCGACAGCGCAAGGACCGTCGATATCCGCCAGTCGAGCGGAGAGCTGACCGGCAACCTCGTTCATCAGCTCCGCCGCGACGGCGACGGGATGTGGCTCTTCATCGCCCAGGGCAAGCATCCCTACAACAAGGACATTTCAAGAAAACAAAGCATAAAGATAACCATAAACGGCATATGGCGCCCAACGGTCTACGACACGCTGAGCGGCAGCACGTCAAAGATCGGATTCAGGCACGAAAACGGCAGGACGGTGATAAACGCCGCGCTGTGGCTGCATGACAGCCTGCTTTTAAAGCTCGATCCGTGCGGCAGCGACGAATCGTATTCCCCCGCGCCCGCCGCCAAGGTCGCCGAAACTCCCGTGTCCGTTCCCTTCTGCGTTCCCTTCGCGCTCTCCGAGCCGAATGTGCTGCTGCTCGACCGTGCGGAGTTCGCATTTGACGGCGGAGAGCTCGAGCCCGCCGAGGAGCTTCTGCGCATAGATACCCTACTGCGCCGCAGGCTCGGGTGGGATCCGTGGGGCGGCAGCTCGAATCAGCCCTGGTGCATCCCCGCAGAACCGCCGACGCACACCTTAAAGCTGCGCTTTACGATCGACAGCCGCATACCGGTCACCGGTGCGCATCTGGCGCTTGAGGCGGCAGCCGACACGCGCATAACGCTCAACGGCGTCGCGGTCCCGTCGGTCACGGACGGTTATTACACCGACCGTTCGATAAAGACGGTAAAGCTCCCCGACATCCCCGCCGGAACGTCTGTGCTTGAGCTTGAAGCCCCCTTCGGCAAGCGCACTGCGACCGAATGGTGCTATCTGCTCGGTGATTTCGGCGTGCGCACCGCCGGCGCGCATACGTGGATCGAAAAATTGCCCGAGACCCTCGGCTTTGAGACGATCACGACGCAGGGACTGCCCTTTTACAGCGGCTGCATCAGCTATTTCTTCGACATCACGACGACC
>ERZ779737.2905-NODE-2905-length-10554-cov-2.246976_pt1 | contig 10554 bp, 8 predicted proteins | sample MGYA00511889_ERZ779737 | MGnify/ENA primary metagenome ERZ779737 (study PRJEB29588, sample SAMEA2163575) | human gut metagenome | biome: human gut; feature: human-associated habitat; material: faeces | place: Denmark | collected 2008/2010 ...
CTGATCGGAACGCCTTCGCCGGTGAAAAATTCAGGGGCGATGGAAGGGCAGTTTTCCGCAGGCGCAGTGAATCTTGAATTTGGATGAGCTCCTTTAACGAAGTCTTCACCTGCTGCCTTCTTTGCCTGTTCTTCCTGACCGTTCCAAGGTCTTGCCTGCCAGTCGAGACCGTTTGCAGGAGCCGGCTGATCAAGGCCTTCCCACCATACGGTGTTGTCATCAAGATTTCTTGCAACGTTTGTATAAATTGTATTTTTTTTGGTTGTCATCAAAGCATTGTTGTTTGTCTTTGAATTGGTTCCCGGAGCAACACCGAAGAAACCGTTTTCGGGGTTTACCGCATAGAGCCGGCCGTCGTCGCCGACGCGCAGCCATGCGATATCGTCACCGATGGTGTAAACCTTGTAGCCCTTTTCCTGTAAATGCTTAGGCGGAATCAGCATTGCAAGGTTCGTCTTGCCGCAGGCACTCGGAAATGCCGCGGATATGTATTTCTTTTCTCCGTTTGGAGCTTCCACGCAGAGAATCAGCATGTGTTCTGCCATCCATCCCTCGCGCTTGCCGAGAACGGAGCCGATGCGAAGTGCAAAACATTTCTTGCCGAGGAGAACATTGCCGCCGTAAGCGGAGTTGATGCTCCAGATTGTGTTCTCTTCCGGGAACTGTGCGATGTATTTGTTTTCTGCGTTGACCTGTGCCTTTGAATGTAAGCATTTTACGAAGTCTGCCCCTTTGTTGAGCTCTTCGATTACAGGGTCGCCGATGCGCGTCATGATATTCATGGAAAGAACCACATAGATGGAGTCGGTGATTTCGATGCCGATTTTGGAGAATTTGCTTCCCACAACGCCCATCGAATAAGGAATCACATACATTGTGCGGCCTTTCATGGATCCGTCAAAAAGCTTACGCATTTTTGCATACATTTCGTCCTTCTGAACCCAGTTGTTGGTAGGACCGGCATCTTTTTCTTCTGTCGTGCAGATTACGGTTCTTTTTTCATCTCTGGCAACATCTTTTGGGTCTGTACGGTAATAGTAACATCCCGGGAGTTTTTCCTCGTTCAGCCTAATCATTTCGCCGGTTTCAACCGCCAAAGCGCGAATTGCCTCAAGCTGTGCTTCGCTGCCGTCAATCCATACGATTTCTTCCGGCTTTGTCATAGCGGCACACTCGGCCACCCAGTCGGTTACTTTTTTGTTTTGAACCTCGATCATTTCATTTCCTCTCTTAATTAAACTATTTAACGCTTGCTTCTAAAGCGAGTTTCATCATGTTTGTGAAAGAATTCTGTCTTTCTTCGACGGTGCTCTTCGCACCGGTAACAAAGTTGTCACTTATGGATATGATGGAAAGTGCGTTGACATTGTTGTATGCTGCGTTCATGTAAAGCGCTGCGGTTTCCATTTCAACGGCCTTCACACCCATCTTTGCCCATTTTTTCCACCAATCGCCGAATTCATAGAAAACATCGCATGTAACCACATTTCCGGCCTTGAATTCAATTCCGGTTTCGTTTGATGCGACATAAACTTTTTTGATGAGTTCCCAGCTTGCACTCGGGCTGTACTGTCCGGGCACCTCAAAAGCGTGCTGATAGTTGGAATCAGTGGATGCTGCGAGGGCGAGGAAAACATCTCCAAGCTCAAGCTCATCTGTAAAAGCACCTGCGGTACCGATTCGGATAAGATTCTGAACACCGTACTCCGTGATGAGTTCCCACGAGTAGATTCCCATGGACGGCATGCCCATGCCGCTTCCTTGAACCGAAACGGGAACACCTTTGTATCGGCCGGTAAAGCCGTACATGTTGCGGATGTCGGTGTAGCGAACCGGCTCTTCCAAAAAGTTTTCTGCAATATATTGGGCTCTCAAAGGGTCACCCGGAAGCAGAACAGATTCTGCTATCTGGCCTTTTGAGGCAGCAATGTGTAATGACATGATTTGCTCCTTTCAAAATTGCGTAATTCATTAAAAGTTATTTATATTGTAACACCGCATTAGGACTGTTTTCCAGTACTTTTTTACCGATTTCCGCGGTATTGCGGCTTATTTTTACCGTTTCAAGGTTCGGACAGTCTGCGAAAGCTTCATCGCCTATGGAAAGGAGGTTATCCGAGCCCTCAAAATGCACGATGGAAGACCCTTTGAACGCTCCGTCTCTGATGCGGATTACGGAGGTCGGAAGGACAACTTCCTTCACATATTGATTGTTTCTGAAAGCTGTTTTTCCAATTTTTTCGACTGCCAGAGTCCGCTTGAGGTCCGTTTCGCGAAGCTCGTCCGTAACTTCGGCTTCAATGCTGCTTGGGATTTCAACCTTTGCGTCGGTGCCAAGGTAGGTTTTGATGGATGCGGATGTCTCGAAAATGTAGTACTCAAAATCACCGCGGGTTTCAAGCCGGAACTGCTTATGAGCAATGCTGGAACTTTCGTTTATATCTGTACCGAAAAGGCGGTCGATGGAAGAGCCGAGGTTTACGGCATGAGACGCCTTAAAGAGCACAAGGTCTTCCGGCTTTACCACGGCACGGATTTCATCTTCCAGCTTCTGCCTGTCGGCAAAATATTTGGATTCTATGCCAAGTTTTGCGGCGTCTTCAACCGTCAGACGGATGTTGATTCCGTAGGCGAGCAGAAGGTCTACCTTGTGCTTGGCAAGAACACCGGCAATTTGATGGTGTGTTTCTTCACTGATGTCTCCAAGTGCCAGAATATCGCCGAGCACGGCTATGCGTCTGCCGCCGTTTGCAACAGGAATGTCGTCCATTGCGGCAAGGGTGTTTTCGATTGCCAGAAGAGAACTGTTGTAGCAGTCCGCAAAAATGTGGTACCCGCAAGGATGAATGATGTTCTGGCGCATACCGGAAGGCCGGTATTCCGCGATGCCTGCGAGAATTTCTTCCGGCTTAAGGTTAGGAGCCCTGCCGACCGCGTAGGCGACAACGGCATTGAGCACATTGTGCTCTCCCGGAACGAAAACTTCGGCATTGTGTTCCTCGCCGGACAGCTTATCAACGATTGTGAAACGAAGTCCGGCTTCCTCGGTTTTTTCGATGTTTTTTGCATAGTAATCAGCCTCTTCGTTTCGCAGGCTGTATGTGATGACCTTCTGCGTGAACGGATGGGACATCAGAATTTCGTCGTCATAGTTTACAAAAGCAAGCCCGTCAGGCTTTCCGTAGGTGGAAAGAGAGAGTTTGTCTTTTGCCAGCTCTTCCCGGCTGCCGTAGCTTTCCACGTGAGAAACCCCGATGTTCGTGTAGACTGCCATGTCCGCTTCGAGCTGCTTTGCCGAAATTTCAATGGTACGCGGAGCAAAAGCACCGACCTCCTGCAGATACACATTCGTTGGGCGTTTGAGTTTCTGAATGTTTCTGGTGATGGAAAACATGGAATTGTTGTTCCCTTTGGAAACCAACGGATTCTTGTAATGCGCACGCAGCACGGCCTCGATCATTTCTTTTGTTGAAGTTTTGCCGACAGAACCGGTAAGTGCGATAACTTTCGATTTATGTATGGAACGTATGTAGTGCGATGCACGAATGTAGGCATCGGTGATGATGCTGTAGCCGTCTTCGTTTGTATCGGTAATCAACAGGGAGTTTTCAAAATCGCATGGTTCGTTTGTAATAATGCAGAGGCATCCGGTGCTGACTGCACGTTCAAGAGGGTCTTCCGCATAGCCGGAGGAAAGCGGCCCGACCTGCCAGTACATGAAGACCGAGCCCGGTGTCAGCCTGCGCGGATCCGCGGTGAAATCGCTGACCGGGTGGTCCGCAAGTGCTTCAAATTTTTCAGGAAATGGAAGCCCGGCGATTTCAAAAAAACGCTTCAATGTGAGCTGGCGTTTCTCTTTATAGGCTGCAATTGCCGCTTCTTTTTCCGCCTGCTTGCGGGCTGCTTTCTGCTCTTCGGTTTCCGTACTGCGGTTCTTTGCTTTTTTTCCGAATAAAATCATTTGTACATCGATTCCTTTCTTTGAAAATCCGGGGGAATGCACGCAGGACGCTCCCTCGGCAGGGTATTCCGTATGAGAAAAAAACCATGGGAGACACATCCATGGTTTTTTGATTGCTCATGCTGTGCATTTAACTTATGCACGGGTGGGGACGGGTGAGACTTATTTTGCTGCCTTTGCAGTGTTGAATCTTTTTGTTAATCTGGAAACCTTTCTGGAAGCAGCGTGCTTGGAGATTGTTCCCTTAGCAGCAGCCTGCATCAGTTTCTTTTCTGCTAAATGAAGCTTTTCAGCAGCAACTTCGAGGTTACCCTCAGCCATTGCAGCTTCGAAGTTCTTTAAAACAGCCTTAAGATGATTCTTAATTCTTCTGTTTCTTGCAGTTTTCTTGTCGATAACTCTGATTCTTTTCTTTGCGGATTTAATGTTTGCCATGTGTTTTTCACCCCACTTTATTAAAATTTTCATGCTTTCCGAATGCCGCAGATGGCACCCGGAAAAAGACATAAATTCGCAATTTGAATTATATACGAATAATGTTGAGATTGCAAGGGGAAAATAGGAAAAAGCACAAAAAGATTTTGGACGGGGCACGGCAGACCGCATGAGAGGATTGATGCCACCGCAGCCTCGGGGCGCGGCAAAAGAAAATTTTGTACAACTTTTTGCGAAAATTGCGCGCTTCACATATTGAAAAAACTGAAAAGAAAGATTGCATGCAAACTGAGAGGAGAACACGAAGAAATGAATTACAGAACAGACCTTGCCGTCGAACTTGATGAGATGCTCACGGCGGCACGGCGCGGAAGCGGCACACCGGAGGCGGGTGCGCCCGTCCACAACATAACCGGATATCTCAAAAAACAGTCGCAGATTGATGAGGACATTTCGGTCATCGATATTGAGATTACAGATGAAGAGGGCGAGCGCGCATTCGGAAAACCCAGGGGCCGATATGTGACGCTGGAAGTTCAGGGCGTCATTGAGCAAAGGAACGGCATAAAGGAGAGGGCAGCCGCGGCTTTGGCGGATGAACTTGCCAAGTTTGTCAAACATGATTATTATCTCAAGGCACTCGTTGTGGGACTCGGGAACGAAAAGGTGACGCCGGACAGTCTGGGACCGCACACGGCAGACAAGGTGAAGATAACGTCGCACCTTTTTGAAATTTTTGAGTGCGACGGGGACTGGGATTATTCAAATGTGTGCGGTTTCAACCCCTCTGTCACCGGCATAACTGGGCTTGAAACCGCAGAATTGATAGACAAAGTGGTTTCCCTGGCGAGGCCCGATGTGGTCCTTGCCATCGATGCCCTTGCCGCAAAGGACATCAAGAGACTCAGCACGACGATTCAGATCTGCGACACGGGCATCATGCCCGGAGCGGGCATGGGAAACCGTCGCAAAGAAATCAGCAGGAAGACTGTGGGCTGTCCGGTGATCAGCATAGGCGTTCCAACCGTAATCGACGCGCGCACGCTTATCATGGATGCAGCTGAAGAAATCAAGGCAGCCGGCGGAGACGCAGAAGGCAGGGCTGCCGGCTGCACGCAGGAGAAACTGCAAAACTACCTGGAGGAAGGCAGCTTTGACATGATTGTGACCTCCACGGACATCGACGAAATAATCAAGGATTTTGCCGATATTATTTCAAATGCCATAAATATAACCTTGCATCCCGGCATATATTCTAAGGTGAAATAAAGCCGAAGGGGGAGCATCCCCGAAAGGAAAGAAAACCGGAGGGGAAAGCCGAAATGAAAAAAAACCTGGCAAAGTTTGTGTTGACCGTATATGTCCTGAGCACAGCAATATTCTATGCAGTTATCCCGAAGGCAGAGATGGGCGAAGGACTTGCGGCAGTTTTTGCGGAGAAAAAAACCGAAATGAATCCTACCAATTTCGGCATAATGTGCATTTCAGCGGTTTACCCAAACATCGACATCAAGCCGGTCAAGGCTCAGAGCGGGACACAGGAGGGCGGCATAACGCAGGCAGGAATAGGGCAGACCGGCACGCAGGAAAGCCGCACGAAAGGGATCGGCAAAGAAAGCGGCAGCACCGAAAAGCCGGATGTGGAAGTGGTTGTGAATGATTCCGACAAGGACACAAAGCCACGCGTTTTCGGCAAAGACCCGGTGGTTCTGATTGTCCATACCCATGCGACAGAGTCTTATCTTCCGTCATCCGAGGGCAACTATCACCGCAAGGGCAGACTGAATACGGTAAGGGATGCGGGGGATGTTTTAGCAGAAACGCTTGACAAGGAAGGAATCCCATGTGTGCACGATTCCACTCTCCACGACGAAAAATCCTACAACCAGGCATACAGCCGTTCCTATGAGACAACAGAGGCTCTGCTCAAAAAATATCCGAGCATCGAGTGCGTCATCGACCTGCACCGAGATGCAGTTCCGGGCAAGGTATCGGTTGCCACGGTCTCCATCGGCGGCAAAAAGTGTGCGAAATACTCCTATGTTGTGAGCAACGCCGTGGAAACATACGCAAGCAATCTGTCTTTCGTGCGCAAGATGAACGAGACTGCGACGAAAAATTATGACGGATTTACGGGAAATATTCTGGAGAGAGGTTACCGTTACAATCAGAACCTATCCTCCAAATACATGCTCCTTGAAATCGGCTACAATCGAAACGATATCGAGGAGGTACGCAATACTGCGGAATACTTCGGGAAAATACTGGCGGAGACGCTCAAGAAAGGAAACTAAAGAGAAGGAAAATGAAGAATTTCTGGGAATGTGTGCTGATTGCGATGCTTTTTTTCGCGGCGACAACGGCACTTTTGCATGTGGATGAACAAGCGTCGAGAAGATGCGGATATGAAGAAGCATTTTCGGCAAAAAAAGTTGAAATTTTCCAACATATGCATTAAAATATACTATGAGTAAATATGCTCAAACGAAAAACAAAAGAAAAAACAAAATTAAAGACAACAGAGGAAAACACAAGTATGGATTATCAGAAATATATAAGAAATTTCAGCATTATCGCGCATATCGACCACGGCAAATCAACGCTGGCAGACAGGCTCATCGAAAAGACCGGCCTTGTTGCGGAGCGCGACATGAAAGAGCAATTTTTGGACAATATGGACCTGGAAAGAGAGCGGGGAATCACCATCAAGCTGCAGACGACTCGTCTTGTGTACAAGGCAAAGGACGGCAATGAATACATTTACAACCTCATCGACACTCCGGGACATGTGGACTTTACATATGAGGTTTCGCGTTCGCTTGCGGCATGCGAGGGAGCGGTGCTTGTCGTGGATGCAACGCAGGGCGTGGAAGCACAGACACTTGCGAATGTGTACCTTGCGCTGGATGAAAATCTTGAGATTCTGCCGGTACTGAACAAAATCGACCTTGCCTCGGCAAGACCGGATGAGTGCAAAGAAGAAATCGAAGAAATCATCGGCCTGGATGCCCAGGACGCACCGCTGGTATCCGCAAAGACGGGACTTGGGGTCGAGGGCCTTCTCGAACGCATTATCGATGCGATTCCGGCACCGGAGGGGGATGAAAACGGCAAGCTCAAAGCACTGATTTTTGACTCAAAATACGATAACTATCTGGGCGTAATCATTTATGCCAGAATCAAGGACGGCAGCGTGAAGAAGGGCGACATCATACGCCTCATGGCAACGAACAAAAAATATGAGGTTACGGAAGTCGGAATCTGCGCACCGAATCTCATCCCGACCAAACAGCTCAAGGCCGGCGAGGTGGGGTATATCTGTGCTTCAATCAAGCAGGTCGCCGACGCCAGAGTCGGAGATACCATCACACTTGACGCCGATCCTGCGGACGAGCCGCTTCCGGGCTACAAGAAAGTCCAGTCCATGGTTTACTGCGGAATCTACCCGGCAGAAGGGGAAAAATACGAGAGCGTAAAGGATGCACTCGAAAAACTTCAGGTTAACGATGCAGCGTTTAACTTTGAGCCGGAGACATCGCAGGCACTCGGCTATGGCTTCCGATGCGGTTTTCTGGGACTTTTGCACATGGAAATCATCGTCGAAAGACTGGAAAGAGAATTCAATCTCGGCGTTATTACCACATCACCGAGCGTTATCTATAAGGTTGTAAAGACGGACGGCACGGTTGAAATGCTTCAGAATCCGTCAAACCTTCCGACGCCGCAGGAAATCGATCACATTGAAGAGCCGATGGTAAAAGCGAACATCATGATTCCAAACGATTATGTGGGAAGCATTATGGAACTTTGCCAGCAGAGAAGAGGCACGATGCTTCATATGGAATACATTACGCCGACCAGAGTTCAGCTGCATTATGACATGCCGCTCAACGAAGTTATTTACGATTTCTTCGACGCACTGAAATCCAAGACGCGCGGCTACGGCTCGCTTGAATACGAGTTTGACCGGTACGAAAAGTCACAGCTTGTGAAACTCGACATCATGCTGAACAAGGAACTTGTGGACGCATTCTCCATGATCGTGCATGAATCCGAGGCTTATCAGCGCGGCAGATTTGTCTGTGAAAAGCTCAAAGGCATTATTCCGATGCATCAGTTTGAGGTGCCGATTCAGGCGGCAATCGGACAGAAGGTTATTGCCCGCGAGACCGTAAGGGCATACCGCAAAGACGTAATCGCAAAATGCTACGGCGGCGACATTTCCAGAAAGAAGAAGCTGCTCGAAAAGCAAAAAGAAGGCAAGAAGCGCATGCGTCAGTTCGGAACGGTTGAAGTGCCGCAGGAGGCTTTCACGGCGGTTCTCAAGTATGACGACAACAAATAGCGGCAGGAATGCCGCGGCGAATGAATAAGGCAAAGTAAGAATATGCAGAAAGATAACACGAGAGGAATCTACATTCATATACCGTTTTGCATGAGCAAATGCCCGTATTGTGATTTTTACTCAGTGCCCGGTGCGAAGACCGGAAAGATTGAAGCCTTTGCGGCAGCACTCGAAAACGAGATTGATTTTTATGCGGAAAGATATGCCGAAAAGCCAATCGAAAGCATTTACTTCGGCGGCGGAACGCCCGGACTTCTCAACGAAAATTGCTTTGAGAGACTCATGGATGCTCTGAAGATGAAATTCAACCGCGACGGAGTGATCGGGAACGCAAAGTATAACGGCTACGGCGTAAGCCCTACCGCCTGTCACGGACTTGCGGAGGTCGCCGAAAGCTTTGTCGATTACAACGGACAGGGAGTGCACACAAAGCAGCCATGCTTCTCCAATGAGGAGAATATCGAAATTGCCTGCGAGTATTACACCGACAAGTTAAGAAACATGCTTGCCTCCGGACTCAAGGTGGGACGCGATATAACCGATATCGATATTTCGCAGGTGGATTCCGCAGATTTCTGTCAGTGCAAGAACTGCATGGAGCTTATCGCATACGACAGGACAAACGCCGCTCCTGTCGTGCGCTTCACAAACGCCGTTGCAGATGCGATCGCGGAGATCGATCCCGCCGTATACGTTGTTATGGGGGCATACCTGGGAACCACCAAGCCCCCGCAGAAAACAAAGCTCAGCCCTAACGTGTCCGTCTGGTACTGCTTCTATAACGATCTTAACAAGCACGTTTGCTACAATCATCCGCTGAGCGGGGAGGAATGCTCGGCAGGGGATGTTTCAAACGCGGTCTACGCCGAGGAAATGAAAACGTGGAGTACAATGACCGATATGTTCGGTGTTTGGTTTTATCCGGGCACTTGGTTTGCAAGTCCGTTTTCAAGCTGCATGCTCTTCAACATTCTTGACGATTTCAGATTCGCGAAGAAATACGGCGTTGACGGGATTTTTGTCGATCCGATGTTCATAAATCCTACGGACGGTATACTCGACTATCTTTACCGCGTGCTCCAGTGGAATTGCGATGTGACCGACGAAGAGTATAGCGCAATGATAAAAGAGTATTTTGAAATCATGTACGGTCCGGGATATGAGAATATATGCGAATATGCCGTACTGTGGGATAGGTCGGGCGGAGATAGATGCTGGAGCTCCATGGCGTGGTCAAATCCCGCCGAACGGATTGACCTCGGATTTTACGCAAAGATGTACGATTATATGATAACGCTGTTTGACGATGCGGCGCACCTTGCAGCAAACGAAAAGCAGGAATTCCGCGTCCGCCGACTTTCCATGCAGATGCAGTATATCGGGCTTATTGCTTCGTATGACGGAATGTATAAAGGCGGTGTAGGTGATGAGAAAAACGAGTATCTTGCACGGTGGAATGCTTTCGTTGGCGACTGCGCCGACTATCCGCTTTATTTCGAAACGGACGGAGACAAAAAGATGTCCTCGGACGAAGGCTTCTTCGACGGATTTGATATAACGAAAGATAATCCCGCCGCACTGATGTCGGGAACAACAAAGTATTTCGGGAATTGGTGGGAATGACATAACAGCGTGTAAGGACGGCGGCATCGCCGTCCTTACGGCTTTGAAGAATTACTTTTCACGATTACTTTAATACAGCGTGAATTTTATCGGAAAAATCTTCAAAAGCTATTGACACCGCCCCTTTTTTAGTCCATAATGTCTTTTGTAAATACGATGACGCCGTCACCGTCCGCGTTGTCACTGTCAC
>ERZ779737.2906-NODE-2906-length-10553-cov-2.551724_pt1 | contig 10553 bp, 10 predicted proteins | sample MGYA00511889_ERZ779737 | MGnify/ENA primary metagenome ERZ779737 (study PRJEB29588, sample SAMEA2163575) | human gut metagenome | biome: human gut; feature: human-associated habitat; material: faeces | place: Denmark | collected 2008/2010 ...
AACTAAAAGACAAATTAAAGAAAGAATAGATTTAGTAGATGTAGTAGTGCATGTAGTAGACTCTAGAATTCCAAAAAGTTCTTTTATAAATGATATAAACGAATTTACTAAAAATAAAGAAAAGATATTAGTATTCAGTAAATATGATTTATGTGATAAAGAAGAAACTTTGAAATGGAAAAACTATTATGAAACTCTAGGCTATACTGTTATATTAAGTGAACTAAACGATAACAAAGTTAAAAACAAAATAATAGATGCTGTTAATCTTTTAATGGAAAAAGTAAACTTAAAAAGGGAAAAAAATGGTTTGCTTCCAAAGAAAGCAAAAGTTATGGTAGTAGGTGTATCTAATGTTGGTAAAAGTACGTTAATAAATAAACTTGTGAATAAAAAAGTTCAGACAGTTGGTAATATGCCAGGAGTCACAAAGAGTATAAATATGATTAAAATTAATGATAAAATAGATTTAATTGATACTCCAGGAGTATTATGGCCAAAATTTGAAAGTGAAGAAATTGCATTCAAATTAGCAAGTATGACAATTATTAAAGAGGAAGTTTTACCGCTTGATGAAGTATGTATATATATACTTGAAACATTAAATAAGTACTATAAAGAAATACTAAAAAGCACATTTGGATTAGATAATTTTGATATTAATGAAGTATATGAAGTATACGAAATAATAGGAAAATTTAAAAACTTTCCAAAAGTTGGTGGAGAACCTGACTTTGATAGAATAAATAAATATATAATTAATTCCATTAAAAATGGTACCTTAAAAGGTATTACTTTTGATAAATGTAATTAATTTTATACAAAGTGTTGACTTATTGTACTTTATATGGTATAATTAAAATCAGTTAAGGGGGATAAGAATTATGGGATTTAAAAAAAATATTGATAATGCTCGTTTAGTAACACCTGAAAGAGCTGAATCCATAATGAATGAATGTATTGAAATTAAAGAAAGGTTTGGATTAGATAGATTTTCAATTGATAAGATTAGTAAATTTTACTTATATAATATAACTATCAGAGTAGGTACTGTACAAGATACATTAAAGTATTTAGTAGACACTTTAAAAGCACTTGGTAAAGATGAAGATGATATAAGATATTATTTAATTAAAAATGGGTCAGTTTATTTAGCAGATGTTGCTGACTTTAAAGCAAGACTTTCCATATTAAATAGATGTGGATTACTAGAAGATACACTATTAAATCATAGTAATATATTAACTCATGCAACTTCTACAAGAATTTTATCTACTCAATTTTTATATTCTATATGTAAAAGCAAAGAATTTAAAGTAGATATGAATGAAATAAATATATTAAAAGATATGTCTTTAGAAAAGAAAAAAGAGTTATTAAACAAATATAGATTAACTGCAGAAGAATTATTTACATTAAATTATACTCTTAGAAAAAGTATTAATCAGTTAAGAAAAGAAAATACTGAAAATAGTTTAAAATTAAAATAGGAAAAAAATCCTATTTTTTTATTGCATTTTTAATACTAATTTTAATATTATATTTATTATTGTTATCAGTGTATTCTATTCCTTTATTTAACTTATATTCATAAATATCACCAGTGGTAAACAAGTTATAAGTACTAGTTGGAGTCTCACCATAAAATACTGCAATGCTATCAGAAAGTACCATAACTGCTAGACTTGCCGAATTATCATCTTTATCGATATCAATTTCAACATAATCCTTTTCAATGTTAAATTTATAAGTATTTTTAGTCCCTGTATCAAAAACAATATTAAAAGTAGTAGAAGTAGTACTTGCTTTAACATTAACTCCAGTTTTTTGATACTCTAAAATAGTCTGATTATTATTGAAAATATTTGCAATATTGTCTAACATGATTTTATTATCCTCAACAATTTGCCTTTTTTCAATAAATCCCAAAGTTCCTAAAACCATAAAAATAATTATAAATAAAACACATAAAATAATCCTAACTAAATTCTTCACATTTTCACTCCCTTATTCTATTAAGATTATACTATAAAAATGAAAAAAATAAAAGAGAAGAAATTAAATACTTCTCATTTTATCCATATCTTTATAAGGATTATCTTTATCAATTCTATCAGTAAACATAATTCCATCTAAGTGATCCATTTCGTGTTGAAAAGCAACACTAATTTCTTCTCTCACACGTTCTTCCTTATAATTACCATTTATATCATAAAATCCAACTGTAATTCTAGCATGTCTTGGAACAATACCATCAACCTCTCTGTTAACACTTAAACATCCTTCTCCTTCTTCGACATAAATAAGCTCATTAGAATAACTAATAAGTTTTGGATTAATTACTGTATACTCGGTAAAACTACCATCTTCATTTTTGTATGAAATAATAAATATTCTTTTTAAAACACCAAGTTGACAAAAAGCAAGTCCCATTCCGGGTCTTAAATCCAATTCTTCACATTTCTTATCATCTTGACTAAGTCTTAAATATTCATATGCATCATCAATTAAATCTAAATATTTTTTATCTAATGGAAAACTCACTTCTGTACTTACTTTATGTAAGACGCTTTCCTTTTCATCTAATATATCTACTAATTTTAGCATGAACATCACCTCAATTACGCTAGTATTGTACCAAAAAAATTACTAAAAATCAATATTTTCTACAAATTAAAATAATTCATTGATTTAAAGAAATAAAAATGTTATTCTTTTAATGGAGGTAATATAAATGTTAAAATGGGATGAAGAATATTTAAGACTATGTAGAAAAATATTAAGTGAAGGAAAAGAGGTTGAAAATAGAACTATTAATAATACCATAAAGATACCTAGTTATAATTTTAATTTAGATGTAAGTAAAGAGTTTCCAATTTTAACTATAAAGAAGTTGTATAGTAGACAAGCTTTTCTAGAATTACTTTGGATTTATCAAGTTGGAAGCAATGATGTTAATTGGCTTCAGGATAGAAAAGTTAGTATTTGGGATGAATGGAAAATAGATGAGTCTGGTTATTGGAATGCTTTTCAAAAACAAGTAAATAAAGATGGGAAACACGAAATCAAAGAAATTCATAAATACTTTGGTAAAGAGTACGCTGGTACTATAGGTGAAGCATACGGCTATATTGTAAACAAATATAAAGGTGTAGATAGAGTACTTAACCTAATCAAGAATAATCCTGAAGCAAGAGATAACGTAATGAGTTTATGGTATAATTGTCACTTAGATAAAGGAGTTATGAGACCTTGCGTGTGGGCACATGAAGTAGACATAACTAATGGAACACTAAATATGTATGTACATCAAAGGAGTTGTGATGTTCCATTAGGACTACCATTTAATGTAACACAGTTTGCAGCCTTAATGCAAATGTATGCAAGAGTAGGTGGATATAAAGTAGGAACACTTAGTTGGAGTATCAAGGATGCTCATATCTATACAAATCAAGCAAGTATGATTAAAGAACTTTTAGAAAGAGGAAAAACTCTTGCAATATATGAAGGTTATAAAAATAAAATGTGGATGGAAGGCCAAATAGAAAACTACAAAGAAGAGTATGAGAAAATATTAAAAACCTTAACAAAAGAAGAACTTTTAAATTTAAAGAAAGGTGTAGTACCTGAAGTATTAAAGGATGTTGATTTAAAACTAAAAATATGTGATTATGTACTTAACCCACCAAGTCCAGAATTATGGTTAAATCCGGATGTAAAAGATTTCTATAAATTTAATAATGATGATGAATGTAAAGATATTAAAGTACTAAACTATAAAGATTTAGGAAAAATAGATATACCGGTAACAGAATAATGAAACTAACAATAATTGCAGCCATAGGTAAAAATAACGAACTTGGAAAAAATAATGATTTAATCTGGCATATAAAAGAGGACTTAAACTTCTTTAAAGCAATAACTGAATTTAATTATATTGTAATGGGAAGAAAAACACTAGAAAGTTTACCAAAAAAACTAAAAAATAGAAAATATATAGTTATCTCTAGAACACTTAAAAGTTGTGAAGATTACATTGTATATAATAGTATAGATGACTTTCTAAATAATTTTACTCCAGAAAAAAATAGAAGTGTATACATAATTGGAGGTGCTTCTATATATAAAGAAATGCTTCCATATACAACTAATATGTTAATAACACATATAAATAGTGAAAGTGAGTGTGATGAATACTTTCCAGAAATACCTGTGTCTTTATTTAAAGGTATCGAAATTGGTAAGTATTATGATGAAAAAAAGAACCTCACTTATACAAGAAAATTTTATATACAAAAAAAGGAAGACTGAACTTCCTTTTTTTAGTTATTATAGTTTAAGAAACCTGCTCCAAAAACTACAACTAATAAAATAAATAGAACTAATATAATAGCAGCGCCATATCCGTATCCACCATAACCATAACCATAGTTTCCATAACTAGGACAGCAGTAATTATTGTATCCAGTGTTTCCATATCCACCACTATAACCATAATAATACATAAAAACCCTCCTTTTACTTTCTATAATAATATAAGCAAATTTGTAAATTTTGACATTATTATAGACTATTTTAAAAAAATATTTTGAAAAACTATTTATTTGTGTTATTATATATATAGTGATAATATGAAGAAAACAAGTATATTTAGTAAAATTGATAAACCACTTTTTATAATGTGTATATTATATAGTATAGTAGGAGTGATTATGGTACTTAGTGCTTCTAGCGTAAGTGCTGTTTTAAAATACAAAGAAAGTCCATATTACTTTTTTACTAGACAACTTGTTTTCATCGTAATAAGTTACATAGTAGGCTTATTTATAATACTAAGAATGCCCATTAAAACATATAAAAAATTAGTACCATTTGCTTTATTTGGAGTATTTTCATCACTTGCATACTTACTTATAAGTGGAGACTACACTAATGGTGCTCGTTCATGGATAGACTTAGGTTTCTTTAGTTTGCAACCGAGTGAATTTGCAAAAACAGTTCTAGTTCTCTTTATGGCAATATATTATGGTAATATGGTAGATAAGAAAAATGTTAAATATGAGTTTTTTGTCCCACTAGGTATTGCAATAATTATATTCTTTTTAGTAGCCTTACAACCTGATCTTGGAACAGCTATCATAATTGCTGGTATAGTATTTCTAACATTCCTAGCAATTCCATTTCCTAGTAATCAACTGGCTAAAACTCTAAAAATAATCGGAGGGACAGTTGCAGTTTTAATGATGGTATTCATTCTAAGTGGAAGTGATTTCTTAACAGATATGCAAAAATCACGTCTAACATTTAAAGCACCATGTACAAGATACACAGAAGAAACAGGTTACCAAGTATGCAATGGATTTATAGCAATAAATAACGGAGGCTTATTAGGCAAGGGACTGGGTAACTCAACACAAAAATACTTATATTTACCAGAAGCACATACAGATTTTATATTTCCAATAATGGTTGAAGAAATGGGCCTAATATTTGGAATAATATTTATATTTGGTTATATGTTTATATTATGGAGAATAGTAATAGTTGCTAAAAGAAGTTATAACCTGAGAAACTCAATAATATGTTATGGAATAGCAATATATTTATTCTTACACTTAATGGTTAATTTTTTAGGTATACTAGCACTTATTCCTCTTACAGGTGTACCAGTACCATTCTTAAGTTATGGCGGCTCATTTACAGTTAATGTAATACTTTCAATGTTTATAGTACAAAGAGTTTCCGTAGAAAATAACATAACAAAACTAAAAAGAGAAATGTCAAGAATATAAAAATAATAAAAATCTTCAAATTTTGTAGAAGATTTTTTCTTTTTAAGATATAATAATATACGTGATGTATTATGAAAATGAGTGAAGTAGATATTAATATGTTAAGTCCAATGATGAAAGAATACTATAAAACCAAAAGTGAATACATGGATGTTTTATTATTCTATCGTCTAGGAGACTTTTATGAAATGTTTTTTGAAGATGCAATAACTGCAAGTCATGAACTAGAACTAACATTAACTGGCAAAAATGCTGGTTTAAAAGAAAGAGTACCAATGTGTGGAGTACCACATCATGCAGTAAACGTATACCTAGAAAAACTAATTGACAAAGGCTACAAAGTCGCAATATGTGAACAAGTAGAAGACCCAAAAACAGCAAAAGGAATAGTAAAAAGAGAAGTAGTAGAAATAGTAAGTAAAGGAACTCTTACAAATACTGAATCACTTGATGAAACAAACTATAACTTTATAGGTTTCATTACTGACTATAACTATGTATATGCATTATCCTATTTAGACTTATTAAGTGGTAAAGTTTATTGTACTTTTATAAGTCATGACAAAGAAAAACTACTTAGTGAAATAGTTAGTTTAAGTATAAAAGAAATAGTAGTAAATTCTAACTTTGATAACGAATTAATTTTAAATCTAAAAAAATATAACATATTTGTAAGTTATTATGACAAAGACACATCTAACATAAATAGAAATAAAGTTAGTTGTTTAAACGATGCGAAATTAGAAAATAACACATTAAAACTAATTAGCTATATTACATTTAACCAAAAAAAAGAAATTAAACATCTTATGGACCCAGTAATAGTAGACTCTAAAATGTATTTAAGTTTAGATAAAGAGTGTATAAGAAATTTAGAATTAGTAGAAACAATAAGAAACAAAGATAAAATGTATAGTTTATTATGGTTTCTAGATAAAACAAAAACAAGTATGGGGTCTCGTTTATTAAGAGAATTTGTATTAAAACCTAGTGTACAACTTGATGAAATAAATCATCGTCATGATTTAATAGAATTATTTAATAAAGAATATCTAATTAGAAGTGAATTAAGAGATTATTTTTATCAAATATATGACTTAGAAAGATTAGTAGGTAAAGTATCAATTAACAGCTTAAATGGAAGAGATTTATTACAACTTAAAAGTAGTTTAGGAGTACTTCCTGATATAAATTTATGTTTAGAATCCCTACATTTAGATAAATTAGAAACATTTAACGACCTATATAACCTACTTGAAGAGTCTATAGACTTAGATGCACCTATAACTATTAAAGAAGGAGGTATCATCAAAGAAGGTTATAATGCTGACTTAGATACTTTAAAAAACATTAGAAAAAATGGTAAAGATTATATAAGTAAATTTGAAAGTGAAGAAAGAGAAAGAACAGGTATTAAAAACTTAAAAGTTGGTTATAACAAAGTATTTGGTTACTATATAGAAGTTAGTAAAGGACAAGCAGATAATGTAAAAGAAGAATTTGGATATATTAGAAAACAAACAATAAGTAATAGCGAAAGATTTATAACACCCTCTTTAAAAGAAAAAGAAGATATGATACTTAATGCCGAAGATAAAATAAAGGAATTAGAATATTCTATCTTTTTAGAGATAAAAGAAACAGTAAGTAAATATATTAGTAGTTTACAAAAGTTGAGTGATAGAATTGCATTTTTAGACTGTATGATAAGTTTAAGTGTAGTAAGTGATGAAAATCATTTTGTAAGACCAACAATTAGTACTAATCATGAATTAAAAGTACTAGAAGCAAAACATCCAGTAGTAATGAAAGTGATAAAAGATGAATATGTAAGTAATGACATAATTATGGATAATGATACATCTATTCTTATGATAACTGGACCAAATATGAGTGGTAAAAGTACATACATGAGAACTCTTGCAATAATAGTAATACTAAATCAAATAGGTTGCTTTGTTCCAGCAAGTACTGCAGTTTTACCAATTTTTGATAAGATATTTACTAGAATTGGAGCATCTGACGACTTAGTAGGTGGAGAAAGTACATTCATGGTTGAAATGAAAGAAAGTGCAAGAGCCCTTAAAAATGCAACAATAAATAGTTTAATACTATTTGACGAATTGGGTCGTGGAACAAGTACATATGATGGAATGAGTTTAGCAGGTAGTATAATAACTTACGTAAGTAAATACATAAAATGTAAAACAATGTTTAGTACTCACTATCATGAACTTACTGAATTAGAAGGTAAGCTTCCAGGTGTTAATAATTACTGCATTGCCGTAAAAGAAAAAGGTGATGATATCATTTTCCTGCGTAAGATAGTAAAAGGTGGTGCTGATAAGAGCTACGGAATTCAGGTCGCAAGACTTGCCGGAGTTCCGCAGTCAGTTACGGACAGGGCGAAAGAAATCGTAGAAGAACTGGTGCAGGCAGATGTAACCGGACGTATCAAGGACATTGAAGTGCAGGGACAGGAATCTTCCAAACAAAAAACAAAGCATTTTGATGAGGTAGATCTTGCCCAGATGTCATTATTTGATACCGTAAAAGACGACGACGTAATTAAGGAGATTAAGGATCTGGATCTAGCCAATCTGACTCCGATCGACGCATTAAATACATTATATCAGCTTCAGAACAAGCTGAAAAACAGGTGGTAAACGATGAGTAAAATTCACGTGTTAGACCCGATTACAATTGATAAGATAGCAGCAGGAGAGGTCATTGAAAGACCTGCTTCTGTTGTAAAAGAACTGGTAGAAAATGCCATCGACGCAGGTGCTACGGCAATTGTGGTAGAGATAAAAGAGGGCGGGATTTCTTTTATGCGTATTACAGATAACGGATGCGGGATTGAACGGGATGACGTCCGTTCTGCATTCTTACGGCATTCAACGAGTAAAATCCGTTCTGTAGATGATCTGGTCCATATCGGTTCACTGGGCTTTCGCGGTGAAGCGTTATCCAGCATCTCTGCAGTTGCACAGGTAGAACTGATTACCAAGACCAGGGACCAGACCTTCGGAACTTTATATCGTATCGCAGGCGGCAAAGAGGAAGACCTTGAAGATACCGGAGCACCGGACGGAACGACATTTATTATAAGGCAGTTGTTCTATAATACTCCGGCCAGAAGAAAATTTTTAAAGACACCTATGACTGAAGCAAGTCATGTAGGAGATCTGATGACAAGACTTGCACTTTCGCATCCACACATTTCTTTTCAGTTTATCAACAACGGACAGTCGAAATTGCATACATCCGGCAACGGCAAACTCAAAGATGTGATCTGCCATATCTATGGACGTGATATCGCAGCAAATCTTCTAAAAGCAGAATACGATGCAAAAGGCCTGAAAGTCACAGGATTTCTCGGGAAACCAATCATTTCCAGAGGAAACCGTAATTTTGAAAATTATTATGTCAATGGAAGATATGCCAAGAATAATATCATTTCCAGAGCCATTGAAGACGCATATAAAGATTTTACCATGCAGCACAAGTATCCGTTCGTGGTACTGCATATCGAGATTGACGGTGAACATGTAGACGTCAATGTACATCCAACTAAAATGGAACTGCGTTTTAATAACCAGCAGGAAGTATATAATGCCATCTACTCAGCGGTTGATCAGGGTCTTCACGAGAAAGAACTGATCCCGCATGTGGAGATGCCGGAACCAAAGCCGGTTGTTTCCAATACACCGGCATATGCGCCGAAACCAAAGACTGGATCTGTTTCTCAGACTCCGGCGGCGGTCCAGACAGGAGAAATATCAGGAATGACTGGTGGTGTAACATCCGCATCGATGCCGCAACGGAAAAAAGCAATTGTGCCGCCTCCGCAGGAGCGTGATCTGGAATACTTCATGTCCAGGATGAAAGAACGGGTTCTGGCAGAGCATGAAGAGAAGAAGAGAAGAGAAAAGATTGCAACAAAGCAAGCAGTACATACGACAGAAAATATAGCAGAAAATATTTCAGTAAAAGAAAGCCCGTCGTTTTCTTCTGCTTCAACACCTTCAAACGTAGCAGAAGAAAAAACACCTTACATGCAGAATGCATCCAGCAAATCACACAGATGTATTATCCGGGCAGCCAGCGGGATTTCCCCCCAAGTTTTCCCGAACGGACCGCTTCCGTCTGCGTTTTCATGGTGGTATAGAATTACTCCGCTGACATCGGTGCTGAACGGCAGATTTCGGATATTCTCCTCGCCCTGAGAGCAGTGAAGCCCCAGATGCGGGATCTCCGGCAGCAGATCCAGCGATTCGGCGTTTCCGTGGAATTCCTCCTGGATATACTGCGTGAGGGCGTTGTCATGAAGGAGCGCGCATGCTGCGAGATCCTGCAGTGCGTTTCCATGCACGCCAAGTGTTTCCGCGGTGCATACGCTCATATATGCCACGCGCTTCGCATGGCGGCTGGCAAAATGAACGAGTTCCGCTTCCACGCAGTCAAGCGCATAGGAGCATGCGCCAAGCAGACCTAATACATCAAGTTTCATAAAATGACCCTCTTATGCTTATTAAAGTATATACCGATTTTATCACAAGGCAGGAGAAAAGTCAAGAGAAAATCTGCCGCAGTTTGAAAACCATTTATGTTCGTGGTAATATCATAATAGCAGATGTAATTCCGTTTTACATATATTGTTCCTGAGCGACCCTCAGCTTCGCAGAACATTGCGGAAAGCATTCTTGCTGGCGGCGCTGCGATCATGACCGGCACAGCTGAGCCAGGCTCAGTTAGCGA
>ERZ779737.2910-NODE-2910-length-10543-cov-2.197273_pt1 | contig 10543 bp, 9 predicted proteins | sample MGYA00511889_ERZ779737 | MGnify/ENA primary metagenome ERZ779737 (study PRJEB29588, sample SAMEA2163575) | human gut metagenome | biome: human gut; feature: human-associated habitat; material: faeces | place: Denmark | collected 2008/2010 ...
CACGGCCTTTTCTTGATGGACCTAGAGCACTTGCTTCCATACAAGCTTTGCCTTTTTCACCAGTTGGGTTTTCTGGTGAAACAGCTCTAGAACGTTCTCCTTTATATGTCATGATATTACTTAGTAAATTCATAATCTTCTCCTTCCTCTACTGCATGTTGATTCACAGTAATTGAATACTTATTTTTATTGGTAATACGAATACACTGATCATATACCTTAATATCAAATCTTGCATTACCAATATGGAAATCTTCCCAATAGAAGTTTCCTATAAATTCTTTAGGGTTTATTGTAAAATGCTTATTTGGTGCATCATAGTTGATTCCTAAGAATTCAGTAATGAATAAAACATAGAAGATACCTGATGCCCATCCGCATTTACCACAGCTGTTCATTCGTGTAACATCTCCTGTTGGTGCCCCTACTTTATAAGGCCACCACCACCAGCTGCCATCTAGATCAGCCAATCTTTCTAATTCTTTAAATCTGCCGTGTTCTCCACTCCAGCTTTCTAAATTATCTGCACCATTCAATATTGAAATGTATCCAGGGAATGTGGCACCTGACTGGTTACCCCATTTAATCCCTCTGCTCAGCTTACTATAAGTAGGATTTTCATCACTTGAACTAAATTGTCCATAATGTGTTGTTCTATCTCCTGCTTCATAGCCATAATATTTCAATAATGTAGTGTCTGATTCTTCACCATCATGCATTCTTAATGTAATAGTACCGTCATGATCCACATCAGTTAAGAACTGAAGTCCTTGATCAAGCATCTCTTTACGATAACATTCATCAGACATATATTCTTTTGTATGTGGATCAAGTGACGCAATACCTTCTAAGAAAATACGATGACCATTTGATTCTACAGTCATATATTTTTCTATATCATTCTTGATTGCATTGGCTTCATTTTCTAATTCAATCGCATATTCTTTCTCATCAAAGATTTCAAGTGCAAGTCTTGATAGGGAGCGACATGCACGATATACACAGATGTTTGATCCTGTATGATATGTGCCAAGGGAGTAGGCGTCTGAAATCCAGATACTGTGGTACAAATGTGGTTCATCTGGATTTCTAGAAGTAATGACTTCATTCAGGATTTCCTTCATCTGTCTATAGAGATCTTCGTTATCTAAAAAGAAATGTTCATCAGCAAAATAATCATAATACGCACCAGAAAGAAGAATCACTGAAAGTGAGTTACTTAATGAATGGAAGATTCCGCCTTTAAATTTAGTACCAGGGTATTTGATACCATATTGTGCAAACCATTTTATTGTTTTTTTACATAGGTCTGGTTCGGTCATTGTATAAGGTAGGCTGGAATAATACATATCTTTATTCCATATATGAGGAGTAACGGGGTAAGTGCCCCAATTTGAACCGAGCATCTGATTATACCCATTCATGGCGAAAGCACCGGACGCTTGCTGATAAGCTCTTTCAATTAAGTAGCCTGCCATTGGGTCATTTTCAAATTGGACTTGTCCTATGCATTGTTTATAATAAAGGCGCGTTTCTTCTAACCACTCATCAACACTTCTACTAAACAGCTTCTGTGTATCCTGATATGCATTTGGATCAGTGAAAGCAATCATGAATTCTTTTTGATAATGAGGTGGCAAAGTAAATGAAATACTGTTATGAGATTGAGTCTCACGGCATTCTATTAATACATTTCTTGTATCAGAGTATTTCTTTTTATAAAGAGAAGGAAGTTCTAAGACTCCTTCTCCTTCTGTATCGCTTTGATTCTCAACGATAATACCATACATTAAACTACTTAATCTTTCTCCATCATGAGTAATAGGTGCTGCAGCAATTAAACTTACTGTTCCATAGTTAAAATGATGAATACTTCTTGGAAAAAGATTATCTGCAAGATCAGAAACGACATCTACATTATCAGATTTTAATTCAGTTCTTTTACCATTCCATGTGATAGAGACAGAAAGATCATGTTCTTGAACAAAGTCTTTTCCTACCCAGACACCTGGTTTGCTTTCCATGTAGTAGTTGTGATGAAAGAAGGTAAGGTTTTTAATTGTGCCAAATTCATCAAGATTGGCTTGAACTTTTTGATTGGAAGAATCAAATGAAAATGTATCATCTGGAAGCTTATTGCGATAATAACTGATTGTGTTGTCTATACTATAGATTCCATTCTTGATTCTTAACATATAGAACGGATTGCATTTCATTGTATTCAAAGCGACCTCCTGCGATATTTATTAACAAATACCTAATAGTGATAAAACGATTCCTAATGCAACGATACCAAAGATAATAGCGATAACGTTGACTTTCTTATTTAATAGCTTATAGCAGCCAAATGTCATTAATAATGGAACGATACCTTTAAAGATACTATCAAGAGCTGACTGAACATTCATTAATGACTGTCCCTTCATCTTGAATTCAAGAATTGTCTTAAATACAACTGTCTGGCTAGTCATGGCACCAACCATAATTAAGCCAACAATACCTGCTGCTTTTGTAAGGATTTCAATCATGCCGTTTGCATATAATTTCTCAATATACTTAGCACCTAAAGAATATCCTAAACATGCACCATAATATCTGCATAGGAAGTTTGGTACGTTGAATAATACTAAGAAGATAATTGGAGCAAGGATGTTACCAGCATTAGCAAAACCAATAGCAAGACCTGCACAAACTACTCTCCATACACCCCAGAATAATGAGTCACCAATACCAGCTAAAGGACCCATTAAACTTGTTTTAATAGAGCCAATTGCATTGGCATCAAAGTCTGGTTTTTCACTGTTTTCTTTTTCCATTGAACCAGCAATACCCATAACAAATGATGCAAGAGGTACTGTTGTACTGAAGTAAGAGACATGTCTTGCAAGAGCTTCACGTCTTTTCTGTTCATCATTCTTATAGAAATGGTTGATGAATGGAATCATAGCATAACAGAAACCTGCACCACCCATAGTAACTGGGTTAACAGATGCATACATTGCACCTGATCTCCAGAACATCTTTCTGATTAATTTCTTTTCTTCTTTATCAATGTTATTCATTAGTTTCATGCGAAAAAGACCTCCTCTTCACTGTCATTAGCTGATGCACTTGCAACAGCTGGTTTAGCCATCATATCTTTTAACTGCATATCACGCTGTGCTGTTACTAGTGCGATAACAACACCTAATACTGCGATTGCGATTAATGGTAATTTTAAATAAGCCACTGCAACAAATCCTAAAATGTAGTAAACACCTGTTTTCTTATCCCATAACATCTGCATCAACATAGCCATACCTACAGCAGGAAGCATGTTACCTGCAACTGTTAAACCATTCATGATTACCTTAGGGATTGACTGTAAGATTGACTGTACAACATCAGATCCTAACCATACAGCAAAGAATGGAATTAAAGCATATAAACCATAATGTAATGCCCATAAACCAAAGTGAAGGGCTGTGATTGATTTGTCTTTACCTTCTAAAGCTAACTGTTCGAATTTTGGCGCGAATGGACCAATAACGAATGAGAAGATAAAGTTCATGAACTGAAGACCTAATACAGCAAGTGGGAATACGATTGGAATAATAGTACCAACATTTCCACCCATCTGGATTGTGAATGCTGTAGCAAGACCTGCAGCTAGAGCTGGTTCAGCAGTACTTGAGATACCTACATTGACAACTCCCATAAAGATTGATTCTAATGATGCTCCAACTAGTAAACCTGTCTGAACATCTCCTAGCAATAAACCTGTAAGTGGTGCAACAACGATTGGTCTACTTAACATGACCATACCGAATAATTCATGTCCTGCAACGCCTACGAATACTGCCACTGCAACGAAAAACGCGTTTAACATAATAACTCTCTCCTATCTCTTATAAATTTTTTAATACGTTTGTAGCAAGCTTCTTTTCCATTGAAGGTGTGCCCTGGAAGAATGTATCTGGATATAATTCAACTAATTCTTTTAATGCGTCTAATTCTTCCTTAGTAAGCATAACTTCCTTAGTTAAAGTAATTTTTTCTCCTGAAGTCATCTTTCCAGCGTTACCTAAGTTAACTAATTCAATATTCTTGTATTTCTTACATAAAGTAACAGCATCACGTACTGTAGGTACAAGAACCATCAAGCGCATCTTTTCTGATCTAGGATCATCCAAGATAGATGAAACGCCTTCTACTGATTTGATAATACATTTGATACCTTCTGGTACTGCCATCTTTAATGACATTTTCTGTAATTCATTAGATGCTGCTTCATCACTTGCAACAACTAAGCCATTAAGCTTAAGTTCCTTTGTCCAAGTCATAGCAACCTGTCCATGAATTAATCTTTCGTCTACTCTTAAACAAACAATCATTTTCTTATCCTCTCTTTCTTATAGAAGAAAATCGTCATCGTTTTCTTCAGTGTTATTTTTTTCAATTTCTACTAAACATAACTGTTCTCTAGCTTCTTCAATCTTAGCCTTCAAGAAATCATTTGTAAGCTTTTCTGGAGTCATAGTAACTTCAATAAGAACAGCTAAATTAAATCCTGATACTAAGAAAGTGTTTTCCCTTAAACAGTATGGAATCATCTTCTGATTGACACTTCCACCCTTAATATCAGTGAAAATGACTACTTCATCTTCCTGTGGAATCTTTGCGAAATATTCTTCAATCTGTTCGTTGATAGGTTTCTGACCATCCACATAAGCTGTAATATAGTCAACGTTATCTACATTACCGATTAAGAATTCCATTGTTGATCTTGCACCTGAAGCAAGCAAGCCATGTGTGGCTATTAAAATATGTCTCATTTTCATATCCCCCTTACGCTTATATAAGTTGCAATTGTCATGCCAACTTTTAAGTTTTCTGTTTTATATTTTCTCCTTTCTTTTTCTTTTCACTTATATATACAGCAATTGACGTGCCAACTTTTAGTATGTATTTATTAATTCTTTTATTTCTTTTTCTTCTGGCATCACTCTTAATGCGCCCTTCTTAGTTGTAACTAAAGAAGCCGCTGCATTCGCAAACTGAAGCATTTCTTTCAAATCTTCTTTAGTCATATTGTCTAATCCATTTTTAAGTACTGCATGAAGTGCACAGGCACCAAAAGTATCACCTGCACCTGTTGTTTCTATAGTGTCCTTATTTAAATAAGGTTCCATAAATACTTTATGATCACCATAGTAAGCAATACTACCGTTTGGGCCAAGTGTGACATTGATGAGTTTTGCATGCGTTCTTTCTCTAATGATTTCAATACCTTTATCATAATCATTCGTATCAGTAAGCCATTCAATTTCATTATCTGCAATCTTTAAGATATCGCACTGTTCAATACCATACCAGATCTGCTTTGCAGCTAATTCTTCACTTTCCCATAAAGGCGGTCTTAAGTTAGGGTCAAAAGAAATAATCTTGTTTTTCTTTTTCGCATAATCAATCATCGTATAAGTAGCAGATCTTACTGGCTCGTCCGTCATAGACAGAGAACCAAAGTGGAAGATACGACAGTTATCAATTAATTCATAATTCACTTCATCTTCCCTAAGCATCATATCTGCTCCTGGCTTTCTATAGAAAGAAAAGCTGCGGTCACCTGTTTCATCATTATCTACAAAAGCAAGCGTTGTCTTAGCATTAGGATCAAGAATAAGTCCAGCTGCATCAATCTTCTGTTCTGAGATTGTATTCTTTAATAGTTTACCAAACTCATCATCTCCTACTTTTCCAATAAATGCGGTTTTATAACCTAATTTTCCAAGCATAGCAAGTACATTACAAGGTGCGCCTCCTGGATTGGCTTCATAAATACGGTTATTCTGTTCACTTAAACCATTTCTAGTGAAGTCTATTAAGAGTTCACCTGTTGCTGTTACATCGTACATAGAATACCTCCATTCTTTATTCACTTATATATGTTGCAATCCATATGCCAAGTTTGAGATATAAATAAAAATCTCACAGTTTATGTACTATGAGATCAACTAAAATAAAAAAAGTGACGCAACGCAGGCGCTGCATCACATAAAACAAGATGTTTTTGTTCCTGTATGTATTATAGGCTATTTTCAAATAAATAGTCAACTATATTTTTAATAGCTATTTTTCAAAACAAAAGAGTTTATCCTTGTTATTCTTATCATTTTCCAAGATAAAAACGGATTTTTCGTTTTTATTTTGAGAATTTGCTTTAATATAACCATTTTGCTCAATTTATTAACGTATTTTCTATTTTTAAAAAAAGATGGTGCAAGTTTGCAACCATCTTCTCTGTATTATTTATTTTCGTTTTTAGAACTTAAGGTATCTATCTTCTTAATAAATGGGAAATAAACAACGAATGAAATGATAATCATCACTAACTGCCATAACGCAACTTTCCATCCTCCAATTAAGAAACCTGAGATAATTGGTGGAGTTGTCCAAGGAACCATAACACCACTAAATAAAGGTAGAATGCCAAAATACATAAGTAGATAACTACTGATACCAATAATCAATGGAACAAGAACAAATGGTACAAGTAAGTAAATATTTAATACAATTGGTGTACCAAAGATAATTGGTTCATTGATATTAAAGATGTTAGGGACAATTGATAATTTACCTAAGCTACGTAGTGATTCTGATTTTGCGAAGAATGTAATATAAATGACTAATCCAATCACAATACCAGCACCAGACATACATAAGAAGTTATCCCAGAACTGCTGAGTAAAGATATGACCACCATTCTGAACAGTTAAGGCTACACCAGAATCTAGAATCTTCTGGTTAGCTGCCATATTAGCCTGTAGGATTGGTGAAAGAATACCACCACAGATAGAACCACCATGAACACCAGTCCACCATAATAATGACATCATAACTGTCATAATTACTACACCAGCAAATGAATCAGTCACACCCTGTAAAGGAATCTGAATAGCTGAATAGATCAATTCAGCAAATGTAGTTTTAAACACAAAATGACATACTGCATAGATAATAGCACAAATAATAGTAATAATACCTGTTGGTAATAATGATGAGAAAGAATCTGCGACTCCTGGAGGAACACCTTCAGGCATTTTTACACGGATATCTTTTCTAATACATAATGAATATATGTACCCTACTAAGAATCCAATTAGGATGGCACATATCATTCCCTGTCCTGCTGTCCAGTCCTTAGAAATAACACCAGTTACTGCTTCACCGTTTTCTAACACTTTAGAAGAAGGTGTAAGTAACACAAATGCAGCTAAACCAGTTAAAGCACCATTGACTGCAGTTGAGATTTTATCATTCTTAAGATAAGAATAAGTGATACCTACTACTGTAAACAAAGCCATTAATGAGAATGTAGATGAATAAACCTGTGAACAGATATCTGCTAAACCACATTCTGCAACTAATGTATTTAATGATTTAATGGGTAGATTCGCAATTAATAAGAATAAGGAACCAATCATCAAGAATGGTAATGAGAACATCATGCCATCTTTTAATGCTTTAATAACTTTTGTATTTGTGAATTTTGAAATATATACCACAACTTTTTCGTTTATGAATTTTTCCATATTATTATCTCCTATAACTTCTCACCATTAGATGAAATAACTTGTTTATACCATTCAAAGGATGCTTTCTTATATCTGTTTCCAGTACCTTTTGCCTGATCATCTAAGTCTACGTAAATGAAGCCATATCTTTTTGCAAGTTCTCCTGTTGAGGCACTTACGATATCAATAGCGGCCCATGGTGTATAACCTAAAACTTCTACACCATCAAGGTCTATTGCTTTTTTCATTTCACTAATATGATTTCTTAGATAATCAATACGGTAATCATCATTGATCATTCCATTTTCTAATTTGTCATAAGCACCAAAACCATTTTCCACAATAAACATCGGTTTCTGGTATCTTTCATATACTTCGTTTAAGATATTTCTTAATCCTGTTGGATCTATAGCCCATCCCCAATCACTCTTCTTTAATAAAGGATTCTGAACTTCTACAAAGTTGTTTTCAGCATCATATTGCGCAATTGTTGATTTATAATAACTAAATCCAATATAGTCTACTTTACCTTTCTTTAGATCAACAAGATCTTCATCAGTGATATCTAAATGAATATGATTTCTTTCCCAATGTTTTAATGTATAAGCAGGATAATAGCCTCTTACATGAACATCACTAAAGAAGTAACGTTTATCCATTGCTTTAATACCCGCAAAGATATCTTTTGGATCACATGATGCAGGATAAATAGGACCAAAATGAAGCATACATCCTACCTGCATTTCTGGATTGATTTCTTTTGCTCTTTGTACTGCTTTTGCACTTGCAACAAACTGATAATGAGAGATTTGATACATTGTCTTTTCTACATCTTCATCTTCTCTATATAGTACACCAGCACCAGTCCACGCATTAAAAGGATTATCAGTATCAATAAGGTTATTGATTTCATTAAAAGTCATCCAGTATTTCACTTTATTCTTATATCTTTCAAAGCAAGTAATTGCATATCTCTCAAAGAACTCAATAAGCTTTCTATTACGCCATCCATCATATTCTTTCGCAAGATAGAGAGGCATTTCGAAGTGTGATAAAGTCACTACAGGTTCAATACCATACTTTAAACATTCGTCAAATACATCATCATAATACTTTAAACCTTCTTCGTTAGGTTCTAATTCATCACCATGAGGGTAAATACGAGGCCATGCAATACTTAAACGAAAACATTTAAAGCCCATTTCTGCAAATAGTTTAATATCCTCCTTATAATGATGATAAAAATCAATACCAAAATGGTTTGGATAATAGTTATCCTTCTTTATTTCAAACGAAATTTCTCGAGGGTGATTTACATCTCCAGAAGACATGACGTCAGTCACACTTAAGCCTTTGTTTCCTTCATTATAACCACCTTCATACTGATTGGCAGCCACTGCGCCACCCCATAGAAAGTCTTTGTTCATAATTATTCTCCCAGTTTGAATTTATCAACTGTCTTTGTTGTCCCCTCTAGATAAGAATAATTACTTATAAGTTTCAATGAAGCAAATACATCAAATATATACTGTAAAGAAGAAATATAAACCGCATTAGATAACTCAATAGTATTTCGTGTTGCCATAATTACTATTGTTTCATCACAATACTTACATATATCTCTTTTCTTATGATCACATATCACAATAGATCTAGCATGTGATTTACTGATATCTTCAGCCATCTTCAACATCTCTTTATTCTGTCCTGTATGAGTCAAGAATATGCAGAGTGTGTCATCTGAATTTCTTTGTTTCAAGTATTGAACATGCATTGGGTTTAAACTGTCATAAGCCTTTGATATAATCCCTACTTCTTCAAAGTTCAGACTATAGACCTGTGCTAATGCAAAATTAATACCTGTTCCATATATCTCAATATATTTGCAGTTTTGAATAAGTTGATAAATTCTTTCCAACGTTTGTTTGTCTAATAAACTTTTTGTATATTCAATTGATCTTCTGTATAGAATTTCAATTTTATTTAAAGCATCTTTAATTGAACTATCACTAGAAAATGGTTCAATTTCTAAATCACTCTTTAATTCAAGTAAATGAGAATATTCAGCAGCATATTGATACTTAAAGTCTTTATAGCCTTTAAAACCTAACTTCTTACATAATCGTGATACTGTTGCTGTACTTGTATAGCTTAATTGTGCTAATTCATTAATATTCTTTTGTAAAATATCATCTGGATTATCTAATATATAATCCACTAGATATTTCTCTTGAACCGTTAAATGATCCAATGCTTTTATTTTATCGATAATCATTATTATTCCTCTTTTCACCGGTTAAAAGATCCATAACAACTATCTCCTTATCTAGAAGACAGTTCCATCTTAGTGTACACTACGTGTCAAGTCAACGAAATGTATGCGATTCCAATTTAATAGAAAAAAGCTTACAACTACATAATTATTTAAGTAATAATGCTGAAAATAATTATCAAAAAAAGGAGGATCACTCCTCCTTACAACACTTCCCCATTACTACTTATTACATTCTTATACCATTCAAATGATTTCTTCTTAATTCTTTTCATATCCTTTAAGTCATCATTATCTCTATTCACATAAACAAAAACATATCTCTTCTTCATCTGTGCACGACTGCTTAATATATCAATAGGACCCCAAGATAAGTATCCTCTACAATCTACACCTTCTTCTACAGCTTTCTTCATCTCTTCAATATGTTTTCTCATATAATCAATACGATAATCGTCATTAATAACACCATCTACTAATTGATCATCATAGCCATAACCATTTTCTACAATATAGATAGGCATTTCATATCTATCATAACATTGTCGTGAACTACCCCAACTTACGCTTCGCTTAAAAGTCAGGGCTTCTTGCATCAACCACCACAGCCTTGTTGGTAACCTTACGGCACCATCAATTCTAAATGATGTCTACAAGCGTTATATTCGGCTAATTCCTAGCCTATATGTTTTATACTGATTTCAGCATACTTAAGCCT
>ERZ779737.2911-NODE-2911-length-10537-cov-2.098454_pt1 | contig 10537 bp, 17 predicted proteins | sample MGYA00511889_ERZ779737 | MGnify/ENA primary metagenome ERZ779737 (study PRJEB29588, sample SAMEA2163575) | human gut metagenome | biome: human gut; feature: human-associated habitat; material: faeces | place: Denmark | collected 2008/2010 ...
CAATAGGCTCTCCGTTAGATGTTAGTTGTAGATAACTATCAGAATAAGATAAGCCATCAGGCACTTTTGAGCCGATGAATGAGGATAGATTCTCGCTAAGATGCTGCAAATCCTCATCTATTGCCCTCATAGCCGCGCCAGCCGTTTCATATTCAACGCCATTTGCGCGAGTACGTAGATCAATGAGTTCGTTGATGTCTATGGAAGTGCTTTGGCCGGGAGTGGTGGATGCAATGATTTTATCCACACGCTTTTCTATTTGTCTCACCAGAGTAAGAGTGTCGTTATACGACAAATCAAGTTTATCAAAGTTATCATTTAGAACCCTTATACTGGCATTATCACAATAGCCGGGTTTTGTCAGTCCTAAGTATTCGGTTTGTTCGGCGGCATTTTCGAGTGCTGTTCCCCTCAAATTGCCCCATGTATAGCTTTTAGGCAAAGAAGGACTAAAATAAGGTAGCTTTTCCCACGAATATTTGCCATTGCCGATTTTAATTTTCGGAACCGCATCATTCGCCCCAATTTCTATTCCAACTTCTCCCTTATTAAGAATAAATGCCTTATTCTTCTCCCATCCTTCGGATGAATTATTACGAAGGACTATTGATACTAAATGCTCTTTTCCCATTTTTCGTCCTCCCATACAAAATAAGTGGGGGCAAGCTGCGAACAGCTCACCCCCATGAGTTATATCTTAAACATTCACGGTAGAAGAACCGCAGTTTAGAACGAGAACGGTGTCGGAGAAATCAATGTCAGCAACCTTGCCAGTGGCGGCAACAGCGGCTAGCTTATATTCAGAACCTCTGGTTAGCTTACCAGCGGTTAGATTAACACCAGTGAGAACACTAACTTGATTGTTCGCGACAGCAGTGGCAGTAGCAGAACCACTAATGCCATCGATAATGTTCGTCTTAACAGTATCAAGAACTTCGCGAGTAACGATCTTGTTGGTCTTGCTTGGCGCGCCATCAAAAGCAACGTCAGAAATGTCGGCAAAGCCAATTTCTTTCTTAGTAACCGCGATCTTACCATCAGTCTGAGTCACTGCGCTCACGAAGCCTTTCTTTGAGGTGTCATCAGCGACATCCAGAGCAGCAATGGCGTTATTAGCCTTCTGTGCTTCAGCAACAGCGCTGTTGGCAGTACCCTGAGCAGCGTCAGCGGCATCCTGAGCATTGGAAGCGGCAGTATTAGCAGCGTTGATAGCGGCAGTCAGATTGGTCTTAGCGGTTTCCAGAGTGTCATTAGTTACAACTTTGTTCTCAGAAGAAGGAGTACCAGTAAAGCTTAGTCTCGTCTGATAGGCTCCCTCATCACCGAGCAGTTGCCAAACGGGCTTGTTAGAAGACATACTACTGACAACATATTCAGCAGTGCCGAATAGCACCACATCACCCGCGCGCCATGCGCCTAGTCCATCTTCGGGAGCGGCGGTATTCGCGGTGGGCGCGGCAGTGACCGTACTACGGAAACGCATTGCACCAGTCATTTGAGATAGGGTACTATTTAGCTCGGTTTTCGCTGCATCAACAGCATCGGTAACCGTCTTAACGGTAGCGGCTTTGTTGGAGGAGGCATTGTAGCCATCGCTGAAAGCAACAACAGTATCAATGGCGCTCTTCGTGTAAGCAATCTTACCATCAGTCTGGGAAATAGCGGTCACAACACCAGTGCCGATATCATTAACATCAAGGGCCGCAATGGCATCATTAGCCTTCTTTGCTTCGGCATAAGCGCCCTTGACAGTGCCACTGTAATTAGCTTCGCCCAGAATGGCAGTCTTTGCGGCAGACAGAGCATTAGAAGCGGTAGTTTCGGCAGCGGACTGAGCAGAATCAGCATAGCCCTTGGCGGCATTGTCATCAATTAGTTTATTAGTAGTGGTAGCAGCGGCAGAGGCCAGATTGGCATCCAGCTTCGTGCCAATGGCAGTGTCGATACCTTCCAGACGAGCGGTCAGACCAGAAACCGCATCAATGGTAATGTCTTCGTAAGTAACATTAGTGATCTTACCGCCTTTATCCTGCGTAACGCTCTTAATCAGCTTTGCAGAAGTAAAGGTAGTAGTGCCCTCGCCAGATGGAGCGGCAGAAATTTCGCCGATAGCCGTATCAATCCAATTCTTAACGGTCGTGCCAGCAGCTTCCTTCGCCCATGTGGGAACATCACCAGCAACAGCCTGAATCCAATTTAGATTAGCAAATGTATTCTTGCCATCACCAACCTTAATCCCAATGGCAGGTGGGGTTAAACCGGAATGATCATTAGTAGTGGCAATAGTAGCAATGGCAACTTCGCCCGCTTTTAGAATGACACTAGAAGCAAGCCAGTTAGTAAGGGTATCATATTTAAGTTGAACACGAGTATTGATAATTTTCTCAGCCATTTTTAATGCACCTCAAATATATAATTTTAGAAGAACAACAGCACAAAAAGTGCTTCAAAATATATGTCATGATGAGAAGCGGATTTTAGCCCGCCTCTCAATTAAAAAAATCTGTTAAGCGTTGCCGCAATTCAGTACAAGCTCAGTGCCTTCCTCGTTCGTTAGCTTGCTCACGCCAACATTGTTAATGGTCATTGTACCATCTTCGCCAACAGCAACCTTATTATTGTCAGCCGTGCTCTTAACCACACCGAACTTCTCGGCAGTAGCCACGGGAACAACAATTCGCTTATCCTCGTTGATTTCGGCAACATCAGTACCAATTAGAGCGCCAACAACAACGTTCTTTTGTGCATCATCCTCAATATTAGAGAGCTTGAGGAACATATCGGCAGACATTGCGCCAGCGGCAGCGGCAGATACAGCAGCCATTTCTATGCCATCAACGCCGAGGGACAGACCATTGCCAGCCTTGACCTTAGCAGAAAGGACACCTTCAGTGGTAGCCTCAAGGCCAGAGCCAATCTTCACGCCACCAAGTGTAGTATCGTTAGCAACGGGTAGCTCATAGCTGTCTTGTGCGGATAGCTCGCCAGCTTCATTGAGCGTAAGATTAGCGCCGATTGTCTTAATGTTCGCAAGACCGTCAAGCTTGGTGATGAGTGTATTATCTACCAGAGACTTGCCATCGACCACATCAACCTTATTGGCTAGCTTGCCGTTGTAGTCATTTTCAATGCCAGACTTCAGAGCAGCAATGGTCATGCCACCATCGACAAGAGCACCGTCTTCACCCAGCACCGCAATGTTATTAGCGGTGGCAGGAACGGCTTTCTTTGCATAAGGATTGAGATCAACGGTGGTATCGCCAATCTGAGCAAAAGCACCGTCAATGACCATATATTCCTTATATGCGTCGCCAGTCGTTACAGTGGCATCTTTAACCATGTAAATGGTATCTACGTCAGCCGCAGATACCTCTGGAAGTTGCTCAACAACCAGCCTCTTCAGGTGTCCAGCAGAAGCAACCGCCGTCGCAACTTTGGTATCCACAACCTTTTCAGAAGCGGCTTTGGAGCCATCGGCCAGAATAAGATCGCCAGTCATAGTGCCGCCAGCGGCATCAATCTTCTTTGCGACATCGGTTTTCAGACCAGCAATATCGCCACGGATTGTGTTTTCGGTTTCTGCATTGCCAAGAGCCGTATTTATTTCGTCAACAGCGGTACGAATAGTGCTGACAGTGGAGTTTAGACCTTCAACTGTAGTTGTAGAAGGTTGATACCATGCAAGTTCAAAAGTGCCGTCAGCGCCAGCAACAGCCTTGGGTTCCAGACCAGCAATCCAAGGGTGCTCTGCATCGACAGCTTGCTTCTCATGGTGACCAGCGACGTAGCCTTCTTGACCTTCTTCGCCAACAGCATCAACCCAACGATAATATTCCTTGCCCCAGTTCTTTAGAGCAAGAGTACCGTCTTCGAGCGTAATTGTTTTGTCATCGCCAAGAGTGGCCGCGCCAACTTCAGTTAGCGTGCCAGCGGCATCAGCAATAATGTAGGCTTTTGCGGTATTGTCGGCTTCGTTAACATAAGCAAGAACTTGACCAACATAAGCGGTAGCACCAGACTGCGCATATTCAGTCATTGCAGCAAAATCATACCATACCGCAGTGCTATCTAGACTAATCGGGTTCGCCCTTTCGATTGAAAGGGGGAGAGCCATTTTATTGTAATCCTTTTTAATGACTGCCATGATTCTTTACCTCCTTCCATTAAAATTAGGCTAGTGTAATTTTGTGAGTCTGACCGGCGCTAAGTTTTGCAGGTTTATAAAGATAAACTTTATAAGACTGAGCAGTATAACCATTCGCGCCCTCTACATTTACAGCCTCGACAACTTTATAGTCGGCAGTAATATCAGCATTCATAGAAGTAGTTAGTAGCACTTTGCTAATACCCGAACGGGTTGCATTACTGGGATAAGCCACTACAATGCCTACTGCATTATCGGTGGTGACATTTACATCAAAAGTTTTACTGACATCATATTTGCCGCCCTTAGTAAGGCCACGAATAACATCGCTAGTTAGATTTTCAGTATTAACTACGCCATAGAAGAAGTTGCGGTAGCCTGTAATCTTTGCACTGGTGGTAGCAGAAGCCGAACCCGCCTTAATCTGCTTGGCAGGAACTTCATTACCAATGTTACTCTTTGGAATCGCACCAGCATCATATGTGGCGGTCGCAGTGATTGACAGATTGGTATTATCCGCAACAGTAATTTCAGCAAAAGTGCCAGTGGCGGTGGTTAGAGTTTCATCGGAGCCACTATTGGTTACACTCCAAGTCTTAGCCGTAATGCCAGTAGCGGGGCCATACAGATATGAACCAGCGCTTAGGGAAGCGCTATAGGATGGAGAAACTTTTGTACCAACCTCATACGCCTTGTTCGCAGAAGCAGTAATGGAAACAGCAGGATTGGTAACTGTGGGTTCTTTTTCTTTCGCAAAAATGCCAGCAAGAACATCTTTAACACTCTTTCCAGCAGCAGAAATGGTCGTTGAACCAGAAGTAGGAATTTCTACAACGCCGATATTAGCAGTCACAACAAAGTCCTTATCAAAATACACATTGCTTGCATCATAGTTGCCATCCATAGCAGCCCACTTAGTGCCATCATAAACATAAGCAGTATAGGAAGTCTTAGCGCCAGAAATTACACGCTTGACAATAAACGTGTCATCCTTTTCGGCGACTGTCTCACCAAGCACGCGAGCGATAACGGCAGTGTCCGTTTCGCCTTCTGCGGCAGTGCCTTCATAGTGATTTGCGGTCACAGTTGATAGGTCGTTAATGTAAGACAGATTATTCCAAGCAGTTGTACCATCGCCGACTTTGATAAGTCCCGTTTCACGAACAAGACCCATTTCGCCTTCGAGTAGCACTGGATTCTTGGTAGTCCAATTTTCCGCTGTATCATTGCGAGTGATTAGGCGGATATTAACTTGATTTTGTGCCATATCTCTTTTCCCTCCAAAACAAACGTATATTTGAAAAAACTAAATTGTAGACGCATCGCCGCCGTACAAAATAGTATTTTCGACAATTCCAGAGGACGCTGCATTTATCTGCACATATTTATTTACGTCCCAAAAATAAACATTATTAGTTGTATTATCGTAATAGATTTTGTTACTATCTCCTATCGCTGGAAAATTGATTCGTTTTTCGCGAATAATTATATCCTCAGCAATAGTTCCCCCACCTTGTAGCGCCGCAAGAAATGCCTCTTCTACATCATCCTTTGAACCAGTAAAGCCAATTGACTTAGCATATTTATACATTAGCTCCTTGAACATTGAGTTTGGCATAACCTTCATAGGAGGCGGTGGAGGACAATCATCAAGAAAAGCAAGTCTATCACGAGTTTCTTGTCGTAAATCACCCATCTTTTCGTGAAACCTCCTTGATTACACAATAAGGCAACTTATAGGCAGAATAGTAGCTATCAACTTCCTCTCCGCCTATAAGAACGCCATCTTCGTCAAATTGCGGCTCACGATAGATTTTAATATCCCAATAGTATTTGCCAGCGGGAATATTTGTATCATCGTGAGTTAAGTTAATATAAATAAAATCTTCTGACGCATCCACGCGCTTTTCAAGCAATGTCTCGCGCGTAAGAGTATCAAATATAGAAAAGATTGCCACATTTCCCTCGTCAGCAATACCCAGTGTGGGAAGGGCAAAGCTACCGCTATCACCACGAGGAATTATAAGACGGCGATTGATTAGTCGAAGCATAGAGCATCACCCCCACAAAAAGTATCGCCATTATATAAGTGAGGAAATGAGAATAAAATTGGGTAAAAAACAAAGAAAATTACTTTGGCTTTGGCGCTTTTGAAATATCAATAGGAGCATACGGAAGTAGTGTAAAAGCTTTGCAAAAACGTGCTTTGTGGCGATATTTAACAGTTTTCTTTCGTACTTTGCAATAACCAAAAGTTCCACTGTACATATTACCCATGATGGGCGGCAGTATCTCGCAATGAGTGCAGAATTGGCACTGCTTCAACTTGCGCCTAACCGCATTCTCTGGGCTTTCATCTCGCTTGGGGTATGCTTTTAGGATGTCTTGTGTAATAATTTCAGCAGCTTGTTCCGGTGAAACTGGGTCTGGAATGAAATAGTTTTTGCCAAGAAGATGATCGCAAAGCTCACTAATACAATCTAAGGGCGTTTTCGTCGGAGTTTCTTCCTTATTATTATGTGCCACTTAAAAATCCATCTCCTTCCATGTGCCATCTTTAAGTTCTTGTAAAATCTCTTCCAGTTTCCTTTCTGTCAATTCTGATTTGCCGTTTCCGCGAGCAAATAAACATGACGGCGGAAATATGTAGATATAGGGTGGGTGGTCGGAAGAGAACAGATTTATTTTCTCATTCTCCACGCTCTTTTCACTAGTCTTCTTCTCTTTCTCATCAGCCATTCGCCACCCGCCCCCTTCAAAATCCTTCTTCTATCTTCCTCCGTTCCGCACTTCTCTCCCGTAAGCACCCACATATCTTCTCTACCAATAATGCTTAGGCTCTCCCAAACTTTCATCTCTTCGCTCAATACGATATACTTTTAACCAAGTATATGTCCTTTCAAAATATTTCTTTGCTTCCGCTTTATTGTGTGCGCGAACTGTATAGGGAGGAGTTTTAGGAGGGTTTCGATAATCGGCAGTAATGTCAAATGCCTTGAGATTTGAATCTGTAATTTCAATAAACCATGTATGACTGCCAAAGTCATATCGCGTACAATTCACAGAAATATACCATTTGCGAATGTAATAGATTTCAGGCGAATTAAACTTCTTATCAATCCATTCGCGTGCAATAGCCCATGCAGACTTTTCATCCGCAGCACGACCAATTTCTTCTCGGTCATCCCCATGAACGCTTTCAACTATAATGCTGAGATTAGGCATCTTGTCCCTCCGTTCCCTTTGGCGGTGAAATATTTGTCATTCCTGCTACGCTGGTATTTGGCCTATACCCAATGAGAGTGTTATTTTGATAAGCGGAAGTGGAATGTAGCGCATTGTTTACTGTCTTAACATTTCTGCTTCCGCATTCCGCTGAGGCTTGATTAGTACTAGTTATACTATCATAGTACCAATTAGTTTTTACTGGATCACCCGCTCCGCGATAAAGGACAAAATTACTTTCTTTGCCGTCCCGATAGCCGTCCTCATAAGCTTCTGCAAGCATTTCTTCCAGTATTTCCTTTGTTAACTCCTTTAGTTCAACAACTTTGTATTTCATTCATCAATCCTCCTTCCGCAAAATGGACAGTATTGAAAATTATCATCAATATCAAAGAAAACGCCCTTACATTGCTTACACTCTCGCGCAAATATTATACCAAAAGTAGTCTCAATATAGTCATCCGAATATTCTGTCTTTGTAATATTCTCATTCATTAACGCATTCTCCCCCCACAAACTGGACAATAACGAATGTCTTCATCGGGAATGGTCTTGTTTGCATCTGTCATAATAAAGAAACTCTTTACGTTGCCCTTCTTATCGCGGCAATAGGGGCAACCAGATGAAATTTCCGCCGTTTCGGTTGATTCGCTGTTTAGTTGCTCAAGTATTTCCCTTACATAGCAATCAGGGCACTCTTCCTGAGCATCGCACTCTTCACAATTACTTTCATAAATCCAGTTATAAATATCAATATTATTCAAGTTAATTCTCTTCTCCTTCAAGTATCTTAATTGCTGGTTCTACATCTTTCTTCATCAGCCCACGAGTTAAACTCGTGCGCACTTGATGCGGCGCAAGTTCAGCGTCCTTAATAATTTCATCGTCCAGAATGAGATAAGCATCGGGGTGATGCTCTTCGATATAAAGCTTTAGTTCCTTTGTCCTGTTGAATACTACATCAATGCGCTGAGAGGTTAGGTCAAAAACGTCCAAATCACATTGTGCAAGTTGATTTTTAACAGCCGTTAATGCCGCTTCGTCAAATCGCCAACTTGAAGAAAGAACAATCTTTGCGCCAGTTGCGTCAACAATTTCTTTCAAGAGTGCAATCTTTCCAAGGCAAAGCTCATTGAACTCATCAACCCTATATCCTTCTTGCTCCAAGACATTCTCTGCCCACTCATTTGAAGTCAGCACGCCATCAATGTCAAGAAAAATAACTTTTTCCATTTAACTATTTTCCTCACTTTCTTTTAATTCTTGTGGTATCTTCCACTTATCTGGTGTTTTTGTTGAAAATGTACAACGCCCATCTTTGAAGAATATGCAACTCTTACAATCCTCGACTTCCCAACAATGATATGAAAGCGTAACAAATGCCGTTAGTAGCTTATCTTTATATGTCTTATCCACGGCTCTTCTCCCTAAGAAAATCTTTTTTCGGTAGCCATCGTATGATGGGGGTGGTTTTAGGATTTTCTCCATAAAACACCATCCCCACAACTGCCTGAACAAACCAGATTGAAGTGTGATTTTCTATCAATGGCCTACATTCGCGTTCGGATAATACTTTCCATTCTTCGAATGGCCATATATCATAGCGTCTTATCTGGGGTATCTTCATTGAAATAATTGTATAGCTTTGCGACGCGATAAGCTGTGTTGTCATACAGCTTATTTGAATATGCCGCATAAAGCTCAATCATTTGTTGCTTTTGCTTCTCAACGTCATCAAGAAAGGCGAGAAAGCGCTTACGGAGCGCCCAGTTTACCTTTTCTTTCAGTTCATTGTAAGCATAAAGACGGCCAATAGAAGCGTCAAACTCATATCCGTCATCTGGATTCCAGATGGCAACGGAAGAATACTCGTCTGGCATAAGATATTGTGGTTTAAACTCCCCAAATCCCTCTTTGTATGGCTCCCACAGAATACGTGTGAATTGCGGAAAATTGTCGCGAATGTAGTTGATGAAATAATAGCGCGTTCCGCGAATGGAACAGTGTGTGTTGTTGTTCTCATCCAGATGATAAGAACAGTTCTTCTGAGATACGTATGTGACTTCCTTCATAGTTTTTTCCTTCCTTTCTTATTTCAGTCGTGAGATATTCAGCGCAAATGCTTCCATAGCGGAAGCTGGCGATTGATAGTCGAGTGTAGTGTATCGTTGAGCTTTTGTTTCTTTGAGGTAATTGTCCGCTTCATGGGCCGCATCTTCATACTCGGCAATGATCTGGGATAGCTCTTCTCGAACAGTTTCCAGATATTCCTTTACTTGCGGGGACGGAAGCAGTTCAAACATCTTCTTTGCGGATGCGGTTTTTACGATGCACTTAAACATCCTATCATTGGCATCCAATACATTAAAAAACAATTTTCTCATTTGCTCGTCATATTCATTCTTTATCATGGCCATCCACCTCACTTTCTGAAACTATTATACCACGCAATGATAAAAAAGTCAAGTTAATAATTTGTAAAGTTTGTTACGGAATTATGTCAGAGAAAGATACCATATCTTAATCCAAGTGAAGCATCTATTCTTTCAGCGCGGCTACATTCTCCATGGAGGGGGTGAGGATAGAATGTTAAACTCAATTCTACTTTACATAGTCCAAAATGAAAATGAAATCCCGCAACAACTTGTTCCGAATAGCGGCTATTATCTAATAGGTCGTGAAATCCGTATAGTAGACAATATGGGACAAGTAGCCACGTTTGTGCCGCCGCAGAAAGCCAACGAAAATACGAATGCGAATATGGACAAATTAGAACAATGCGAAAAGCGCATAACGGAGTGCGAAAACAAGATACGAAAAGTTTATACCTATCTGTCCAGTTTCGGAGGGGATAAAGAATGAGCATAGACGTGGGTTGTCTAATCGAACAAATGGTATTACAGCTTCCCGATAATGAATTAAAGAAAAGACTATCGGGGGCTGGTTTAGGGAAAGATGAAGTTGAAAAAATCATGGGTTACATAAGTAATTCCAGATTGAAATATTCTTCCGAAAAATCGGAAGATAAAAAATAATTACTACTTTTAGTAGGAGGATGGTAGTATGGATATGAACAGTATGAGTAGTATGGGTTCTGGACTGGATTTTGCAACTTTTATGAACAGCGCTCTGCGCAACAACGATGACGGAGTATGGGGCGGAAATGGA
>ERZ779737.2912-NODE-2912-length-10533-cov-6.532735_pt1 | contig 10533 bp, 8 predicted proteins | sample MGYA00511889_ERZ779737 | MGnify/ENA primary metagenome ERZ779737 (study PRJEB29588, sample SAMEA2163575) | human gut metagenome | biome: human gut; feature: human-associated habitat; material: faeces | place: Denmark | collected 2008/2010 ...
AACGACGCTCTCCTCCGCGTTGGCGACGCTCGCGACGGTGCCGGTTTCGTTCAACTATTTCTCCGTCCATCTGTGGTACGTCTACATGCTGATCGGACTTTATCTCTATCTGCCGATTTTTTCGGCATGGGTCGAAAAAGTTTCGCTGAAGACGAAGGCCGCGTTTCTCGGCATTTGGGGAGCGACGCTGCTCCTGCCTTACGCGGACGTTTTCCTGACGCCGCATCTGCCGTTCGGGAACGGCTACCTTCTCGGCACGTGCTCCTGGAACGCGTTCGGAACGCTCTACGCGTTCGCCGGCTTCAACGGCTACCTGCTGCTCGGACACGTCCTCGCCCGAATTTCGCGGGAGCTCAGCGTGAAAAAAACGCTCGCCGTCGCGCTCCCGACGCTGTTTGCGGGAACGCTGCTGACTTTCGTCGGATTTTTCTGGGTTCGCCTGGCGGGCAGCCTCGACAAGCCCGAGGTCTTCGCCGCGCTCGCCGACGGCGCGGTTTCCGGGAAAATCGCCGCGCTCGCGCAGGCGTTCGCGGGAACGGAGCCCGCGCAAATTTCCGCCGCGGCGAAAATGTTTCAGGCCGAGCCGATGGTCGAACTGTTTTGGACGTACTGCTCGCTCAACGTCGCGCTTTCGAGCGCCGCGCTTTTCCTGCTGATTTCGAAAATCGACCTCGCGCCGGGACGTCTCGCGCGCTTCCTCGCCACGCTCGGGAAGCTCGGCTTCGGCGTCTACCTCGTGCACTACCTTTTCGTCGGGCCGAGCTACTTGCTCGCCGTGAAAATCGGCGTGCCGCTCCCGCTGCAGATTCCCGTTTCCGCGCTGTTCGCGTTCGCCGCGACCTACGTTCTCGTCCGTGCGCTTTACGCCGTTTTGCCCAAGCCGAAAATCTTTCTCGGCTGAAAAAACGGCGAAACGCGCGCGGCGGGAGCGGATCAAATCAGTCCGAGTCCCCGCGCGCGACGCATGAACGAAGGCGTTCCCGCGAACCAGCTCAGCCGCGGCATCTCGGAGGAAACTTCCCGCAGCGGGAACGCCTCTGCGCCACGGAACGCGATTTCGCGCCCGGCCGACTCCAGCAAAGCCACGGCGGCGGCGATGTCCCAAACCTTCGTGTTGTAGTCGACGCTCCCGTCAATCGCGCCGAACGCGTTGTAGGCGAGGTTCAGCGCCGCCGAGCCCTGGCAGCGCACTGCGTTCACCGTCGTGAACGGCTCAAGCTCCGCAAGCTGCGCCCTTTTCAGCGGGAAATGAAAACTGACGATGCTGTGCCGGTCGAATTCCGGCGAGACCGTTTCCGCGGGAACGCCGCCGCGGGAAAGCGGAACGGTCTTTCCGCCCTCGAGAAGCGTTTTCTGCGCGTGGTCGTAAAGCGCGCCGTAGACGGGATATCCGTTTTCGAGCAGCGCGAGCGAGACCGCGCACAGCGGAAGCCCGCGGGCGAAATTGTTCGTCCCGTCGATCGGATCGAGCACCCACGCGAAGCGCGCGCGCAGCTCCCGCGCGGGAACGCCGGGCGGCGGGAGCTCTTCCTCAGAACAGAAGTCGTCCTGCGGGAACGCCTCCGTAATGAAACGGTGGATACGCTTCGAAATAGCGAGATCCGCCTCCGTCACGCGCGTGTCGTCGCGCTTCCACAGGCTTTCGACCTTGGAAAAATGTTCCTCGAAAAACGGAACGACGGAAAGGACGGCTTCCCGCGCCGCCGCGATGCGCTTCGCCGTTTCCATCGCGCTCACAGAGAAAAAACCTCGCGGCAGTCCGCGACTTTTCCCGTAACCGCGGCGGCGGCGACCATCAGCGGCGACATCAGCAGCGTGCGCCCCGTCGGCGAACCCTGCCGCCCCTTGAAATTGCGGTTCGACGAACTCGCGCAGACCTGGTCGCCGACGAGTCTGTCCGGGTTCATCGCCAGACACATCGAACAGCCCGCGAGCCGCCACTCGAAGCCCGCTTCGCGGAACACGTCGGCGATGCCGAGCTTTTCGCACTGCGCGGCGACGATTTGCGAGCCGGGAACGGCGAGCGCCTTGACGCCCGGCGCGACTTTCCGCCCCTTGAGGTATTCCGCCGCGAGCCGGAAATCCGAAAGGCGCCCGTTCGTGCACGAACCGATGAACGCGACGTCGATTTTCGTTCCCGCCACGGGAGCGCCCGGCGTGAAATGCGTGTAGCGGTAAGCTTCCTCGGCGACGGCGGCGTCGGCGGGAGCGAGGTCTTCCGGACGCGGGAACGCCGCCGTCACGGGAACGCTCTGCGCCGGCGTGATGCCCCACGTCACGGCCGGTTCGATGTCGGCGGCGTCGACGTTCACGACGTCGTCGTAGACGCAGTCCGCATCGCTCGCGAAAGATTTCCAGCGCGCGACCGCCTTGTCCCATGCCGCGCCTTTCGGCGCGAACGGGCGGTCTTTGAGATACGCGAACGTCGTTTCGTCCGGATTGACGTAGCCGACGCGCGCGCCGCCCTCGATCGCCATGTTGCAGACCGTCATGCGCTCGTCCATCGAAAAAGCGTCGAAGACGTCGCCGCCGTATTCGTGCGCGTAGCCGATTCCGCCGTCCACGCCGAGCAGACGAATCAGATGCAGCGCGACGTCCTTCGCCGTCACCCCGGGCTTGAGCTTCCCGTTCACGTTGACGCGCCGCACTTTCAGCGGGGAAAACGCGAGCGTCTGCGTCGCGAGCACGTTGCGCACCTGCGACGTGCCGATGCCGAACGCGACCGCGCCGAACGCGCCGTGCGTCGCCGTGTGCGAATCGCCGCAGGCGATCGTCTTGCCCGGCTGCGTGATGCCCTGTTCCGGCCCGACGATGTGAACGACGCCCTGGCAGTCCGAGTCCGTATCGAAAAACCGGATACCGTTTTCGCGGCAGTTCTTCCGAAGCTCCGAAATCATCTCCTGCGCGACTTTGTCCGGGAACGGCTCCGCGACGCTCGTCGTGGGAACGACGTGATCGGCCGTCGCGAACGTGCGCTCCGGATGCGCCACCGGCAAATTCAGTTCCCGCAGCATGCTGAACGCCTGGGGCGACGTGACTTCATGAATGTAGTGCACGGCGATGAAGAGCTGCGTCTGCCCGTCGGGAAGCTTCGCGACCGTATGCGCGTCCCAAACTTTCTGAAAAAGCGTTTTACCCATAGGGGCAACATTTTAAAATCCGCCGCCGCGTTCCCGCGAGGCAAAAAAGCGTTCCCGCTCCCGCACCGGCGACATCGGGAAACAAGCCGAGAGTCGCAGAAAACGAAGTTGCCGCATGTCGCACTGCGGACGTCGAAGGAAGCATCCCAAACGCTTGCGAGATTGCCGAAAAGGCGACATTGCGATCCCGCAGCTCCGGAAGACTGCGTTACGTGAGGAAAGTCCAGCTTTCGCCTGAGCAGATCTTCAGAAAAAAGCGCTTACGGGAACGCCGACATTTAGACGATCCCCTATCAGTGCACAAATTAACCAGGAAAATTCAGGATTGACGGCCGGCAACTGTTCCGGCTCTACTGCTTTGGTTGCCGGCTCGAGACAATCGCCCCGCAAATTAATGGAAGTTATGAAATATTTATTAAGATCGTTTTTGTTCCTATTGCTGTCTTTAGTGTTGGGGGACAATTTGTCCGCAAAAGTATTTCCCGTTGCAGATTGGAATATCGTGCCGAACACGGGTCGCGATATGTCGGGTTCAATGCAGCGCATGCTCCATGATATACGAGAGATGGTGGATCGCGGCGAAATCAGTTCGAAAGAGCAGATTATTTTGAGCTTTAATTCGGGCATATATGATTTTCACCCGGTTCATGCTTCCCGAAAGCAGTACTACATATCCAACCACGATCAAGTGAATCCAAAACGTGTGGCTATTGCACTCGAAGGATTCAAGAATCTGGTATTGGAAGGAAACGGAGCCCAGTTCGTTTGTCACGGACGCATGTTGCCGTTATCTTTGGTTCGTTCGCAGAATTGTGTGTTGAGAAATTTCAGCATCGATTTTGCCAATCCTCAAATCGCTCAGGTGGAAATTGTGGAAAGTACTCCTGAAGGCATTGTTTTCAAAGTGGCGCCTTGGGTGAAATGTCGTATTGCCGATAATTGTCTTGAAACGTATGGCGAAGGGTGGGCCTTACGCCAACAGTCCGGGATAGCATTTGACCAGAAAACGCGCCATATTCTTTATAATACGGCCGATTTGTATTGTCCGACGGATGGTCTCAAAGAGATTGCCCCGCACACCTATCATGCCCCTAACTGGAAGGATTCGCGCCTGTCGACGGGTAATATTGTGGCTATGCGCACTTGGGAACGTCCGAATCCGGGAGTGTTCTTGTATCAAGATGTAAACACGACTCTGAAAAATGTGAAAGTGCATTATGCCGAAGGGATGGGGCTGCTTGCGCAAGTTTGTGAAAATATCACCCTGGACGGTTTTTCGGTATGCCTGAAAGGCGCTGATGATCCTCGATATTTTACCACTCAAGCCGATGCAACTCATTTTTCCGGATGCAAAGGAAAGATTGTTTCGATCAACGGCTTGTACGAAGGGATGATGGATGATGCGATTAATGTTCATGGAACTTATTTGAAAGTAATCCGCAGGGTAGACGACAAGACTTTAATTGCCCGATATATGCATAGTCAGTCTTGGGGCTTCGACTGGGGATTTGTCGGGGATGAAATACAATTTATTCGTTCGGCAACGATGGAGTTGGTCGGTGAAAAAAATAAGATTGCTTCTATCCGTCCGCTTCATCGTCCTTCAGCACATGGAGAACGTGAGTTCCAAATCAGTTTCTCGAAAAAGTTGGATCCGGCAATTACGGGAAATCAAGGATTTGGAATCGAGAATCTGACTTGGTCGCCTGAAGTATATTTCGCGCGCAATACGATTCGGAACAATCGAGCTCGTGGCGCTTTGTTCAGTACGCCTCGGTCAACTGTCGTCGAATATAATTTCTTCGATCATACTTCCGGCACGGCAATTCTGCTGTGTGGCGATTGCAATGGTTGGTACGAAACCGGCGCTTGCCGTGATGTAACCATTCGTCACAACCACTTCCTGAATGCCTTGACGTCCATGTACCAGTTCACAAATGCAATAATTTCCATTTATCCTGAGATTCCGAATCTGAAGAACCAGACCGCTTATTTCCATGGCGGGAAAAAGCATGCGATTCTGATTGAAGACAATTTATTTGACACGTTTGATAATCCTATTCTTTATGCAAAGTCCGTCGACGGCATCTCCTTCCGGCGAAATATCATTCGGAAGAATAAGGAGTTCGAACCGTTCCATTGGAATAAGAAACCAGTTCTGTTTGAACGCGTCATCAACAGTCAGATCGAGCGCCTGGATATTATCGATCCATAATGATTCAGCATGAAAAGAATACTTTCCGCCTGCCGGAAAACGTTTGCCGTTCGGTCGCAACTGAAGAATTTATGCGCAATCAGCTTGTTCGTGCGGAATCGGAAGAGAATCGTGCAATCTGTTAAGCTTGCGCAATCCGGCTTCAAGTCTGCCCGAGAAACAGATATCATAGAGCCGATTTCTGCGGCCCTTATCTGTCCATTCCGCGCCCTACGCTGCCATTCCGGAGGGAAAACCTGCACGAGCGCCGCAAATCTCCAGGAAACCCGTTCGAGAGAACGAAAAAAAAAAACGCATTGCTGCGGATTGTTAAAGCGGCAACTCCCGAAATAATACACGCCTTTCACGAACGCCAAATTTAACACCAAATATTTTGCGTTCAATTCCGTTTTTTCGTGTCGTTTCGTGTTTGCCTTGTAAACCCTTCCGCCGCCTCGAATCCCGCATAACTGCTTCCCCGAACGCAAAAAGACCCGCGTTTCCGCGGGTCTTTAAAGTGGTAGCCGGTGCAGGACTCGAACCTGTAACCAATTGATTAAGAGTCAACTGCTCTACCATTGAGCTAACCGGCCAAAACAGTAGAGAGAATGAACATTTTCGCACCTTGCGGCAAGCTTTTTTTTTTCTCCGAAGAAACTCTTCCGCGGGAACGCGAAGCGCTAAGACGCCATGTCGCGGCGGGCCTTGCTTTTCGTGACGAAGTAAACGCCGAGGAAGACGGCGGCGGCGGCGAGAAGCTTTCCCGCGGAAAAAACGTCCTGCGCGAACAGAATCGCGAGCGCGCAGGCGACGACGGGCTGCACGTAATTGTACATGCTCGCCGTCGTCGGGCGAATGCGGCGCACGGCCATCGGAATCAGCAGATACGCGAGGAACGTCGCGCCGAAAATGACGTAAGCCATGCCCGCGAAGGTCCGCGCGTCCGGCGGCGCGGCGAAGGCTCCGCCCGGGCGGACAATGGCCGGGAGCGTCAGCGGGGCGACTTCGAGCACGGCGAAAAGGAACATCCATTTCATCATCGTCACCGCGCCGTATTTTTCCGAAAGCGGTTTCGAAAAGACGAAGTAGACGGCGTAGATCAGACTGCTCCCGAGCACGCACGCGTCGCCGGCGAAACTCGCCGCGGCCGCGCTCCCGCCCTGCCCCGACTGCAGCACGAGCCCCACCGCTCCCGCGGCGCCGAGTAGCACGCCGCCCGACTTCATCCGCGTGATCGGCTCCCGCAGAAAAACCGCCGCGAGCAGCATCACGATGATCGGCGTTCCCGCCGTGATGACGGACGCGTCAATCGGAGACGTCATGCTGAGCCCTTGGATGAACAGCGTCTGATTGCCCGCGATGCCGCAGAACGAGCACAGAAACAGAATGCCGATTTCCCTGAGCGAAAGCTTTTCCCGCGGCATGAACAGCGAAAGCAGCCAAAACAGCGCGCACGCGCCGATCATGCGCGCGAGCGTGTGAAATTCCGGCGTCAGCCGGCCGTCGAGCAGCCATTTCGAAATCGGATAGTTGATTCCGAAAATCAGATTCGCGGAAAAAATCAGCAAATGCCCGCGTATGCGCTCTCGCGTCATCATAATCCTTTTCACGAGAAAAGCGGGAAGTCGCGCGGCGCTCGCCCGCGGCTTCGGCTTTTCCTCGACCGCCGCGGCGCGGTCACCATTTCCCGAAATGGACTTTCTGCGGCTTCCACTTGTCCTTCGGCTTCTCGCCCGCCGCGGGATCGGGATGTCCGATCGCAAGCACCGCCATCGGAATCACGCCGGCGGGAACGCCGAGAAACTTCGCCGTCGCTTCCGCCGGCTCTTCGCGCGGGAACAGCCCGCACCAGCACGCGCCGAGCCCGAGCGAATGCGCCGCGAGCAGCAAATTCTGCGTCGCCGCGGCGCAGTCCTGCTGCCAGTAAAAACCGAAGTCTTCCGCCGGCTCGCCGCAGACGACGATCGCCGCCGGCGCCTGCGCCAGCATTTTCGCGCTCGGCAAAAACGCCGCCATCGCATCCAAGTCCGCCCGTTCCGTGACGACGACGAACTGCCACATCTGCTTGTTGCAGGCGGAAGGCGCGCACATCGCCGCGCGGCAAAGCGTTTCGAGCGTCTCCGCGGAAACGGGCTCGTTCAGAAAATGGCGCACCGTGCGGCGCGTCCGTATCGTTTTCAGCGTTTCGTTGTCCATGGGAAAAATGATTCTCTCCGGAGATGCTCCTTATTCTCGCCCGCGCGACGACGGAAGCAAGCCCAAAAACCTCGTTCCCGCGGACGTTCCCGCTTGACGCGCCCGCGATTTTAATTTTACAGTTAAACTGTAAAGTTAAAACAGGGAAGACGAAATGGCGAAGCGCAGCGACGGCATAGAGACGCGGAACAGAATCCTCGGAGCGGCGGCGCGCCTTTTTTCCGAAAAAGGCTTCCGGCAGACGTCGAATGCGGACATCTCGCGCGCGAGCGGCGTCAACAGCGCGCTCATCAGCTATTATTTCGGGGACAAGGAAACGATTTACCGCGAAGCGTGGCAGCACAGCCTGCGCGCGGCGCTGGAAAAATACCCGCCCGACGGCGGCGTTCCCGCGCACGCTCCCGTGCGGAAGCGGCTGCGCGGCATCATCGACGCGGCGGTGCGCCGCCATTCGGATCCGTGCTGTTTCGACGGCGGCATTCTCAGCCAGGAAATCGCCTCGCCGACGGGGCTGCTCGAGGACGTTCATGAGCACACGATTTTCAGCCTGAGGGAAAATCTGCTGCGCGTCGCGGGCGAATATCTCGGAGAAAACGTCCCGCTCGAAGACCTGCGCATGTCGGTTTACGCCATCGTCGCGATGTGCACGTCCCCGCAGAAAAAAATCCAGCGCATCGAAAAGACGAAACCGTTCCCGTACGACGCGGAAAAGCGCGTCGACCACATTTTCCGCTTCTCCGCGGCGGGCCTAAACGCCGTGAAAAAGCTTTCGAAAAAATCCGCCTGACGTTCCCGCGGAGCGCTTCCCATTCCCATTCGCGCATCATGAAAAAGCGATACTTCCCGATAATCACAAACGACGAGTGCAAAGGCTGCGGCCGCTGCGTCATCGCCTGTCCGAAAGGCGTCCTCGCGCTCGGCTCGGCGCTGAACGCGGCGGGGCTCCCCTTCGTTGCCGTCGAAAACGAAGAAGCGTGCACGGGCTGCTCGCTGTGTTTTTACACGTGCCCGGAACCGGGCGCAATCCGCATCGCCGAAGAAAAGGAGGACGAATAACATGAGTTCGAAAAGCCTTTTGCTCTGCGGGAACGAGGCGCTGGTCCACGGCGCGCTGCTCGCCGGATGCGACGCGTATTTCGGCTACCCGATCACGCCCGCCGGAGAAATCATCGAATGCGCCGCGAAAAAATTCCCGGAGCTCGGCCGCGTCTTCATTCAGGCGGAGAGCGAAATCGGCGCGATCTGCATGGTGATGGGCGCGGCGGCGGCGGGACAGCGCGCGATGACCGCGAGCAGCGGCCTCGGCATCAGCCTGATGCAGGAAGCCGTCTCTTATCTCGCCGGCATGGAAATTCCCTGCGTCATCGCCGACGTCATGCGCTGCGGCCCCGGCATCGGGAACATCAGCGTCGAACAGAGCGACTATTTTCAGGTCGTCAAAGGCGGCGGACACGGCGGCTACCGCTGCCCCGTGATCGCTCCCGCGAGCGCGCAGGAAATGTGCGCCGCGGCGTTCACGGCCTTCGAACTCGCCGAAAAATACCGCACGCCGGTCTACATTCTGACCGACGGCATGATCGGCCAGATGATGGAGTCCGTCGCGCTGCCGGAGCCGCTCGAAAAATCCGCGCCCGCGCCTTACGCGCTCGCGCCCGGGAACGCGCGCGCGAACCATTTCACGTCGATTTACCTTGATCCCGCGGAAATGGAAAAGAAAAACGAGGCGCTGCTCGCGAAATACCGCGAAATCGAAACGCGGGAACAGGACGCGGAACTTTGGCGGACGGACGACGCGGACATCGTGCTCGTCGCCTACGGCATCATGTCCCGCCTCGCGAAAAACGCGATCGCGGAACTGCGCCGCTCGGGCGTCAAAGCCGGGCTCGTGCGGCCGAAGCGGCTGTTCCCGTTCCCGAAAGACGCGCTGAACGCGCTCGTTCCGCAGACGAAGAAATTTTTCGCCGTCGAGCTCAGCGGCGGGCAGATGATTGAAGACGTGAAGCTCGCAATCGAATGCCGCCGCCCCGTCGAACTCATTCACCGCGTCGGCGGAAAACTCATTTCCGTCGAGGAACTCGTCGCGAAAGTCAAGGCGGCCGCGGGAACGCATCTGTAAAAATTCGATACGCGAATCATGAAAACCATCCGCATCATCAAGGACCGCCCGGCGGGGTTTCTCCCCGAATTCGCCGAACGCCCGGCACCGCTCCGCCGCAGCACGCATTACTGCCCCGGCTGCGGACACGGCGTCCTGCACAAAATCGTCGCCGAAGCAATCGCCGATTTCGGCATCAAGGACCGCACGACGTTCATTTCGCCCGTCGGCTGCGCGGTTTTCGGCTACTACTACATGGACTGCTTCGGCATCTCCACGCCGCACGGCCGCGCTCCCGCCGTCGCGACCGGGCTTTCCCGCGCGCACGGGAACGGCGTCGTCATTTCCTATCAGGGCGACGGCGATCTCGCCGCGATCGGCTTCAACGAATTCATCCACACCGTCAACCGCGGAGAAAACATCTGCTACATCTTCGTGAACAACGCGATTTACGGCATGACCGGCGGGCAGATGGCGCCGACGACGCTCGTCGGGCAAAAAACGTCGACGACGCCGCGCGGTCGCGACGCCGCGCTGGACGGGCTCCCGTTCCGCGTCGCGGAAATCGTCGCCTCGCAGCCGAATCCGGTCTACGTCGAACGCGTCGCGCTGAGCACGCCGAAAGAAATCATGAAGGCGCGCGCGGCGATCCGCAAAGCGATAAAGAACACGGCGGAGCGCAAGGGACTTTCCTTCGTCGAGGTGCTTTCGCCGTGCCCCGTCGGACTCAAGAAAGACGCGGCGGGCGTTTCGAAATTCATCGACGAGGAAATGACGAAAATTTTCCCGCTCGGGAAATTCAAGGACGTCTCCGCGGAGCGCGTTCCCGCGGCGGAACGCGTTCCCGTCTACGACAAGGAAAAAGTCCGCGCCGCGCTGTTCCCGCCGGACGACGGCGCGGCGGGGGG
>ERZ779737.2913-NODE-2913-length-10532-cov-1.628997_pt1 | contig 10532 bp, 9 predicted proteins | sample MGYA00511889_ERZ779737 | MGnify/ENA primary metagenome ERZ779737 (study PRJEB29588, sample SAMEA2163575) | human gut metagenome | biome: human gut; feature: human-associated habitat; material: faeces | place: Denmark | collected 2008/2010 ...
ACGTTTGTACTTAACATATATGGTAAAAACAGTCCTAGAAAAAGGACTAAATTTATTAGGAATAAAAGTACCAAATAAAATGTAATTGGACGGTTGAAAAATGATTACAATTTTGGCTACGTCAAATATTATTTACAAATAGTTGACATATAATACCGTATGTGTCATTGCTATTGTAAATAGTATTTCCAGCCAAATTAAAATGATTTTGCATTGAGAAGGGAATAGTAAATGAATAAAAATATTTTAAAACATATAATTAGATATTTATTAATGATTTGCATTGTGATTGTATGCTGTACAATATTTAGGTTTTCGTCAGAGCAATCAACAGAGTCTTCTAGAACAAGCGTGGGAGTTACAAAATTTATAGTAAGCATAATATGGCAAGATAATCCAGAAGTTAATACAGATACACTAATAAATACAATACATCCCATAATAAGAAAAGTTGCACATTTTTCAATTTATTTATTGTTAGGAACGCTTGTAATGTGTTGTGCACAAACATTTAAAGGCTGTAAAGAATATAAATTTGATGTAAGCGTAATGCTATGTTTCTTTTATGCATGCACAGATGAATTCCATCAGCTATTTGTGCCAGGGAGAAGCGGAGAATTTACAGATGTATGTTTAGATACAGTTGGTGCAACGTTTGGAATACTATTAGTAATGATAATAGTATGGATTGTAGAGAAAATAAAAAATAGAAATTCGAATAAACCAAAACAATTAGCAGAAAAAAATGAGGAGACCGGATTAAAAAGGAAAGTAATGTTTATTGCAAGTACTGGCGGACATTTAAATGAATTAATGCAAATAAAACCATTATTCAAAAAATTTGACTATCATATAGTTACAGAAAAAACTAAGGTAGATGACAGTTTTAAAGAAGAATACAAAGATAAAATAAGCTTTTTAATATATGGAACAAAAAAATATCCATTCATATATATATTTAAATTTATAGCAAATTGCTTCATAAGCTTGTATTATTTCTTTAGATATCAACCAGAAGTAGTTGTAACTACTGGTACACATACGGCAGTGCCAATGTGTTATATTGCCAAATTATTTGGAAGCAAAGTAATATTTATAGAAACCTTTGCAAATAGAACATCTGGAACAGTTGCTGGAAGGCTAGTTTATCCAATTGCAGACACATTTGTAGTACAATGGGAAGAAATGAACAAAGTATATCCAAAATCTGTATGTTGGGGGTGGATTTACTAATGATATTCGTAATATTGGGAACTCAAGATAAAAAATTTCCTAGACTATTAGATGCTTTGCAGAAAAAAATAGATGTGGGAAAAATAAGCAAAAAAGAGGAAATAATAGTACAAGCTGGAAGTACAAAATATGAGTCAAAAAACATGAAAATAATAGACTACATGTCTGTTAGAAAATTCGAAGAGTGCATAGATAGAGCCGATTTAATAATATGTCATGCCGGAGTTGGAACTATACTTACAGCGTTAAAAAAAGGTAAAAAAATAATAGCAGCAGCAAGACTAAAACAGTATGGTGAGCACGTAAATGACCATCAATTGCAAATACTAGATAATTTTACAGCTGAGGGCTATATATTAGCTTTAGAAGATTTTGATAAGATAGACTTGTTAATAAAACAAGCAAAACGCTTTACTCCAGCAAAATTTAAATCAAACAAGAGATATTTTTTAAGACAACTAGAAAAAGAAATAAATATATTAGGATAAAAAACTTCTCGTGGTAGAAATATCATGAGAAGTTTTTTTGTTAATTTTTGAGAATAATATCAAAAAGAAAATCTAAAAACACTTAGAGTTAACGCAAAATTTGAAAAATAAAGATAAAAAGAAGTATCAAAAAAAGTCGAAAAAAGTGTATAAATATAATAAAAAGTATTGAACTTTTATTATAAAATTGATATTATAATAATGAATACCATACTGGTAACAAAAAAATGAAAATTATAGTATATAAACAACCTTTAAGGAGGAAAGAAATAAAATGTCAACAAAAGGGAAGCGAATGGCCGATAATTCGGGAAAAGAAGGAGACATAAGCCCAGAAAATTATAAATATGGAGCATATGAAAGAAACAAGGAAAGAGAAGAAGAAAATAATATGAGAAAGAAAAAGAAAATGAATAAAGGATTAAAGATATTTTTGATTATATTACTTGTTCTTGTAATATTTATTTTGGGACTTGGTGTTGCTGGATATACATTTGTAAATGGAAAAATAGGCAAAATGCAAAAAGAAAACATTGATACAACAGCAGTAGGAATTAACGAAGAAACAAAACAAGAATTAAAAGGATACAGAAACATAGCCCTACTTGGAATTGATAGTAGAGCAGATGATTATGGACTAGGAAACAGAAGTGACTGCATGATAATTGCAAGTATAAACCAAGAAACAAATGCAGTAAAACTAATATCTGTATATAGAGACACTTATGTATATGTAACAGAAAATGGAACAAAAAGATTAGACAAAATAACACATGCATACTCTTATGGAGGTGCTCAAAATACGCTAAAATCATTAAACGAAGCAATGGATTTAAATATAACAGAATTTGTGACAGTAAACTTTGATGCAGTAATAGCTGCTGTTGATAGTTTGGGTGGAGTATACATAGATATAGACAAATCAGAAATTAAATATGTAAACGACTATATAGATGCAACTTCTGAAAGTTCTGGAGTTAAATCATCACATATAACACATTCTGGCAGGCAGAAATTAGATGGGGTGCAAGCAGTTTCATATACAAGAGTTAGATACACCGCTGGTGGAGACTATAAGAGAACAGAAAGAATGAGAACTGTTGTAGAAGCAATGCTAAGCAAAGCAAAAACACTTAATGTAGGACAATTAAATAGCTTTGCAGACACAATTCTACCAAAAATAAGAACAAACATATCTACATCAGAAATATGGGGACTAATTCCAAAATTAGCTTCATTTAAGGTAACGGAAAGCATTGGTTGGCCATACGATACAAAAGGAATAACATTGGACAGATGGTATGGAGTACCTGTAACATTACAAAGTAATGTAGAAAGATTACATAAAGAAGCATTTGAACAAGAAGATTATGAGGCATCAGATACAGTAAAAGAAATGAGTGCTGCAATAGTGAAGAAAACAGGATATTCAAAATAAGTTTTTAAATAAAAATAGGTTCTAAAACATTAATATGTAAGAACAAAAGTATAAACAATAAGATAGAAGGGAATGTTTTGCCATGAGTAAAAGCAACTTGGCGGTGAAAGAAGAACTTAACGATGTTGTTGGTGAAGAAGCAATTCTTCAAGAGACAACAATTAATAATATCAACATTATGAAAAAAGAGAAAACCAATAAAAAAGTTTTATATAAGTTTACAAAAAGGATTATAGATATAATAGGCTCTATAATTGGAATATTAATTTTAATACCAACAACATTAATTATTTATTTAGCAAGAAAAGTCTTAAAAGAAGACAAAGGTCCATTATTTTACGAACAATTAAGATATGGAAAAAATGGAAAAGTATTTAGACTGTATAAATTCAGATCTATGTGTATTGGAGCAGATAAAAAATTAAAAGAATATTTAGAAAATAATGATGAAGCAAGAGAAAAATTTGAAAAAACACACAAATTACAAAATGATCCAAGAATAACGAAAATAGGTAACTTTTTAAGAAAGTCAAGCTTAGATGAGCTTCCTCAAATGATAAACATTTTAAAGGGAGACATGAGTTTTGTTGGACCAAGACCTGTTGTAGAAAAAGAAGTTGAAGAATATGGAACGAATAAAGATAAATTTTTAAGTGTAAGGCCTGGACTTACAGGATATTGGCAGGTAAATGGAAGAAGTAATACTACATATGAAGAAAGAATGAAAATGGAACTTTATTATGTAGATAATTGTTCTTTATGGCTAGATATAAAAATATTCTTTAAAACATTTATAACTGTATTTAAGAAAGAAGGAGCAGTTTAAATAAAAGTATAGTTGACAAGATTGAAAATTATAATACGAATCAAAGGGAGAAACAAGTGGAAAAAAATATAAAAGTTATTGTTGCAGCACATAAAAAATATCAAATGCCGAACGAAAAAATGTATATTCCAGTACAAGTAGGCGCAGAAGGAAAGAGCAAAATAGAAGGTTACATACAGGATAATACGGGAAATAATATATCTTTTAAAAATCCATATTTTTGTGAACTAACAGGATTGTATTGGGCTTGGAAAAATTTAGATTCAGACTTTATAGGTTTAGTTCATTATAGAAGATATTTTACAAATGAAAAGAAGGTTCCAAAAAAAGAAGAGGAAAAATTTGATATAGTATTAACACAAAGTGAAGCTGAAAAAATATTAGAAAAAGCAGATGTAATACTTCCTAAAAAAAGAAAATATTACATAGAAAACTTATATTCTCATTATGAGCATACTATGTATGTAGAACCATTAGATGAAACAAGAAAAATAATAGAAGAAAAATATCCAGAATATTTAGGTGAGTTTGATAGATTACATAAAAGAACATCAGCACACATGTTTAATATGTTTATCATGAAAAAAGAAATATTAGATGAATATTGCACATGGCTTTTTGACATATTATTTGAGTTAGAAAAAAGAACTGACGCGAGTAAGTATGATAGTTTTCATGCAAGATTTTATGGAAGAATATCTGAACTATTACTAGATGTTTGGGTAAATAAAAATCAAATAAAGTATGAAGAAGTAAAAGTAATGGATATGCAAAAAGTAAATTGGCTAAAGAAGGGTACAAGCTTTTTAAGAGCTAAGTTTACAGGAAAAAAATACGAAAAGAGTTTTTAAGGAAATAGATTATGGAAGAACCTATTAGAATATTAATAATTGGGATGCATGACAAAATAGGCGGAGTTGAAACATTTTTAATGAATTATTATAGGAATATAGATAGAAATAAAGTTCAATTTGACTTTATTTCTATTTATGATAAATTATGCTTTGAAAATGAAATAAAAAGCCTTGGAGGCAGAGTATATAAAATATGTTCAGAAAAAGTAAATCCTATAAAATATTGCAAACAATTAGAAAAGATAATTAGAGAAAATAATTATAAAATAGTTCATATAAATATGCTATCAGCAGCAAATATATTGCCTGTAATTGTTGCAAAAAGACAAAAAATAAAACACATAATAATACATTCTCACAATTCAAATACTCCATCAGGATTATTGAGAAAGTTGTTAAACGCACTAAATAAACCATTTTTACATTTAGGAACGGATTTCTTTGCATGTTCAAAATTGGCTGGTGAATGGCTATTTGGAAAGAACTTTTTAAAAAAACATGAATTAAAAATAATTAATAACGCAGTTGATATAGATAAATATAAGTTTAATGCCCAGACGAGAGAAAACATTAGAAATGAGTTGGAGTGTAGAGAAAAATTTGTTATAGGGCATGTAGGTAGATTTTGTTATCAGAAAAATCATGATTTCTTAATCAATGTATTTTATGAAGTTCAAAAAGAAGATAAAGATATGATATTGCTTTTGATTGGAGAAGGTGAGCTTAAAGAAGAAATACAAGAAAAAGTAAAGAAATTGAATATACAAGATAATGTAATATTCTTAGGAACAACCAATAAAGTACAAAATTATTTACAAGCAATGGATTTATTTGTTCTTCCATCTAGATTTGAAGGACTACCTGTTGTTGGAATAGAAGCACAGGCATCTGGTACTAAATGTTTATTTTCTAATAATATAACTAAAGAGACTAAAATTGTGGATAATACAGAATTTTTAGACTTGAATGTACAGGAATGGAAAAATGCAATATTAAATTGTAAAAATGTATCAAAAGAATATGAGAATGTGATTGATGATAAATATAACATAAGAGTTGCAAGTAAAGAATTAGAAAAAATATATATAAGTATGGCTGAGAGGATAGAAAAATGATTGTATATTTAATAGGATTTATTCTTACTATAATATTGTTGTATATTTCTGAATATAAGGTAAAATCTAAAAGAAAAAAATTTTTATTACGAGTTGTAGCAGTGCTTCCTTTATTAGTTATATCAGCAATTAGATATAATGTTGGTACAGACTATGATAAGAGGTATGTACAAGATTATATAAATTTGTCTAAAGGCATTGAAGTTACTAATCTAGAAATTGGGTTTAAAGCTATAGATTACATGTGCTTAGTATTTACAAAAGAGCCATTTTTACTATTTATAATAACCTCAACTATAATATTATCAATAATATTTGAAGTTATATACAAAAAGTCTATTAATAAGATTTTAAGCATTATAATATTCTTTTTTGGAGGATATTTTTTCGGAACTTTAAATTTAGTAAGGCAATACGTAGCAGTTGCTTTAGTTATGCTAGGATATCAATTTTTTACATCAGACAATAAAAAGAAAGCATATATTGGATTTATAATATGTGCTATTTTGGCGTTTCTAATGCATTCATCTAGTATAATTTGCTTCGCAATTTTATTCTTAAATAGAAGAGGATTTGCTACTTTCATAATGTGTAGAGACTGTGGATATACTGCTAAATGTAAAAATTGTGATATAACTCTTACATATCATTTGAAGGAAAATAAATTAAAGTGCCACTATTGTGGTTACGAGACAAAGGCACTTACAGTATGCCCAGAATGTGGTGGAAAAAACATAAGATACTTTGGGACTGGAACACAGAAACTAGAAGAACAGATAAAAACAATGTTTCCTGATGCTACAACAATCAGAATGGATATAGATACAGTAACAAAGAAAAATTCACACGAAGATATTTTAAATAGTTTCAAAAAAGATGGAATAGATATACTTATTGGAACTCAAATGGTTGTAAAGGGACATGATTTTCCAAATGTTACTCTTGTTGGAGTAATTGCGGCTGATAGTAGCCTAAATATAGACGATTATAGGGCTCACGAGCGTACTTTTCAAACTCTTACTCAAGTTGCCGGTCGTGCTGGAAGAGGAAAAGACAAAGGAAGAGTAATAATCCAAACTTACAATCCAGATGCATTTTGTATTCAATATTCACAAAAACAAGATTACAAATTATTTTATGATACAGAAATACACCTAAGAAAACAGTTGAGATATCCGCCTTTCTGTGATATAATACTAATTGGAGTTTCTAGTAAATCGTATAAAGAATTGGAAGAAACTTCGAATAAAATATACGAAAGTTTGAAGGCAAAAATACATACGGAAAAATTGCAAATATTATTGTACAAGCCTGTTCCAGCTCCAATTGACAGAATAAAAAATAAATTTAGGTGGAGAATAATAGTAAAATGTATTGTGGGAGAGCCGATAATAAATGCAATAGATGATACTGTAAAAAATGCTGGAAATAAAAATACAAAAAATGATACTAGAATAGTTGTAGATGTAAATCCAAGTAATATGCTGTAAAAATTATTTGAATGAATTTCATAAAAAATTATAAAAAAATACACATAGGCATCAATATTTATAATGGGAGAAAGGAGCAAATAGAATGGCAATAAGAGAAATAAGATTATCAAATGATGAAATTCTAAGAAAGACTTCAAGAGAGGTTGAAACTGTTGATGATAGAATAAAAGAATTATTAGATGATATGGTTGAAACCATGCACAAGTATAATGGAGTTGGACTAGCTGGACCACAAGTTGGTGTACTTAAAAGAGTAATTGTTATAGATTTATATGATGGTGAAGAGCCATTAAAACTTGTAAACCCTAAAATTATTAAGACTAAAGGAGAACAAGAAGTCGAAGAGGGATGCTTAAGCTTTCCAAATGAATATGCAAAAATGATAAGACCAAAAGAAGTTGTGGTTGAAGCTTTGAATGAAGAAGGAAAGAAAGTAAAAATAGTTGGAAAAGATTTATTAGCACAAGCTTTAGCTCATGAAATAGATCATTTAAATGGGGTTTTGTTTATTGATAACATGATTCCGGGAACTTTAGAATATATTAGTCCAGAAGACAACAAATAAATTACAATTGACTAGAATAATGCTACTAATTTGAATAAAACAAGTTAGTAGCTTAATAATTAAAAAATAAAATGTTTTAAATTAATTTTTTAGTAATCTCGAATGAAAGGTATGATAAAATATGAGAATTTTATTTATGGGAACACCAGATTTTGCATTAGAGTCACTTAAGGCTTTATATGAAGCAAAATATGATATAATTGGAGTAGTTACAAATATAGATAAACCAAAGGGAAGAGGCATGAAGATGGTAGCTTCTCCTGTAAAAGAATATGCAATAGAGAAAAATTTGCAAGTTTATCAACCTATAAAAGTTAGAAATAATCCGGAATTTTTGGAGGAAGTAAAGAAATTAAATCCAGACTTAATTTGTGTTGTGGCATATGGAAAAATTTTGCCACAAGAATTGTTAGATATTCCAAAATATGGTTGTGTAAATGTTCATGGCTCATTATTGCCAGAATATAGAGGTGCCGCACCAATTCAGTGGGCTGTGCTACACGGAGATAAGAAAACAGGTGTAACCACTATGTTTATGAATGCTGGAATGGATACAGGAGACATGATATTAAAAGAAGAAGTTGAAATTGGAGAAGATGAAACTACTGGAGAATTATGGGATAGATTAAAAACGATAGGAGCAAATCTATTAATAAAAACAGTAAAAGAAATTGAGAATGGAACTGCCACAAGAACTAAACAACCAGAAGAAGGAACTATGGCTCCAATGCTATCTAAAGAAATGGCAAAAATAGACTGGAAAAACAAGACTGCAAATGATATAAAAAATCTTGTAAGAGGCTTAAATCCAATAATGGGAGCATATACTTTTTTGGATGGCAAAAAGATAAAATTCTGGAAAGTACAAACACTAACAGAAAATGAATTATTAGAAAAATTCCAGGAATTAGAAGAATACAAATATCATTTAAACAAAATGCAAGCTGGAACTGTATTATTTTCAGATGATAAGAAAGGCCTATTTATAAAAGCAAATGGTGGAATATTACAAGTACTTGAGATACAAGGAGAAAACTCTAAAAGAATGGCGGTAGGAGACTTTTTAAGAGGAAATCCTGTTGGTGTTGGAAATATGTTTGAATAAATTATTTTCCAACCAAGGTTAAAGAAAATAAGAGGAAAATTTTAAAATTCCTCTTATTTTTGTTTATTTAAAACTTACAACAGTTACACCCATTTCACCTTCTCCATAGGTTCCCATTCTGTAACCTTTTACATGAGGATTCTTCTTTAGAAAACTGTGAATTCCATCGCGTAAACGTCCTGTTCCTTTTCCGTGAACTATTCTAGCGTTTTCTAAATTTGCCATGTAGCAATCGTCTAAATATTTATCCACAATAGGAAGTGCTTGGTCAACTGTTAATCCGATGACATTAATTTCTGAGGCTACATTTTGAGCTTTATTATTTGAAAATGTAACATTGCCATTTTTATGTGTGCTACCAGATTGTTTTGTACTAGATTTTTTTGAAGTATTCAATAATAATAAATCTGATAGTTTAACATTTGTTGTTAGAGCTCCAATCTGAACACGTACTTCATTCGACCTGTTTGGAAGTGAAAGAACGGTTCCTTTAGCATTGAAGTTTTTGCACATTACTTCCATGCCGACTGTAATATCTTCCGATGACAAAGACTTAGAATTGCTGGTTGAATTATCGGCTTCAATATGCGAAAGTGTATCTATTGATGAGTTTAATTTGTTTCTTAAGGCATTTGCACTTTTAGTGTTAGTAGATTCTTTATTTAATTCACGTATTATTTCATTTGCCTCGTCTTTAGCATCTAGCAAAATTTCTCTCGCCTTTTGTTTTGCATCAGATACAATACTTTCTGCCTCTTGTGTTAATTTTGAATTGTCTCTTTCTAATGATTTTCTTAAAAGTTCTACTTGACTAGAATTTTTTCTAATTTTTTCTTTTTCTTCTTCAATAGCCAATTTATCATCATAAATATTTTTCAATAATGTTTCTATATTGACATCATCATCTTTCTGAAAAGATTTTGCCCTGTTTAATATTTCATCAGACAAGCCTAATTTTTTGCTAATTGCAAAAGCATTACTCTTTCCGGGAATACCAATCAGTAACTTGTAAGTAGGGCGAAGATGTTCTACATCAAAATCAGAACTTGCGTTTTCGAATCCTTCATGTGTTAAGGCATATTTTTTTAGCTCTGGATAGTGAGTTGTGCAAATAGTTAAGGCTCCAAGAGTATGCAAATTCTCTAAGATGCTTATAGCTAAGCTTGCTCCTTCAACTGGGTCTGTACCAGAACCAAGTTCGTCTAATAAAACTAAGCTTGATGAAGTTGCATCTTTTAAAATTTCTATTATATTTACCATGTGTGATGAGAATGTACTCAAAGATTCTTGAATACTCTGTTCATCGCCAATATCGGCAAAAACATTATCGAATACGAATATACTGCTGTTTTCTCTTGCAGGAATAAGAATTCCACTGCAAGCCATCAGGCAGAATAGACCGACAGTTTTAAGAG
>ERZ779737.2916-NODE-2916-length-10526-cov-2.693821_pt1 | contig 10526 bp, 8 predicted proteins | sample MGYA00511889_ERZ779737 | MGnify/ENA primary metagenome ERZ779737 (study PRJEB29588, sample SAMEA2163575) | human gut metagenome | biome: human gut; feature: human-associated habitat; material: faeces | place: Denmark | collected 2008/2010 ...
ACCAACCGCATACTGCTGCCAAAGGAAATAGTTGAAGCGCACAACGAAGGCGTTATCCATTTCCACGATACGGACTATTTTGCCCAGCATATGCATAACTGCGACCTGGTGAACCTGGAGGACATGCTGCAGAACGGCACCGTTATAACCGGCACCCTTATAGAGCGGCCGCACAGCTTTTCGACCGCGTGCAACATTGCAACGCAGATAATTGCGCAGGTTGCCTCCAACCAATACGGCGGGCAGAGCATATCGCTTGCCCATCTTGCGCCGTTTGTTGACGTATCGCGCAAAAAGATACGCGCTCAGGTGGAAGCGGAAATGGCCGAGCTTGGCGTTGAGCGGGACGAAGCGAAGCTTTCCTCAATAGTTGAAAAGCGCCTGCGTGAGGAAATACGCCGCGGCGTGCAGACTATACAATATCAGGTGGTAACGCTTTTGACCACAAACGGTCAGGCGCCGTTCGTAACGGTATCCATGTATCTGGGCGAGGCTAAGAACGAGCAGGAAAAGAAAGACCTTGCCATGGTTATTGAAGAAACGCTTTTGCAGCGCTATCAGGGCGTTAAAAACGAAAAGGGCGTGTGGATAACGCCCGCATTCCCGAAGCTTATTTATGTGCTTGAGGAGGATAACATAACAGAGGACAGCAAGTATTGGTATCTTACAGAGCTTGCTGCAAAATGTACCGCAAAGAGAATGGTTCCCGACTATATCTCGGAGAAGGTTATGCTCCAAAGCAAAATTGATAAAAACGGCGAGGGACATTGCTTTACCTGTATGGGTTGCAGAAGCTTTCTTACTCCTTATGTTGACGAAAACGGCAAGCCGAAATATTACGGCAGATTCAATCAGGGCGTTGTGACTGTAAATCTTATTGATATCGGACTCAGCGCAGGAAAGGATCTTGATAAATTCTGGAAGATTTTTGACGAGAGAATGGAACTTTGCCACAGAGCATTGCAGTGCCGTCACGAGCGTCTTACAGGCACTCTTTCGGATGCTGCTCCTATTTTGTGGCAGTACGGTGCTTTGGCAAGACTTAAAAAGGGTGAGAAGATTGACAAGCTTCTCCACGGCGGTTATTCAACGCTTTCACTCGGTTATGCAGGTCTTTGGGAGTGCGTTTACAGCCTTATCGGCAAAAAGCTCACAGAAAAAGAGGGCAAAGAACTCGGTCTTGAAATTATGCAGAAGCTAAACGACTATTGTGCAAAGTGGAAAAAGGAGGAAGACATCGATTACAGTATCTACGGCACTCCTCTTGAAAGCACAACATATAAGTTTGCAAAGTGTCTTCAAAAGCGTTTCGGCATTATCAAGGGCGTAACAGATAAAAACTACATCACTAACAGCTATCATGTTCATGTTACCGAGAATATTGACGCATTCAGCAAGCTGAAGCTTGAATCCGAATTTCAGGCTTTGTCACCGGGCGGTGCAATCAGCTATGTTGAAGTTCCGAATATGCAGGATAACATTCCCGCTGTTTTACAGGTTATCAAGTTCATTTACGATAACATTATGTATGCAGAGCTTAACACAAAGAGCGACTACTGTCAGGTTTGCGGTTATGACGGAGAAATCAAGATCGTTCACGATGACGGCAAGCTTGTGTGGGAGTGTCCTAACTGCGGCAACCGCGATCAGGATAAGATGAATGTTGCAAGAAGAACCTGTGGATATATCGGAACTCAGTTCTGGAATCAGGGCAGAACTCAGGAAATTGAGGAAAGGGTGCTTCACCTTTGATGAATTACGGAGAAATTAAACTCTGCGATATTGCAAACGGTGAGGGAGTAAGAGTATCGCTCTTTGTATCCGGCTGTACGCATCATTGCAAAAACTGCTTTAATCCGCAGACATGGAGTTTTGATTACGGCGAACCTTTTACAAAAGAGGTTGAGGATAAAATTCTCAAAGAGCTTGAACCGTCATATATTGACGGCTTGTCATTGCTCGGCGGAGAACCCTTTGAACCTTCAAATCAAAGAGCCTTAGTGCCGTTTTTAAAGCGTGTCAGAGAAAAATATTCCGACAAAACAATTTGGTGTTATTCGGGCTATTTGTTTGACAAGGAGCTTCTTTCCGACAGCAGAGCAAGGTGTGAATGTACGGATGAAATGCTTTCAATGATTGATGTGCTTGTTGACGGTGAATTTGTTGAGGCTCTTCACGATATAAGCCTTGCGTTCAGAGGCTCGTCAAATCAGCGTATTATAGATGTAAAAGCGTCACTCAAAGAAAATAAAATAATTCCCCACAAGCTTATGAAAAGGGGAGTGTAATAAAAAGCGACAGCCGTAAAACTGTCGCTTTTTGTAATATTATTGAATTATTGCGTGGAATGTTGTTGATTTTGTAAGGCAAATAGTGTAAAATGATAGCATACTATTTATAGAATATTATGCAAGGAGCGATTATATATGGTATGTAAAAATTGCAATCACGAAATTGACAACGGAGCAATGTTCTGTACTTACTGCGGAACACCTGTTGAGCAGACTCCAGAGCCTGAAACACAGCCTGTTGAAAATGCTTCAACCGAAGATGCTGCACAGAACCCTTACGAGAATGTGCAGACTGCACAGCCTGAGGTTGATAACGCACAGCCGACTGCCGACAGTCAGCCGCAGCAGAATCCGTATTCTCAGCAGTACGGTCAGCCAAATCAAACTTATTATCAGCAACCGCAGCCTAACAAAACTTCATACGGTCAGCAGTTTACAAACTCACCGAACAATGATTACGGCGCAAATCAAAGCAAGTACGGCAATCAATATCAGAGTTACAACAACGGCTATAATCAGCAGTACAACACGCAGTATCAGCAGACATACAACTCACAGCCTGTACCGCCCGTTGCACCTCCATACGGTACTCCGGATACTCAGCCTGTAAGCATAGGCGGTTGGATCGGCGTTATGCTTTTAACCTGTCTGCCGATTGTAAACCTCATTATGCTCTTTGTCTGGGCATTCAGCTCATCAACAAAGAAGTCACTCAAAAACTATGCAAGAGCCTCTCTTATCCTGGCTCTTATCGGAGTTGTGCTTGTGGTAGTTATTTCAATTATACTTGCAGCCTGCGGTAACAGTATCTTCAACGGACTTTCCAATTCAGGATATTACTATTATTAAATTTAACGGTGAATCGCTGTACCAAATTCGTACAGATAGCTTTATAATGTCAAAAACAAAGTATGCACGAGCGTATTTTTGTGATTATTTGTACAGTAACTTTGTAGGGGCGGATATCATCCGCCCGCAGGTAAAGACAGATTTACTTAAGAGATTCTCTGATTCGGCATAATCTGTGTTGTATTTTATGCCTTTTAATAATTCTTGGTTTAAATCTTTAGTAGCTTCTGCAAATTTTGACTGCTTGAGTATATCTGCTTCATTAGCAGTTACTGCATTTTTTAAAACCTTGTCATCTAAGCTTTCGGCGTAGTTTCTATATTCTTCATATTTGTCAGTAGCCTTGTCAATATCTTGCGCTGCTCTGGCTTTGGCAGCCGTAGTAAACCATCCGATGTGTTTATTGTTTTTGTCATCTAAGTATGTTTGGAGTATCTTTCTCTTAGACACAATATATTAATAAGAAGGTGTTTTAATGTTTGAAGTAGAATATGTCCAAAATGTGGAAAAGTTAATTACCCTGCATTGGAATCATATAAGAAATGTTATTGTTGTTGGGTTGGTTTTCTTAAAAGACCTCGCAAATTGCTTTTTAAAGTCACAGAACAATTGCAACGAGAGCACTTTGAACGACATGTTTTGGGGAGCCAAGAGGCTGAATATCTTTTTTGGTATGAAAAATTCCTTAAAGACTGTCCTGAATATGATAATAGTCTATATGAAGAACACCTAAATAACAACAGACGCTGGGATTTAGTGACAAAACAACGACTTAATGAATTATCTTCCAAGCCAACTGTTAAATGTCCATATTGCGGTTCTCTGCGTACTACTAAAATTTCAACAAGTAGCAGAGTAGCTTCATCTCTCACACTCGGCTTAGCAAGCAACAAGATAGGCAAGAACTATCAATGTAATGATTGCAAAGCCACCTTCTAATTAATAATTTGAGCAGTGTTTTATGATACTGCTCTTTTTGTTTGTTTATAAAACTTTTCTTTTATATGATAGTCACTGTTGTCTCAGTGTCGATTTGGACTATACAATTTAAGGTCATTTCATATCGTTGAAACTACCTCAAGAGGCTTATAGTCTCTGAACCTCCGCTTATGCGGCTGGATGCTGATTATGGCTTATTACGGCGGTTAGCTTTTGACATACGCCGAACAATAACTTGTTTCTGACTTTCGTCTCCGTATGGCGTTCGCCGCTACGAAAAAATCCCTGTCCATAACGGACAGGGATTTTTGAATTAAACGAAATTAGTTATTAATCAAAAAACTTGCTGTGGATAGCGCTTACAGCCTTGTCAGCGTCTGCTGAATCAATAAGAACCGAAACCTTGATTTCGCTTGTGCTGATCATCTGGATGTTGACCTGAGCGTCATAAAGAGCCTCAAACATCTTTGTAGCAACGCCTGCGTGGCTTTCCATACCTGCGCCGACGATTGAAATCTTAGCTACCTTATCGTCATAGAGAATTTCCTCTGCACCGAGGTTCTCCGTGTATTCTTTCATAAGAGCAACAGCCTCTTCGCCTCTGTTCTTGGCAACTGTAAAGCTGATGTCCTTCTTGCCGTCATGACCGATTGACTGAAGAATAATGTCAACATTGATATCTTTAGCAGAAAGCTTTGAGAACATCTTAAAAGCAAGACCGGGGATATTCGGAACACCCATAACAGAAATTCTTGCAACATCTGTATCTTTAGCAACACCGCTGATTAACATTTTTTCCATTTTAGTTTTCTCCTTTACAATTGTACCCGAAGCCTTTGTCATACTTGAAAGCACTTCAAGCTCGATATTATATTTTTTAGCCATTTCAACCGAACGGTTGTTAAGAACCTGAGCTCCGAGTGTAGCAAGCTCAAGCATTTCGTCATAAGAGATTTCCTGAAGCTTCTTAGCGTTCTTAACCTTTCTCGGGTCAGCTGTGTAAACACCCTCAACATCGGTGAAAATCTGACAGAGATCAGCGTGCATTGAAGCCGCAATAGCTACGGCACTTGTGTCTGAACCACCTCTGCCGAGTGTTGTAATATCACCGTATTTTGAAATGCCCTGGAAGCCTGCAACGATTACAATGTTCTTCTTGTCAAGCTCTTTCTTAATTCTGTCAGGCTCAACTTTTCTGATTCTTGCGCTTGTGTGAGCAGAAGTGGTATTGAAACCTGCCTGCCAGCCAAGAAGAGAAACAGCGTGGTAACCGAGCTTTTCGATTGCCATTGCAAGAAGTGAAATAGAAATCTGCTCGCCTGCGGCAAGAAGCATATCCTTTTCTCTTTTTGAAGCCTTTGGATTGATTTCGTTTGCCTTTTCAATGAGATCGTCTGTTGTGTCGCCCTGAGCGGATACAACAACTACAACATCATTGCCCTTTGCGTAAGTGTCTGTTACGATTGATGCAACATTCATTACTCTTTCGGCATTGGCAACAGAGCTGCCGCCAAATTTCTGAACTATCAAACTCATGTACTTAATACTCCCTCTGTAAAATTATAAATCAGCTACACGGATACTTGAAAGTACCGAAACACCGTCAGCCTCAAGCTGAGCAATCTTCTCGGCAAATTCGCTGTACGGCATAGCCTTGACAACAAATGCTTTTTCTTCGGCAGGTGCGTCAGCCTTATTGATTACTGTTACCTCACCGAATATTTTTTCTGCCTTTTCTGCAACATTACTGCCGTTTGCACGAACATACATGGCACGGCTTGACTCCTCCCAAGGAAGAATGTTTTTGCCGTTGCCGTCTGCCCAGTAAAGGAACTTTCTTGTCTTGAGGTGCTTACAGCAGTCGATTACATCGGCTACAACTGCGCTTGCTGTAGGAAGCTTGCCCGCACCCTTGCCGTAGAATACTACATCGCCTGTGCAGTCGCCTCTTACCATAATGCCGTTGAACTCATAGTCAATGTTAGCAAGCTGGCTCTTGTTCGGAACGAGCATAGGAGCAACGATAATGTCAATCTTGCCGTCCGCAAGACGCTTAACACTGCCGATAAGCTTAATCACGCAATGGAAAGCCTCGGCATATCTTACATCTTCAAGTGTGATTTTTGTAATGCCCTCTGTATGTACAGAGTCGGGATAAACATGCTTTCCGTATGCAAGAGATGCAAGAATACAAATCTTACGGCAAGCATCGTGACCTTCAATATCAGCGGCAGGATTTCTCTCGGCAAAGCCAAGCTCCTGAGCAAGCTTGAGCGCATCGTCAAACTGCATACCGTCTTCAATCATCTTTGTAAGGATAAAGTTTGTTGTACCGTTAAGAATACCGGCAATCTCGTCAACATTGTTTGCAACAAGACACTGGCTCATCGGGCGGATAATCGGAATACCGCCGCCTACCGATGCTTCAAAGAGGAAGTTTGTGTTTGTTTCTTTTGCGATTTCAAGAAGCTCTGCACCGTGAGCTGCAACAAGCTCCTTGTTTGAAGTAACAACACTCTTGCCTGCTTTAAGACATCTCTTTACAAAGTCATAAGCAGGGTTAAGACCGCCCATAACCTCAACAACAACTCTTATTTCGAGGTCGTTGATGATATCTTCAAAGTTTTTTGTGAATCTGTCTGCAAGCGGGCTGTCGGGAAATTCGCGAAGGTCAAGAATCTTCTTGACATAAACCTCTTCACCGATGCTTGCATAAAGCTTCTGTTTGTGTGTTGTAAAGATTTCGGCAACGCCCGAACCTACAACACCGTGACCCATAATTGCTATTGAAACCATATCTAAAAACCTTTCCTTTCGAGTTTTTGGTTTTAACCTGTTATTTTATTCTGCCGCAGAAGGGGCGTCGCCTCCTCCTGACGATTCACCGCCTCCTGACGGCTCTCCTCCGCCTGAGGATTCCCCTCCGCCTGAAGGTTCTCCGCCTGAATTATCTCCTCCGCCTGAATTGTCACCGCCTGAATTATCTCCTCCGCCAGAGGTGTCGCCGCCTGAATTATCTCCTCCGCCGGAATTGTCGCCGCCTGAATTATCTCCTCCGCTGTTGCTTGTGTCGCCGCCGTAATAGCTACCGCTGTTGTCACCGCCGTAATTGGGATCGTAGTAGCTTGACGAGTTGGAAACATCCGAACCGTATTCATAGTTGCCGCTGTAATACGAACCGCCGGTACTCGGCATATTATCCTCGGTGTAGTAACCCACATACCGCCCCGAGATGTTATCTGTTGAAACAATAAGTCCCGTTGTTGGGTTATATGTTGCCTCAATCAGGTTATCGGATATTTTATATTCCTTGTTTTCCTTGCCTTCAAGGTAATTGCCCATAACATTTGCAAAGAATTTTGCCGCGGTTGTTCTTCCGCTGTAAGAAATGGTTGAAGGATGATCAAAGCCGCACCAGGTTGCCATTACGGCATAAGGCGAGCCTCCGCAGAACCATGAGTCCTTATCATCATCGGTTGTACCTGTTTTGCCGATAATATCCCAGCCCGAAATTTGAGCGTAATGTGCATTTGTGTGGGCGCTGTTTGTAACATTGTAGTGAAGCAGTCTGTTCATAATGCCTGCTGTTTCTGCCGAATAAGCCTGCTTCGGAACTGCGTCACGGTTATCAATGAGAATATTGTCCTCGGAATCCGTTACATAGTAGTAGGTGTATGGCTCATAGTAAAGACCGCCGTTGCCGAGATAGGTGTAGGCTGCCGCCATTTCTCTTACGGTAACGCCGCCGTTCATACCGCCGATTGAAAGAGCACCTGTGTTCTGTGCGTCCTGTTCCGTAAGATTCTTGAATCCCATTTTTGTAACAACCTGCTGATATGCAACACTCGGACCGCCGATAAGCTCCATTGTCTGAGCGGCTGTTGCGTTAGATGACCACTCAATCGCATCCGGAAGGCTCATATTGCCGTTGTAGTAGCCGTATGCGTTGTTAGGACCCGAAACAAGCTGACCGCTTTCGTTTGTACGGTAGTTGTCAAGCGGTTCATCAAGCACCATTGATGAGAAGTAAAGCTTCTTTGATTCGATTGCGTAAGGATAAACGACAACCGGTTTGATTGAAGAACCCGGCTGAAGCACGGAGTTGTAGGATCTGTCCCAGCCGAGAGCTCCCTCTTTCTTTGTTGAAGAACCGACTGTTGCGATTACTCTGCCGTCATATCCCATAATTGTTGACGCAATCTGAAGGTCGGGATCATTTGATTTATCAATATTGAGTGCCGCATTTTCAAGGTAGGTCTGAGCCTTTTCATCCATTGCACAGTAGATTTTAAGTCCCTCTGTGTAAAGTTTTGAAGATGCCGCAGATTCGCTTATGTTGTAATATTCTGCAATGTCCTTTTGAAGATCACGAAAGACCTGATCAATATACCAGTTCTGAACATCTGCTTCGTCATCGTCGTCATCGTCATCGGATGCCTGCCAGCCGACAAATTTCATTGTGGCACTTTCTTTCATAGCCGCATCAAATTCGTCTTTGGTAATTTTTTTCTGATCGTACATTTCGTTGATTACAATCTCGCGGCGTTCCTTGTTGTTTTCGGGGAAAACAAGAGGATTCCATCTTGACGGATTCTGTGTAATTCCCGCTATTGCCGCACATTCGGCTATGGAGCATTCCTTGATGCTCTTGCCAAAATAGAGCTGAGCCGCAGACTCAACGCCCTGACAGTTATTGCCGAAGTTTACAACATTTAAGTAGGCTTCAAGAATCTGATCCTTGGTATATTCCTGCTCAAGCTTGAGTGCCTTTGTAATTTCACGAAGCTTTCTTGTGATTGAAACCTCGTTATCATCTGTAATATTTTTGATGAGCTGTTGTGTGATTGTTGAACCGCCATACGAATCGGAGCCTGTAGCAAGGTTTGCAACAGCGGAAAGGGTTCTGCCCCAGTCAACGCCGTTGTGGTCAAAGAAACGCTTGTCCTCAATTGCTACCACAGCGTCCTTCATTGCCTGAGGAATATCCTGATTGTCAACCCAAATTCTGTTTTCGGTGTCATACAGCTTTTGATACTCCGTAAATTCCTTTGAGTTGTCCTTTTGAATATAGATTCGGCTCGTCTGGTTCATAGACTTTGCCTTGAGGTCAATACCGGTCGGTTCGGATGCAAGGGTAAAAATGTAGACAGCAAGTGAAATGCCTGTAATAAGCAGGGCTACCAGACAGACCGAACAAACGGTAATCAGGAACTTGCCGAAACCCCTGAAAAATCTTTTTGCACCTCCGTCAGCCTTTTTGGACAATTCATTTTGCTGAAGGTCCTTATACTGACTGATGTCGGTTTCACGCTTGTTTCGCATATTATCTCCTTTATCAATTCACAGTTTCGGTCAATTAAACCGTAATTTTGCAATTTGTTTGAGTTATTTGCACGAACACGGTGCACTGATTGTAATAATTGCAATATAAGTTATATAATAACAAATATGTCCAAAATTACAAGCAGAAATACTCATTTGCTTATTATATCACTTGCAAAGGAAAAAATAAATATATTAAACCAAATTTTTGTTAAAAAAAATAAGGATTTACGGTGTTCTTTTGGTGTGAAATTTATAAAAACGGTGAATATAACATACAGTTTGGGCAAAAATAGAAGTAAAAACTGACGGAAAGAGTGCTGAACAATGAAAAAAATAGTTGGACTGACAGGTGTGATTTTAATTGCGTGCATGATGATAAGCTCGCTTTTTGCCCCTGCAAATTCTGTTGAAAACACCTCCGCAACAAGTGATTATTCGGCTTCGCAGAATAACGGTATGGGGGAAAGTGACTACATCATAAAAGCCGAAAAAGGGTATATTGTTGTGTACAAAAAAGGTGAAGACAAGCCTTATCTGACAACCGACTGCAGAGTGTCAAATCTGCCTAAGGGCGACGCACTTTACCTTGAAAAAGGAATTGAAATAAAGGGAAAGGAAAGCCTTATGAAGACCCTTGAGGATTATTGCAGTTAAAGGCGCAATGGTAAATAATTGTTCATATATATTGACTTTTCTGTGCTTTTGGGGTAAAATCAAACTGATATGCCATAAAGTATTGAATCAGGTGCAGAATTTGCCGTGAGTTTTTCAAAATGATGAAATCTTGCAAATTATTTGTTTCTGAAAATCAAGTAAAAATGCAGAAAAGGAGATATTACATATGATTTCTACTGTCATTGACCAGTCGCTCGGTCTTGAGTTCCCTATTTTTCAGGGAGGCATGGCTTGGGTGGCTGATGCATCGCTTGCCGCAGGTGTTTCAAACGCAGGCGGCTTGGGCATTATTGCGGCTATGAATTCCAACGGTGAACAGCTCCGTGAGGAAATCAGAAAGTGCAAAAAAATGACCGATAAAATTTTCGGCGTAAACATTATGCTTATGAGTCCCTTTGCGGAAGAGGTAAGCGATGTTGTTGTTGAAGAGGGCATCAAGGTTATTAC
>ERZ779737.2921-NODE-2921-length-10503-cov-4.416348_pt1 | contig 10503 bp, 8 predicted proteins | sample MGYA00511889_ERZ779737 | MGnify/ENA primary metagenome ERZ779737 (study PRJEB29588, sample SAMEA2163575) | human gut metagenome | biome: human gut; feature: human-associated habitat; material: faeces | place: Denmark | collected 2008/2010 ...
TCTTGCCCGCGAGGCGCTCCGCAGCCGCCTTTTTCTGGGCTGCGCGCACATCCTCCATGGTCAGTCCCAGCTTGCTTAAGAGCTTCTGCGCCGCGTCATAGGACTCCGGGTGTACGCTGGTGGCATCCAGCGGATTGTCGCCGTCCGGAATCCTGAGGAAACCGGCGCACTGCTCATACGCCTTGGGACCAAGCTTTGCTACCTTGAGCAGCTGTCTTCTGTCCGTGAAGCGTCCGTTCTGTTCCCTGTAATCCACGATATTCTTCGCAATCGCCTTGCTGATGCCGGAGATGTATTCCAAAAGGGAAACCGATGCCGTGTTCAGATCCACGCCCACCTTGTTCACGCAGTCCTCCACCACGCCGTGCAGCGTCTCACCCAGCTTTTTCTGGTTCATGTCATGCTGATACTGACCCACGCCGATGGACTGCGGATCGATCTTCACAAGCTCGGACAACGGATCCTGCAGGCGGCGCGCGATGGACGCTGCGCTCCTCTGCCCCACATCAAAGTTCGGGAACTCCTCCGTTGCCAGCTTGCTTGCGGAATATACGGAAGCGCCCGCCTCATTGACAATTACATACTGTACGGGGCGGTCAAGCTCCTTCAACATGTCCACGATCACCTGCTCCGACTCTCTCGACGCTGTACCATTTCCTACGGAGATCAGGGAAACGCCGTACTTTTTGATGAGCTTCTTTACCTCTGCCTTCGCTTCCTCCACCCTGTTCTGCGGTGCGGTGGGATAGACCACCTTCGTATCCAGCACCTTTCCGGTGGCGTCCACCACTGCCAGCTTGCATCCGGTTCGGAACGCCGGATCCCAGCCCAGCACAACCTTCCCTGCAATGGGCGGCTGCATCAGAAGCTGCTCTAAATTCTTGCCGAATACGCCGATGGCGCCATCCTCCGCCTTCTCCGTCAGTTCGTTGCGCACTTCCCTCTCGATTGCGGGCGCGATCAGTCTGTCATAGGCGTCCTGCACAACCTCTTTCAAAACCGGGGTCGTATACGGATTGTCCTTCGTGATCACCTTCTTTTCCAGATAGCGGATGATCCTGTCCACGGGCGCAATGACCTTGACCGTCAGGATTCTTTCGCTCTCCCCGCGGTTCAACGCCAGCACGCGGTGTCCGGCAATCTTTTTGACCGGCTCCTCAAACTGATAGTACATCTCATACACGCTTTCCGCTTTCTCATCCTTCGCGGCAGAGGTGATCACACCCTCCTCCATGGTTGCGCTTCTGATGTACTGTCTGTGCGCTGCGTCGTCAGACACCGTTTCCGCAATGATATCCTTTGCTCCCTGCAGCGCCTCCTCGGCGGTCTTTACCCGCTTTTCCTCCGGCACATCCTCGCCGGATACATACTTCTGCGCCTCCGCCAGCACAGGCTCAGCCGCCTCCTGCAAGAGCAGATACTCCGCCAGGCCGCCCAGCCCTTTCTCCTTTGCCACACTCGCCCTGGTCTTTCTCTTGGGACGGTACGGACGGTAGAGATCCTCCACCACAACCATCGTCTCCGCCGCAAGGATCTTCGCCTTCAGTTCATCCGTAAGCTGTCCCTGCTCCTCTATGCTGCCGATCACCTGCTCCTTTTTTTCCTCTAAGTTGCGCAGATACAGAAGCCTTTCGTGCAGATTACGGAGCTGCTCGTCGTTCAGGGAGCCCGTCGCCTCCTTGCGGTATCTGGAGATAAACGGGATCGTATTGCCCTCGTCGATCAGCTTCACCGCTGCCTCCACCTGCCATTTCTGCACCTTCAATTCTTCTGTGATCTTTTTGATAATGTCCATCTTTTTCCCCACCTGTCCTCTTTCTTGCGGCTCGCCGCCGTCTCATCCATTATACTGAAAATGAATTGTAAAAGCAAACGGAAGATGCTATACTAAGGACAGTAAATCTAATGATATATGGAGATTATTATGGACGGTTTTAATCATCAGCAGCAAAATATGCAATACTATTACCCGGTGAAAAAGAAGAATAACTTCGCCACGGCGGCATTGATCGTAGGCTTCTGTTCTCTTTTTCTCCTGATCACCTTCATCCTGCCGCTTCCGTTGGGTGCGCTGGGCATCCTGTTCGTGATCCTTTCAAAGCGGAAGGGAGAAAAGCTTGCGGGAACGGCAATCGCCGGACTGATTACCTCGATCATGGGCATGCTTCTGGGGCTGGCTCTCACGGTCAGTGTGGGCGTTGCGACCTTCCAGATGTTAAAGCCCGAAAACCGCGATCTGTTAAACCGGCAGTTTGAGAGCATTTACGGAATCGACTTCGACGAGTATATGGACCGCCTCTACGGAGACGACTTTGACTTGTAACGGAAGGAGGTTGTTTTTATGAGCTTAGCCATCAGCGAACTGCGCGGATCCGTTCAGAACGATCCCACGAAGGAGTGCCAGACCTGCAAGAACCGAAAATATCAGGACGGCTCCGACGAGATGGTTTCCTTCAAATCGCCCGCCCACATTTCTTCCAATGCGGCGGCATCCGTGGTGCGCTCCCATGAGCAGGAGCATGTGAGCAACGCTTTTGCAAAAGCGGCGACGGGAAACGGCAAGGTGGTACGCGCCTCCGTCACACTGCACACGGCAGTCTGTCCGGAATGCGGACGCACTTATATTTCCGGCGGCACTACCCAGACCCAGATCAAATATTACAACGAGGATAACCCCTATCAGCAGTCCTTAAAATCATCCGATGCCACAAAATACAGCGGCATGAATGTGGACTACACAGTTTGACCCAAAAACCTCAGAATGGAGAAACTATGAACACTTATTTATCCACCTCAGATTTGAAAAATCAGGCAAAGGAAAGGCTGTCCGGGCATTACGGCATGGTGATTGGCGGCGCCTTGATCATCAACATGATCAGCGGAACCCTTTCCTCATGGCTGACTGTACTGCTGCCGTCGAACACCCTTATTTCCTATCTTATTTCCTATCTTATTTCATGGGCGGTCAGCCTGCCCCTTTCCGTTTTTGTGGGTGTGCTTTCCGTCGGATTGACCCTGATCTTTATGAAGCTTTCCTTCGGCACTGTGCCGTACCTTTCCGATTTATTCTACGGCTTTTCCCACATACGGACGGCAATCGGACTTTCCCTTGTGCTGACAGCCGTCTCCGCACCGTTGAGCATGGCATACATGATTCCGCTGGCTCTCTACTCCCTCACCGGCAGTGAGGTCTATATGTATCTGATGTTCGTGTGTCTGGCAGTGGGGCTTGCGATTTATGTACCGCTCTCCCTTGCCCTGTCACAGTGCTACTTCCTGATGCTGGACTTTCCCGACAAGTCCGCAGGCGAGATCATCCGGCTTTCCTTCCGGATCACGGCGGGTCACCGTCTGCGCCTGTTCTATCTGCAGGTTACCTTCCTTCCCCTGCTTATTTTAGGGGCATTGTCCTTAGTGGGGCTTCTGTGGGTGAATGCCTACATGCAGATGACCTATACACAGTTTTATTTTGACATAATGAAACCGGTGCAGAAGAATTAATCTTCCGCACCGGCTACCGGCTTGGCTCCTGTGCTGAGCCATTTTAAATATCCGTTGATAAAGGGATCCAATCCGCCGTCAAGCACGGCATCCGCATTTCCGCTCTCCACACCCGTCCGGTGATCCTTCACCATCGTGTAGGGCTGCAATACATAGGATCTGATCTGATTTCCCCATCCGATTTCTTTTACTTCTCCGCGAATATCGGAAAGCTTCTCCGCATTCGCCTCCTGCTTCAACAGATACAGCTTTGCTTTCAGCATCTGCATCGCCTTGTCCTTGTTCTGGAACTGGCTTCGCTCGTTCTGGCACTGCACCACGGTTCCCGTAGGAATGTGCGTGATACGGATTGCCGAGGAGGTCTTATTGATGTGCTGTCCACCGGCGCCGCTGCTTCGGTAGGTATCAATCCGCAGATCCTCTTCGTTGATCTCCACATCCAGATCCTCTTCTATATCCGGCATGACATCCAGCGACACGAAGGAGGTCTGTCTCTTGCCCTGCGCGTTGAACGGTGAGATTCTGACCAGTCTGTGTACGCCCTTTTCGGACTTCAGATAGCCATATGCATTCTCGCCGTTGACCTGAAATGTCACGGACTTGATGCCCGCCTCGTCGCCGTCCAGATAGTCCAGCACTTCGATGGAAAATCCCTTCCGCTCCGCCCATCTGGTATACATGCGGTACAGCATGCCGCACCAGTCGCAGCTCTCCGTACCGCCCGCACCTGCATTCAGCTTCAATATGGCATTGTTCTTGTCATACTCCCCCGATAACAGGGTGCCGATACGCATTGCCTCAAAGGTGCTGACAAAGTGGTTCAGCTCCTCCTCAATCTCGGGAATGAGGGATTCGTCATTCTCCTCATAGCCCATCTCGATCAGGGTCAGGATATCCTCGTACCCGGTTTTTAAATCCCGGTAGGTCTGACAGGTATCCTTCAGATTTTTCAATTCCTTCATTTGTTTGTTGGAACGCTCCGGATTGTCCCAGAAGCCCGGCGCCTCCATCTCACGTTCCAGCTCTTCGATCCGCTTCTCCTTGGAAGCCAGGTCAAAGTGAATCCCTCACTTCCGCTAAAGGTGTTTCATAGGTAAGGAGCTTTGTCTTCATATTATCCAATTCTACCATTAACGTCACCCACTTTCTTTTTTATATTTTGTCCCGCTTAACTTCTTCCGCAGCAGTTCTTGTACTTCTTGCCGCTTCCGCAGGGGCAGGGATCATTCGGATATACCTTGGCATTTGCACGCTTTGTGGGCGTCTTGGGGCCGCTGTCGTCCTTGTTGGTTCCTGTCACCTTTGCCACCTGCTCACGCTCAACCTTCTGTTCAATCTTCACGCGGAGCAGAAGTCTCACGGTATCTTCCTTGATGTTCTGCGTCATTTCATCGAACATCTCGTAGCCGCTCAGCTTGTATTCCACCAGAGGATCTCTCTGACCGTATGCCTGCAGACCGATTCCCTGACGGAGCTGCTCCATATCGTCGATGTGATCCATCCACTTTCTGTCGATCACCTTGAGCAGGATCACGCGCTCCAGCTCACGCATCATTTCAGGCTCGGGGAACTCGGTTTCCTTCGCCTCGTAGAGCTTGACCGCCTCTTCCTTCAGCTGCTGTTTCAGACCGTTCTTCTTGTTGGCATGAATCCGCTCTCTCGTCACGGGCTGCAACGGGATCAGGGGAAGCAGAAGGGCATTCAGTTCATTCAGATCCCACTCCTCCGGCTCAATATCATCCCCGATTGCCATGTCCACGCAATGCTCGGCAATGTCCGTGATCATCTTGTAGATCACATCGCGCATGCTCTCGCCGTCCAACACACGGCGTCTCTCACCGTAGATGATCTCTCTCTGCTCGCTCATCACGCGGTCATATTCCAACAGATTCTTACGGATTCCGTAGTTGTTGTTCTCTATCTTCTTCTGGGCGGATTCGATTGCTCTGGAGAGCATCTTGTGCTCGATTTCCTGTCCCTCCGGAATACCCATGGAGTTGAACATTCCGATCAGACGCTCTGATCCGAACAAACGCATCAGATCGTCCTCCAGCGAAATGTAGAACTTGGATTCACCGGGATCTCCCTGACGTCCGGCACGACCGCGCAGCTGGTTGTCAATACGTCTTGATTCATGTCTCTCCGTACCGATGATCTTCAGACCGCCCGCCTCTCTGGAAGCGTCGTCCAGCTTGATATCCGTACCACGGCCTGCCATGTTGGTCGCGATGGTAACCGCACCGTGCACACCGGCATCCGCCACGATCTCCGCCTCCAGCTCATGGAACTTCGCATTCAGCACCTTGTGTTCGATGCCCCGTCTGCGCAGCATGCCGCTCAGCTCCTCGGACGCTTCGATGGTGATCGTACCTACCAGCACGGGCTGTCCCTTCGCATGGGCTTCCTCCACTGCCGCCACGATTGCATGCAGCTTTTCCCGTCTTGTCTTGTATACGGCGTCCTGATGATCGACTCTCTGTACCGGTCTGTTGGTGGGAATCTCGATAACGTCCATGCCGTAGATGTCGCGGAACTCCCTCTCCTCCGTCAGTGCCGTACCGGTCATACCGGATTTCTTTTCAAACAGGTTGAAGAAATTCTGGAAGGTGATGGTGGCAAGGGTCTTGCTCTCCCTTTTAACCTGCACATGCTCCTTCGCCTCGATTGCCTGATGCAGACCGTCCGAATAACGCCGTCCCGGCATGATACGTCCGGTGAACTCATCCACGATCAGCACCTGGTCGTCCTTCACCACATAATCCTTGTCGCGGAACATCAGGTTGTGCGCACGGAGCGCCAGAATGATATTATGCTGGATCTCCAGATTCTCCGGATCTGCAAAGTTGTCGATGTGGAAGAATTTTTCCACCTTCTCCACGCCTGCTGCCGTCAGATTCACGACCTTATCCTTTTCATTTACGATAAAGTCGCCCGTCTCCTCCTGCACAACGCCCATGATGGCGTCCATCTTGGACAGATCCGCCATATCGTCGCCGCGGGTCATCTGTCTTGCCAGAATATCGCACAGCTCATACAGCTTTGTGGACTTGCCGCTCTGACCGGAAATGATCAGAGGGGTACGCGCCTCGTCGATCAGCACCGAGTCCACCTCGTCAATGATGGCATAGTGAAGATCCCGAAGCACAAGCTGTTTCTTGTAAACCACCATGTTGTCACGGAGGTAATCAAATCCCAGTTCATTGTTGGTCACATAGGTAATGTCGCAGTTGTATGCCTCTCTTCTCTCATCGGAGGTCATGCTGTTCAACACCACGCCCACCTTAAGACCAAGGAACTCATGCACCTGTCCCATCCACTCCGCATCACGATGCGCCAGATAATCATTGACGGTGACAATGTGGACACCTCTTCCCTCAAGGGCATTGAGGTATGCGGGCAATGTGGAGACGAGGGTTTTTCCTTCACCTGTACGCATCTCTGCAATTCGTCCCTGATGCAGGATGATACCACCGATCAGCTGTACCCTGTAATGCTCCATGTTCAGGACACGCTTTGCTGCCTCCCGCACCACCGCAAACGCCTCCGGCAGCAGATCATCCAGTGTCTCGCCGTCCCACAGACGTTTTTTGAACTCTTCGGTTTTCGCCTTCAGCTGCTCGTCGGTGAGTGCCTGCATGTCAGGGCGCAGCGCCTCGATCCGATCCACTAGCGGTGAGATTCTCTTCAATTCCCTTTCGCTGTGCGTACCGAAAATTTTTGTAACCAGACTCATATGACTCTATACTCCTATCTGCGCCTGTAAGCGCGCAAGAATCTCTGTAAAAACAAATACACAAGGTTTATTGTAGCAGATTTACAAGGCAGATTCAACCAAAAGCCACCGCAAAGAATGAAAGTTTTGTAAACAAAATGTTAAATTGACACTCTCAAACGGGAATTTTATAATAGGAATCATACACGATACAAAACAGAGGTGCTGAATTTATGATACATTTATATGTCAATTATCCGGAGCAGACGCCCTGCTACCGCTCCGTCTCGGAGGCGCTCTCCTCCCTGCCCGAAATCGAGCTGCTGCCCCAGGCATTTCCCGCACCCGAGGAGCCGCAGGCAGAACCCGTCACCGTTCACATCGCGCCGGGCATCTACGAGGAGCTGCTTGTGGTAGAACGCCCCTATGTGACGTTTCTCGGGGAGGATGCGTTGAAAACCGTGCTGAGCTTCCACCTCGGCGCTTTTGAAGCCATGCCTGACGGCAGCAGACGCGGCACCTTCCGCACTGCCTCCGTGCGCGTTCACGCCCATAATTTCACTGCAAGAAACATTACCTTCCAAAACACGGCAGGCTACGGGCACACGGTGGGACAGGCGCTGGCACTCTATGCGGACGGCGACCGCCTCGTTCTGGAAAACTGCCGCCTGATATCCAGTCAGGACACGCTGTTTACCGCCCCGCTTCCCCCCACGGCAGCGAAGCCCGGCGGCTTTACCGGGCCGGGAGAACACGCTCCCAGAATCAACAACCGCCAATATTATGTAAATTGCTTTATTCAGGGGGATGTGGATTTCATTTTCGGCGGCGCCATTGCCTATTTTCAAGGCTGCACGATCTTTTCCAAGAAACCCGGAGACAGAAAACCGCCGGAGAGCCCGGCGGACGAGGTGATTTACGGATATGCCACTGCAGCATCCACTCCGAAGGATCTGCCCTTCGGCTATGTATTTGAAAACTGCCGCTTTGACAGCGACTGCCCGCCCCGTTCCGTCTATCTGGGACGCCCGTGGCGCGAGTGGGCAAAAACGGTGCTGTTACGGTGCAGCCTCGGCAGCCATATCCATCCGGCAGGCTGGAATGACTGGGGAAAGCCCCATGACCACTTCTACTATGGGGAATATCTCTGCACCGGCGAGGGCGCAGCCGCGTCTGAACGGGCGGCTTTCTCACACCTGCTCTCCGACGATGAAGCTGCGCTCTACACGGTGCAAAACGTACTGGGCGAACCGGACGGCTGGAACCCGCAGGTTACTTGCAGTCCTCAATCGCCTTGTGCAGACCGGTGAAAAGCTCCTGATACCGGATATGGGGCGCATCGAAGCGCGCCACCGCCGTATACAGGCCCAGCGGAAATTCCTTTCCCTCCGCCTCGAAGACCTTCCCATTCTCTTTACTGATCTTATCTGCTACGGACTGTGCGTAGGCCTCCTCCGTGCTGTCCGTCAGCAGTGCAAATTCATCCCCGCCGATGCGGAACACGATATCGTTCTCTCCGGCGGCAGCCTCCATGCGCTGCATGGACGTCAGAATCGCAATATCTCCCGCTTTTCTGGAAAAATCGTTAATCGGTAACAGATTCTGAATGTCACAGCATACAAAATAACAGTTCTTCCGCTCCGTAAAAAAGTCATACAACTCACTGATATCCACAGCTTTTCTTGTTCTCATATAAGCATCTCCGTTCTCCACAGGCCGTGTAAGCCTTGGAAACAACTCCGAGAAATGCGAGGACTTACCGGATTGTCTCTCACGAAACTCGGACGGTTTACAGTTCCAGATCTGCTTGAATGCACGGCAAAAAGCCTCGTTGGAGCCATATCCGTACTGCAGCGCCACGTCAAGAATGCTGACCTGCGGTTCCTCCGCCAACCTGCGCGCCGCCTTCATCATCCTTCTCCTGACCAGATACTCCCTCACGGATATGTTGTTTACACACCGAAACAGCTTCTCCAGCGTAGACCGTGAGCAAAAGCACGCCGCTGCGACGTCCTCCGTCCCAATCTCATCCTCCAGGTGGTTCTCCAGATATTGAAGTGCTCCCGCAAGCAACTCCATATTTCCCATTGCTTCCCTCCATGCTGCAAATCTCTGTTGGTACCATGCTTATATTCTACTCCGTATGGCGGCGGTGCGCTTGATATTTTGAGTATTCCTGCAGCACACGGAACAGTTTTTCGCAAAACGTGATTTCAAATAGCACATGTAATCATCCCTGCGTGTTGATGCAGGATTTCCTTCATTTCTCTTTCTCGCTTATTCCAAATACCCCTCTGCTTCCTTTTCAAGCTCCAGCCATACCGGGTATTTTGCTCCGTTCTCATCAAAGAATTGTTTCAGATCCCGGTTCAAGGCGCTCATTTCATCGGTTGCGTTCATGGCGTGGTCGGAGGCGCAGATTTTTCCGAGGCTCGTTGCACACATGAGTTTGAAGAAGCGCAGGCAGGTCTTTCGATATGCCTCGCCCGTAAAGTCCTGATCGTCTTTCGGCAGGATTTCATGCCCGGCATTCTTTATGGCACTGTAGCCTTCAATGTTGGCGTCGATCAGCCGGTTCAGGTATGCCGTGTTGCCCTTCAGCTTTTTCAGATTTCCATCCGCCTTGTAGCATGCAAAGGCAACCGGCAGCACAAACGCCGCATGGCAAAGAAGGTAGTCCTCCATATTAGGCTCATAGATCACCTTGTATTTCGTACCGTCAAAAATCTGCCCGATCAGGCTCTCGTTGGAGGTTGCATCCGGTAGCTGGCCAATGGTCATTTTTTTCAGGTCAACGGACGCCACTCTGTCAGGCTTCCGATGCCCCGCCGAATGTGCAAAGGCAAAAAGGACATTTTTCTCCGGCAGCGACTCGGTGATTGCCCTTGCGCGCACATTGTTGCCCACGAAAACGATGTTTTTTGTCCGGTTTGCCCGCAGGATCTCCATGATGGAGTCAAGCTGGGTATAGCGCAGAACCACAAAGATCACATCGTACTGGTCATCCGCTGCAAGTTCGGTCACGACCGGAATACGGCTGACCGACACACGGGGCGAAAACTTGTCCTTGATCCGCAGTCCGTTCTTTTGAATCTCCTCCGCCCATTTTCCCCGCGCAAGCAATGTTACCTCTCTACCTGCACGGAACAGATTTCTTGCAAGATTGCAGCCGAGTACGCCTGCACCAAATACTAAAATTTTCATAACCTGGTCTCCTCTCTGAAAAAATATTTTGTAGGCGTTTGCGAAACGCCACAGACCGCATAAATACGGCATTTTTTGTTACCAAA
>ERZ779737.2922-NODE-2922-length-10499-cov-14.898889_pt1 | contig 10499 bp, 7 predicted proteins | sample MGYA00511889_ERZ779737 | MGnify/ENA primary metagenome ERZ779737 (study PRJEB29588, sample SAMEA2163575) | human gut metagenome | biome: human gut; feature: human-associated habitat; material: faeces | place: Denmark | collected 2008/2010 ...
AAATGGCTGTCGATGCACAGATGCAACGGCACAAATGGCTGTCGATGCACAGATGCAACGGCACAAATGGCTGTCGATGCACAGATGCAACGGCACAAATGGCTGTCGATGCACAGATGTGGCAACCCAAACGGCGGACGAGGCACGGATGCTTACAAGCAACAACTTATACAATTATTAATGCAAAGTGTTGACAAATTACAACAATATATTGCAAAATCCGTTTAAATTTGTTATACTATACCAAAAGGACCAAAAGACTAAAAAACCGAAAGAGCCAAAGGACCGATAACATCATAAGCAATCGGCTGTCGGTTTTAAGGAGAGGCATATGAGCGTGAAATACATACTATATAATCCTTTATCTTGCAATGGAAAAGGAACAGAGCTTGCAAAAAAGCTGGCGGAAATATATAAGGACGATGAACTGAAATATTGCAATATGACGCAGATAAGCGGGTACGGCACATTTTTTGACAGTATTTCGCCCGAAAGCGATATTGTGCTGTGCGGCGGCGACGGTACGCTTAATCGTTTTATAAATGACAGCGACGGGTATCCTTATGAGAATCCGCTGTATTATTACGGTACGGGAAGCGGAAATGATTTTTTGCGTGATCTCGGCAAGGAGCAGGGCTGTAAGCCTGTAAGGATAAACGAATATGTCAGAAATCTGCCGATCGTAACGGTAAACGGCAAAAGCTCACGGTTTATCAATGCCATAGGCTACGGTATTGACGGATATTGCTGTGAAAAGGGCGATGAGCTGAGAGAAAAGTCAGACAAGCCGATAAATTATACATCTATTGCGGTTAAAGGTCTGCTGTTTCATTTCAGGCCGGCGAATGCGGTTATAAACGTTGACGGCAGGGAGTACAGCTATAAGAAGGTATGGCTTGCACCGACAATGAACGGCAGGTTTTACGGCGGCGGTATGATGACCGCTCCGCAACAGGACAGAAACAATCCCGAGGGGAAGCTGTCGGTTGTTGTGATGCACGGCAGTGGAAAGCTGAAAACGCTTATGGTGTTCCCTTCAATCTTCAAGGGAGAGCATATCAGCCATACCGAGATGGTAGAGGTACTGACCGGAAAGGAAATCACAGTGCGGTTTGATTCGCCTGCCGCATTGCAGATAGACGGTGAAACGGTAAAGAATGTCAGCGAATATTCGGTGAAGGCGTATGACAGGGAGAACGGCGACCGGCGGTATACAGACGGAGAAAAGAAAAAAGAAAGCGAAACTGTTTGAATAAGTGCATAGGCAGGAGATGTCGGGTTGGGATGGTGCTATATTTAATAGAATATATTCGTAGAGCTTGCTTATATAGGAGATAAAACGGTAAACAAAAAACCGCTTGATTTTGACAATCAAGCGGTTTTTAATTGGTCTGAGTGACAGGATTTGAACCTGCGGCCTCTACCACCCCAAGGTAGCGCGCTACCAATCTGCGCCACACCCAGATAACAGTAAACATTATACACGGTTTTCGGGTATTTGTCAAGGGCTTTTTTAAAAAAATACGAAAAATTTTCGGCGGAACTGTTTAAACGGCTTTGTTATGCGAAATGACAAGTTGTGGTCGATGTTGCCGTAGGGTGAAGCAGAGCGGTTGTGGTCGATGTTGCCGTAGGGTGAAGCGGAGCGGTTGTGGTCGATGTTGCCGTAGAGCGAAAACGGAGTGGCTGTGGTCGATGTTGCCGTAGGGTGAGGCAGAGCGGTTGTGGTCGATGCGACCGTAGGGTGAAGCGGAGCGGTTGAATGATATACGGAAAGGTAAGTTTTGAGAAAAAATGACGTTTGCTATTGCGAACACGGACAATTTGTGATACAATATAAAATGTGTCGGTATGTGCAGATGAAGCGTTGTATGCACCAAAGATACAGGCGGCAGATACAGATGACACAGGAAAGTAAAAAATCCGATGAAAAGGACGGTTATTTATAATGACAAATTATGAAACTTACGAAAGCCCTTTCTGTACGAGATATGCAAGTGAGGAAATGCAGTTTACATTCTCCGCACAGAAGAAGTTTTCGACATTCCGCAGATTGTGGGTAGCGCTTGCGAGAGCGGAAATGAAGCTCGGACTTGAGCAGGTAACACAGGAAAAGGTCGACGAGCTTGAGGCGCATATTGATGATATTGACTTTGCTTATGCGGCTGAGGAGGAGAAGAAGCTCCGCCACGATGTTATGGCGCACGTTCATACATACGGAAAGTGCTGTCCGAAGGCCGAGGGCATAATCCATTTAGGCGCTACAAGCTGTTATGTAGGCGACAACACCGATGTTATCGTAATGCGTGACGCTATGAAGATAGTACACAGAAAGCTCGTGAACGTTCTTTCGAACTTCGCTTCTTTTGCGGATAAATATAAGGATATGCCCTGTCTTGCATATACACATTTACAGCCTGCACAGCTGACTACAGTCGGCAAGCGTGCTACGCTGTGGATGAACGAACTTCTGATGGATCTTGAGGATCTTGAGTATCAGATGGGTAATCTGAAGCTGCTCGGTCAGAAGGGTACTACAGGCACTCAGGCGAGCTTTATGGAACTGTTCCACGGCGATGAGGAAAAGATAGAAAAGCTGGAGCAGATGATAGCTGAGGAGATGGGCTTTAAGGAGTGCGTACCCGTAAGCGGTCAGACCTATTCAAGAAAGGTTGACAGCAGAATAGTAAACGTACTGGGCGGTATTGCACAGAGCTGTTCGAAGTTCTCGAACGATCTGCGTATCCTTGCAAACTTCAAGGAGATGGAAGAACCTTTCGAGAAGAATCAGATCGGCTCTTCGGCTATGCCTTATAAGAGGAATCCGATGAGAGCGGAGAGAATAACCTCGCTTTCAAGATATGTTATGATAGATACTCTTAATCCTGCGTTTACGGCAGGCACACAGTGGTTTGAGAGAACGCTCGACGACAGTGCGAACAAGCGTATCGCAGTAGCGGAGGCATTCCTTGCAACAGACGCTATACTGAACATTATGCTGAATATCACAAACGGACTGGTCGTATATCCTAAGGTTATCCGTGCAAGAGTAATGAAGGAGCTTCCTTTCATGGCAACGGAAAACATTATGATGGACGCAGTTATGAAGGGCGGAAACAGACAGGAGCTTCACGAGAAGATAAGACAGCACAGCATTGCCGCAGGTAAGGTTATCAAAGAAGAGGGCGGAGAAAACGACCTCGTTGACAGAATCGCCGCAGACCCCGACTTCATGACGACAAAGGAAGAAATCGAGGCAAAGCTCATCCCCGAAAATTACACGGGCAGAAGCGCAAGCCAGGTGACAGCATTCCTTGAAAGGTGCATAAAGCCTGTCCTTGAAAAGAACAAGGACGTTCTCGGAGAAAAGGCTGAGCTTTCCGTATAATGAACGGATTGTGAAAATTGCAGAAATTCTTTACTATTTCTTGACTAATCGAAATCATTATAGTATAATACTATAATGTATAAATTAACAGGATGTGCTTAGGCACAGAAACGGAGTGAAACATTTGAAAAGAGTGGCAAAGCCTGTGTTCTTTATAGTGCTGGCGGTTATACTGGCATTTACAGGCATAGTATTTTTCGGTGTTCATACCCAGTACGGCGATTTCACGAACACTATTATAAGAGGTGTAAGTGATATTCGTTGGGGTATTGATATCAGAGGCGGCGTTGACGTTACATTTACGTCACCGGCAGACTACGATGCGACCAATGAAGAGGTCGATGCGGCAAAGTCGATCGTTGAAACAAGACTTGTTGCAAACAACATAACAGACTATGAGGTTTATGTTGATTATAACAGCGATAAGATAATCGTGCGTTTCCCGTGGCAGGCTGAGGATGACAGCTTTGATCCGGAAGCGGCTGTAAAGGAGCTTGGTGCTACCGCACTGCTCACCTTCAGAGAAGGCTCGGAAAAATCGCTTTCCGACGGTCAGACATATGAGGATCTGCCCCTTATCATTTCCGGCTCGGACGTTGAAAAGGCTTCTGCCGTATATCAGCTCAAGAGCGGAAACAGCAAGGAATATGAGTATATGGTATCCTTAAAGCTGAAGGACAGCGGCAAGGATAAGTTTGCAGAGGCTACAAAGAAACTCGCATCATCAAAGGGATACATTTCGACATATATGGATGACAAGTGCATATCCACAGCTTCTGTCAAAGAGGAAATCGGCGGCGGTGAGGCTACTATCAGCGGTAACTTTACGGCTGATGAGGCTAAGGCGCTTGCAGACCAGATAAACGGCGGTGCGTTACCGTTCAAGCTGGAAACATCGAGCTTCAGCACTATCTCTCCCACGCTCGGTACGGGTGCCCGTGACGCTATGGCAATCGCCGGCGTTATCGCATTTGCACTTATAATGATATTCATGATTGCACTGTACAGACTGCCCGGTGTAGTTGCCGTTATCGGTCTTATCGGACAGGTTGCAGGTACGTTCTGTGCTATAACAGGCTTCTTCCCGTTCTCGAACAGCTTTACGCTGACAATACCAGGTATTGCAGGTATCATTCTTGCGGTTGGTATGGGCGTTGACGCTAACGTTATCACGGGTGAGCGTATAAAGGAAGAAATAAACAGCGGCAAGACGATAGACACAGCGATAGCTACAGGCTATAAGAGAGCGTTCAGTGCGGTATTTGACGGTAATATCACAATGATTATCGTTGCTATCATACTTATGGGTGCTTTCGGTACTCCCGACAGCCTTGCGTCTACTATACTGAAGCCGGTATTCTTTATGTTCGGTGCTTCGACAGAGGGTACTATCTACTCATTCGGCTACACTCTGATGGTCGGCGTAATACTGAACTTCCTGTTCGGCATATTTGCGACAAGACTTATGACAATGTCGCTTTCCAGATTCAAGATATTCAGAAATCCCGCTCTCTACGGCGGAAAATCTGCAAAGAAGCGTGCCGCTGAAAAGGCTGCCGCAACGGAAGGCGGTGCTTCAAAATGAATAACAAAAAAGTATTTGATTTTATAGGATACAGAAAGATACTCTTTCTGATACCGATCGTCATTGCTGTAATTACGGTTATTTTCAACTGTATATTCGGCGTTGAAATGGCTATTGAATTCAAGGGCGGTACAATGCTGACCTACAGCTATACCGGCGAAATTGACACAAATGCGGTAAAGAAGACGGTTGAGGGCGAAAATTACGGTGCTGTTACGGTAACTACAGGTTCTTCGATGAACAGCTCGCTTGAAGTCGTTGAAATCTCATTCTCGTCTTCAGAGGGACTTACTGCAGATAAGCAGACAGCTTTATCGGATAAGCTCCAGCAGACCTTCAAGGATAACAGCCTTACGCTTGTAAACAGCCAGGATGTCAACCCCACATCAGGTACGGAGTTCTTCCTTAAGTGCCTTGTTGCGGTATTATTCTCGTTTGTACTGCTTGTAATCTATATTGCGTTCAGATTCAAGAAAATCGGCGGCCTTTCGGCAGGTGTGTTTGCGCTGGTAGCCCTTGTTCACGACTGCTTCATGGTTTATGCGGTATTCGTGTTCTGCCGTTTCCCGATCGACGCAAACTTTATGGCGGTTGTTCTTACCGTACTCGGTAACTCTATCAATAATACAATCGTTGTATATGACCGTATCAGAGAGAACCGTAACCTTTACGGCAACTCGCTTTCACTCAAGGAACTTGTTAATATGAGTATCACTCAGTCGATAACGCGTTCTGTAAACACAACTGTTACCACAGCCTTTGCCGTACTCGCAATCTGCGTTGTATGCGCAATCTGCGGCGTAACCTCGATAATGACATTTGCTATTCCTATGATGGCAGGTCTTATCTGCGGTACCTATTCTTCACTGTGCATATCGGGTCCCCTGTGGGTACTCTGGCAGGAGAAGCACGGCAAGAATTATACAAATGCTGGAAACGGCGAAAGCAAGAAGGATACAAAGAATCTTGCTTCAAAGGGTACGGTAGACACAAAGAAGCTCATGGTATAATCACCTGCGGCTGATAATTCAATCAAAAATAAAAGCCGCATAGCACATAAAGTCTTTGCGGCTTTTGAATTTAGACAGATATTCATAAAAACCAAATGGGGAGATTTTTAAAAATCCCGGAGGATATTTTGAAAAGAGATATTACTAAAAAAATCACAACACATATCGGTAAACTTATACGCAGTCCGAAGCTGTTGCTGACGCTGATAATTCCGCCGATAGCGGTAATTGTCATAGGACTTGCGGTATTTGCGGGCAGCGGGCTTTATCCGTTCGGAGATAAAACGCTCGCATGGTGCGATATGCACCAGCAGGTGCTTCCTTTATTGCTCGACTTCAAGGACATACTTGAGGGCAAGGGGGATTTCTTCTTCAACTGGCAGAATGCCGGCGGAATGAATTTCCTCGGCGTGTTCCTGTTCTTTATATCAAGCCCGTTTTCACTTCTTGTTGCATTTGTCGACAAAGCGGACATGATGCTGTTCATGAACATTATGACGCTTATGAAAATGGCTGTCTGTGCGATAACCGCAAATGCGTACTTCCGCACCTGCCATAAAAAGCTGGATGTGACATATTCGGCGCTTTTCAGCGTTATGTATTCGTTCAGCGGTTACTCTATGCTGTTCTATCAGAACACGGTATGGCTCGATGTAATGTACTTCTTCCCGCTGCTGCTGATAGCGTTCAATTCGCTCGTAAAGCGTAAACGCACAGGCGGTCTTATATTCTGCCTTGTCGGAATGCTGGTGCTGAATTATTATCTCAGCTATATGGTGGTATTGTTCACGATACTGTATTTCGGCGTTTACATTTTTCTTAACAGAAAAAAGGGCAGTACAAGGGGCATTGCGCCGAGGTTTATTATAGGCTGCGGTATAGCGGCGCTGATTTCCGCTGTTGTATGGCTTCCGAGCTTTGCGCAGTATCTTTCATCCGCAAGAGGTGCGAACATACTCAAGGGTCTGTTTGATTCTGCGGTATTTGCAGGGATATATACAAATCTGCCGCTTATTTTCTGTACGGGATTTTCCGTTGCGGCTTTCATCGTGTATTTTCTGCGCAGAAAGAGCAAGAACAGCAGATTCTATGCGCTGCTTTCGTTTCTTACGCTTCTGCCGGTAGTGTTTGAGCCGATAAACAAGATGTGGCACACGGGCGACTATATGGCATTCCCTATGCGGTACGGCTATATGACTACTCTTATGATGCTGACCTTTGCGGCGGTGAAGCTGTCGCATACAAAGCCTGACGATTATGCGCAAAAGAATAAAAAGCCCTATCTTATCGGAATAACTGCCGCCGGCGTTATCTATTTCGGTTTTACGATATGGTACTACTGTAATTGCAGATACGACCTGGATTCGTATGTTTCTACACTGTGGGGAAGCTCGGAATCGTTCTTCCTGCTTTTAATTATCTTCTGCGGATTTACGGCACTGTATGTTCTGACTATGGCTTTCGGCGTTTTTAAGAAGCTCACTTTCAAAGCGGTTTGTTCTGTACTGGCTGTAATTGTTGTAGCGGAGAGCGTTTTCAACGCAAACGTATATATAGGCGCATCAGCATATACTCCCGTCAAGTACAACAATGCGATAGAACTTGAAGGAAAAATCCCCGAGGACGAGGATTTTTACAGGGTGAAGCTGACGCAGTGGCCTAAGAAATATTTTGACGCAAATCTTATAGGCGGACTGGGCTATCCCACCATCGCACATTACACCTCGCTTACATCGGAGGATTATATGTTTGCGATGAAACGGCTCGGCTACTCGTCCTACTGGATGGAGGTCACAGGCAACGGAGGCACTGCCCTTACCGATGCCGTTATGAATATAAAATATTATATAGAGAAATTCAGCGCAAGAGAGCCTGTGATTTATCGTGACAAGAACTATTCGATCTATGAGAGCGAATATTATCTTCCGCTCGGAATAGTGACCGACAGCGATCTGTCACAATGCACGGAACTGCCTAAGGCGGAACGTATAGTTATACAGGAATATCTTGCAAAGAATCTGCTTGATACGGGTAACGAACTGCTGTTTACCGAGTATGAGCATACCGGAGAAAGAAATATTCGGTATGCACAACATGACGGGATATATTATTTCACACCCAAGAGCGATACTCGCATCGCAACGCTCAGCTACAAGCTGGATATAGGCGAAAAGCAGGCGCTGTATTTCGATTGCTTTGATCTTGTTGCAAGAAATATCAACGAGCATATCAACGGTTCGTTTGCAATATATGTAAACGGCATCAAGCAGGATCTGTCATTCCCGAATAAAGACAGCAACGGACTTTTATATCTCGGTACTTTCGAAAATGAGAAGGTAAGTATAGATGTTGACGTAAACGAAAGCACTTATTGCTCAAGCTACGGTATTTACGGACTGTCGCTCGGCAAGCTGGAAAAAGCTATCAATAAAACAAAAACCGCCGATCTTAAGGTTGACGGTGGAAATATAAGCGGAACGGCAGACAACGCAAAAAGCGGTCAGTGGCTGTTTTTGTCGGTGCCGTATGACGACGGATTTTCTGCAACGATAAACGGAAAGCCTGCTGAGATATACCGTTCTATGTCGGGCTTTATGGCGGTAAAGCTGGAGGAAGGCAAAAATGATATAACCTTCAGCTTCTGCCCGAAGGGGCTTAAACCGGGTATTGTGCTGAGCGTCGCAGGCTTTGCGGCACTGGCGCTGTACATTATATTCCGCAAAAAGATAACGGCAATTGCCGATAAGGCGGAAGGTCTGTGCAGGGTCGGCATTTACGCATTGCTTGTTGCGGTGCTGGCGGCGGTGTATGTATTACCGCTAATCATATCAATAATAGGGAACATTTGTTCTCTGGCGGGCTGATTTTCAGAAAGGAAGTAATGAAAATGGATATTGGCGTATCTACGGCTTGTCTGTACCCTCTTGAAACAGAAAAGGCTCTTTATGAGCTTGCCGAGCGGGGTGTAAAAAATGTTGAGATATTCGTAAATTCGATAGACGAGCTTGAAGGGCAGGTGCTTGTTGAACTAAGAAGAATCATCGGTGAATACGGGATGAACGTAATATCCATGCATCCGTTTTCTTCGCCTATGGAAACGCTGTTTCTTTTCGGCGATTATCCACGCAGAACCGAATATCTGATAGATATTTACAAGAGGTATTTTGAGGTTATGGCGGAGATCGGTGCGGATGTGTTTGTCCTGCACGGAGCTATCCTAAGTTCAAAGGTACCTGATGAAAGGTACATGGAACGCTATCTGCGTCTGTTCCGCCTTGCAAAAGAATTCGGTGTTACGGTGGCACAGGAAAATATCTGCTACTGCAAGAGCAGCAGTGTAAGATTTATCGAGAATATGATCGGACAACTCGGCGATGAGGTCAGATTTGTTGTAGATCTCAAACAGGCGAGAAGGAGCAATGTAGATCCGTTCAGGCTTCTGGATATAATAGGCAACAAGGTCGTACATCTTCATGTAAGCGACGGCAACGCAGGCTGTGATTGTCTGCCGATAGGAAAGGGCAGCTTTAACTTCAACCGTCTTTTCAGCGAACTTGAAAAAATAAAGTACGATAAAGCAATGATAGTAGAGCTTTACCGTGAGAACTACAGTAGCTATGACGAGCTTGCTGTATGTGCGAATAATATGAAAAAGATATACGATAAGTATAAGATGGGTCTTTGATTACAGAAAATGCTTGAAAAAGCTGCGAAAGTGTGTTAAAATACATAAATACAGGAATATGGAAAAGGAAACCGTGAGGATCAGAGCGAAAGCGAGGAAAACAGATGAAATGCCCGGAATGCGGATATGAGGACAGCAAGGTAATAGACAGTCGCCCTGCGGAAAATAAAATTCGCAGAAGACGTGAATGTCTGTCGTGCAAGTGCCGTTTTACGACCTATGAAATGGTGGAAACAATACCGCTTATGGTTGTGAAAAAGGATAATACCATTGAACCTTTTGATCGTGACAAGCTGATAAACAGGCTTGCGAGAGCTACGGTGAAACGTCCGGTACAGATCGAAGACCTTGAAAAAATGGTTGAAGATATTGTACAGGAGTTGAAGAACCAGTTCAGACGTGAGGTATCGCCGGACGAGATCGGCGAACTGGTACTGCGCAGGCTGAAGGATATAGATAAGGTGGCATATATCAGATTTGCTTCGGTATATCGTGACTTTAATGATATTGACAGCTTTGTTAGAATAATTTCCGAACTGAACGAGGAAAAATAGGATTTTTATCGGTGCCGTCCTTAAAGGGCGGCATTGTTTTTAGCTTTACGGAAAGAATGCGCGAGTTTTCAACATACAGGAATGCGGCTGTTGATAACTAAATATTGATAGCGGGAAACTGTATATTGTGGTTGTTTACGTTTTGCACAATCGGGGAATATAACAGTTTAAAACCATTTGTGCAAAATTAAAATGAAAAAGATGTTGACAAAGCTCGAAAAGCGTGATATAATAGACAAGCACTCAAACGAGAGGGCACAAAAACAGAGGGTACTTG
>ERZ779737.2924-NODE-2924-length-10478-cov-1.935239_pt1 | contig 10478 bp, 6 predicted proteins | sample MGYA00511889_ERZ779737 | MGnify/ENA primary metagenome ERZ779737 (study PRJEB29588, sample SAMEA2163575) | human gut metagenome | biome: human gut; feature: human-associated habitat; material: faeces | place: Denmark | collected 2008/2010 ...
TACTATTGCCTTAGCATGAAGCATATTTGCAGCATCAACTGCTGATTTAGAAAGAACAGTAGTAGCATCATAATTTTTCTCATCACTAACAATATTATTAACTATATCTAAAGTACCATTTTCTGTTTCCTCTATTATTTTAGACATCATCTTAGTTGCTTCAATAGGATATTTACCCATTGCAGTCTCAGTATTTAACATAACAGCATCAACACCATCTAAAGCAGCATTAGCAACATCAGATACCTCAGCTCTTGTTGGTATCAAGTTATTCTCCATACTAGGTAACATCTGAGTAGAAACAATGCACATCTTATTTTTCTTCCTAGTTTGCGCAACTATCCTTTTTTGAATACACGGTAATTTCTCAAGTTCAACCTCAACACCTAGGTCACCTCTTGCAATCATTATACCATCACTTACTTTAATAATATTTTCTAAATCATCAAGTGCACTTTGACACTCTATCTTGCTAATTATTTGAGTATGTTCATTTTTCTCGCTAATTAACATATCATTAACATCAAGCACATCATTAGCATTTCTAACAAAAGAAAGAGATATAAAGTCAACATTTAATGAAGAGGCGAACAAGATATCACTCTTATCAGTAATTGATAAGAAATCTATATTAAGGTCTACTTTAGGAACATTTATACTTTTATTATTCTTAAGTACTCCTCCTCGTACTACACGGCATGTTATATTAGCATTTTCGATACCAGTTACAATTAATTCCATATTACCTTCATCTAGTAATATTTTAGTATCAATATCTAAATCCAAAGATAATTTTCTTTGAGATATATTAATCCTACCACCTGTTCCATCAGCCTTATCAGGAGTAAGAATAACAGTATCTCCCTCATTTAAAACCATCGCATCATCTTTAAAAGTACCTACTCTTATTTCAGGCCCCTTAGTATCAACAATTATTCCAACATTAGTACCTAATTTCTTATTAAGAATTCTAATTCTATGTACAACTTTCTCCGCAAAATCATGAGAACAGTGTGATAAATTTAATCTAGCAACATTCATTCCTGATAATATCAAATCTTTTAATTTTTCTTCATCCATACATGAAGGTCCAATCGTACAAATTAACTTAGTTTTTTTCATAGTTTCACCACCTACTTTTAGTATAAACTATTATTAAATTTTTAATAAGATAATATATCTATTTTTTACAGTAAATTTACAAAAAAACTAGTAATAAATACTAGTCATTTTTACCATTTTCTCTAAATCTCATTTTAGGATCAAGAACTTTCTTTCTTAATCTAATATCATCTGGTGTTATTTCTACTAACTCATCTTCCTCTATAAACTCTAAAGCCTCTTCTAGACTAAATGTCTTAGGTGGTGTCAAAGTAATCGCATCATCAGATCCACTTGCTCTTGTATTAGTTAATTGTTTATTCTTACATGGATTAACATTTAAATCTTCACTTCTGTTATTAATACCAATAATCATACCAATATATACTTCAGTAGCAGGTTTAACTATTAATGTTCCTCTATCTTCTAAGTTCCATAAAGAAAATCCCATAGTCTTACCATTTTCCATAGATACTAAAACACCATTTTTTCTACCTTGAATTTTACCAGCATAAGGCATATAAGAATAGAAACTTTTAACCATTACACCTTGTCCCTTAGTAGTATTTATAAACTGAGACCTATAACCAATAATACCCCTTGTAGGTACTAGATAAGTTATCTTAGTATACTCAGCATTAGATTCAATAGATTCAAGTATACCTTTTCTTTCATTTAAAGCATTAATTACTGCTCCAGAATACTCATCAGGTAGTGTAATAATTACTTTTTCATAAGGTTCACACTTAACACCATCTATTTCCTTAGTAATTACTTCAGGCTTAGATACTGATAATTCATAACCTTCTCTTCTCATATTTTCAAGTAATATTGATAAATGTAATTCACCTCTACCATATACTTTATAACCATCTAATCCTTCTAATGGTTCAACTTTTAAACCAACATTAGTTTCAAGTTCTCTATCTAATCTTTCTTTAATATGTCTAATTGTTACAAATTTACCACTCTTACCTGCAAAAGGACTAGAATTAACTAAAAAATTCATTGATAATGTAGGTTCTTCAATATGTATCATTTCCATTGGGTCAATGTGATTAACATCACATATTGTTTCACCAATTGATACATCAGAAATACCAGCAACAGTTACAATATCACCATAATATGCTTCTTTTACTTCTTTTCTCTTAATTCCCTCATTAATAAATAATTTAGTAATTCTACACTTTTCAATACTACCATCTACTCTTGATACTGCTACTTCTTCACCAGTTTTAATCATACCTTTAGTAATTCTACCAATACCAAGTCTACCAATATATTCATCATACGCTAAAGAAGAAACTTGCATTTGTAATGGGTCAGAGCAACTACCCTCATAAGGTTTAACTGTATCTAATATTAAATCTAGTAATGGTTTTAAATCAGTAGAATTATCACTTAATTCACGTTTAGCAATACCATCTCTTGCTGTACCATATACTATTGGAAAATTTAATTGTTCATCAGTTGCATTTAATGATAAGAATAAATCAAAAGTCATATCAACAACTTCTTCAGGTCTAGCGTCTTTCTTATCAATTTTATTAATAAATAATATAGGTTTTAAACCAACCTCTAATGATTTTTCAAGAACAAATCTTGTTTGAGGCATAGGTCCTTCTGCTGAATCAACAAGTAATATAACTGTATCAACAGTCTTCATAATTCTTTCAACTTCACTTGAGAAATCAGCATGTCCCGGAGTATCAACTATATTAATCTTAACACCCTTATACTTAATTGAACAATTCTTAGAATAAATTGTAATTCCTCTTTCTCTCTCTAAGTCATTAGAATCCATAACTTGATCAACAAGTTCTTCTCTTTCATTAAATACACCATTTTGTCTAAGCATCGCATCAACCAAAGTAGATTTTCCCGCATCTACGTGCGCAATAACTGCGATATTAATAATTTTTTCCATATAACCACTTCTTTTCCAATGCTTAATAATACCATACTTTTAATAAAAAATAAAGGAAAAAACTACAAAAAAAGATAAAATTACAAATTTTACCTTAAAAATATGTTCTTCATATCACCATTATGTCTTACTAATCTCTTTTCTAAAGCATGACCATTTAGCAACTCATCCTTAGTAATACCCAAAGTATTTAACTCTTTAGTACTATCATTTAACCCCTGCATAAACATAAACTCATTACACCTTGTTATTACATCTTTCTTATCTTCATAATACCTATTTGCCATATACATAGCTAGTACTATTCCATAAGAATATTCATAAGCATCACTCACAATATCAAGAGTATCTTCATTAATACTTAAATTCCTTAGTTCATAAGCATCATATAAATCTACCAAATAATATTCTAGGGACGCAAGCATCGCATTTTCAGAAAATAGAGCATCCCTTCTTTTTATATTATTCTCTCTTACATAATCATAAAATAACATTTCAACAAACTCAGAATAGAATTCATAAAAAGACAATTCATCGTTATATAACTGTGATTTAGATCTATTATCAAGCATTCTATGACAATAAACATGTCCAAGTTCATGAATAAGTGAACCTGCCGATTCAATTTTAAAAGGTCCTGATATTAAAATATAATTATCACCATCATATATAGTATTAAGTGTAGAACATCTACTATCATTTTTTACTGAAATCTTTTCATCAGTAATCATTTCATGAGCAATTTTATAAAACTTTTCATCATAAGAAGATGCAAAAGAATAAACAATATCAATAAAATCTTTTAATCTTAATTCCTCTTCACTATAAGACGCCATATAATCTAAAAAATCAGTATCATAATATATCTTTAATAATCTATATGCTAACTTAGAATTAAAATCACTATCAGAAAAACATATATTAATTCTAGTATTAAATAATTTCTTACTCTCACTATCAATATACTTATTATAAAAATGATTCCCCAAAGTACTTACCTTGTAATAGTTACCTGTCAAATCATTATAAAGAGCATTTAAAGTTCTTAAAGATATAACCAGGTATTTATACTCAGTTACAGACTTAGCACTTGGTACTTTACTTAGCAAATCTTCAATTTTATCTTCTAGTTTAATAATATCAATATCCATAAAACCACCCAATAGATATTATAGATTATTTTTAATAATAACGCAAATGATAGTTTAGTATAAAAACATAAATAAATTTTAAGTTCAAAAATACGCAAAGAAAAAAGAACTATTCATTATCGAATAATTCTTCTACATCACATTTAATAAGATAATTTTTAGAGTTATATTCTTCAATTCTTACATAATAAGCATTATCTTTATCAGTTAAATTATAATCTTTATCAAAATAAAATATTGCCTGCCTATTACCATTATCTAATATCTTCTCATTAACATACTTTTTTCTAAGTTCATTTATATCTTTTGGATTAATTAAAACCTCATTTATATTAAGATTTTTTTCCTCTTCATCCATAAAAACACCTACTTTTCAATACTTTTATTATTTATTATAGAATACTCATCATATTCACATATTTTAACTTTTAAACCTAACTTTTCAGTTAAACTTGCTTCTAAACTAGAAAACATATTATTAAGATAAGTTCTCTTCTTATAAAACTCTTCTTCCCAAGCCTCATCAGAAAGCCCATTATCACTAAATTCTAGAAATCTAAAACCAAGCACTAAAATATCAGAATCATACCAAAAATTATCAGTATCAGGTCCATAACAAACTTTATAACCATCATCTATATTTATTATATCCTTAAAAGTTCTTAAAACTATATCTTTTTTATTACTATCATTAGATAATAAGTTTTCAATATCTTCATTACTTAATTTTTCTAAATATAAGTTATTTCTAACATAAAAGTATTTAAATATAGAATTAGATTGATACATATCCATATCTTCTTTTTCAACTTGATTAAAATGTAGATTACTATTTTCTAAATCATTATCAAAACAATTTAGTCCATTATCATTTAAGATATCATAAAACAAACTAAGATATGTATTATATAATTTAAAATAAGTATCATTTAAATTACCATCTTTGCATAAACCTTGTTGTTCTAACTTAACATAATCAATATCATTAGGATATATATTGAAGTTACCAATATTAATCATAATATCACTCCTTTATTTTTATCTCATCAAAATTCATACGATTACCGGTTTCATTGTCTATTTTCTTCAGATATTCATATTCTTCTTTAGTAACATATAAAATATTATCTTTAACAGTTTCTTCTGAAAATTCATCACTCAATTCTTGAATTCTACCAAAATTTTCACTAATTAAGTTACCATTTTCATCTTCTCTTCTTAATATAAATTTAGTTGCTATATCTTTATCAACTTTATTATCATTATCATCAAAGAAAATTATTTCTTCTTTTATAGCCATAGTTAATCCTCCTACTTACATTATAAATTATTTTTCATTTAAAGACAATTCTGAAATAGTAATTTGGCTAGCACTCTTAGTTACATTTTTTAAATCAATATAACATTTCTTACCCCAACTATCTACTTCTAATAATCCATTATCAAGTACACTTACAATACTCATAACATGACTATTATTAATTCTCTCTTCAAATCCATCTACTATTATATCAAAATCACTTAACGCTATAGCAACATGTTTACCTTGTTCTAGTGATTTAACTATATTACTAATTATTCCATCAAATAAATTCTTACTTAGAGAACTTGTATTACCATCTATATTGTAGTAATCAAATAATATTTCTTCACTTACTTCTAAATTAATATTCTTAGATTTAAAGAAACTATTAATTAAATCAGTATTAAATAATTTATTCCACATACTACTAACTTTCCTATCAGATAAACTTACCTGTCCTTCGTTAGTTTTAGATACTATATCATCATTAACAAGTACTCCTTTATTACAATATGCATACATATCAGCCATTAATTCACCACTATTTAATTTAAAATTGATACTCATTTCATAACCAAAATCATTTAAGAATGCCTCACTATTATCATAATATTTTTCGTATATCATATTTGCAATAACTGAATAACTACACATTCCTTCATCAGTAGTTGGCGTTACTTCCATATGTCTTAATAATCTATTAGCATTTATATCATCCATACCAGGATAAATACTTTTAACAAGTTTAACTAATCTTTCTTTTAGACTACTATCTTTTAAATAATAAGATATTATATCTTGCTTAGCACCATAGTTTGTATCTCTATATAAATCTATATATTTAGTTTTATGTTCATAATAAGTATCACTACTAAACAATCTAGATAATACTCTATGTATTTTATTTATATTATCAGTATCATAACTATTTACTATTCTAGCAGTATCTTTATAAAAACTTAAAAACATATTATTTCTTTCACTATTAGACATATTACTTAAATAATCAACTATATCTAATATAGCCTTTTCATTATTATCAACTCTAAATAATACATTATTATCAGTTATTATATAAGTATCATTACCAATTACATCCTTGTAATATATACTACCATTACTAGTCTTATAAGTATCTAATAAATAAGTTAATCTATCTATTACTTTGCTATCAACAGGAATTTCTAAAGACTTGATAGAAGTAAATAATTCATCTTTTATTTTAGATATAAGTTTAGTACTATCAAGGTTAGCAATATCTGATAATTCTATATTTTTAGAACTAAGTAAATTCTTAACAGCTTTTGTATTCAAAGCAGTATCACTTCTGTAAAAATTTTGAGTTTTAGCATTCATAGTAGAAGAATGTAAATTTATATTATTAATGCATTCTTCTACTAATCTTGCTCTATTTGGAAAATTTTTCTTTAAGAAACCAGCAGACCTATAATAGAATTTTATAGATTCCGCAAAGTCCTCGGCTATAGTTGTTTCTCCATAATCACTAACAGAATTCTTGCTAGTAAGGAGTTTATCCGCTTCCATCGCTTTTTGCCATTCATCACTTATTTCTGTATAACCTTTTTCTGAATTACCTAATCTATTATCAATTATATGACCTAATTCATGAGTAATTGTTTCATATTCAATTGATGGTATACCTGTAAGAGAAGACGCTCCATGTTCATAAAATCTAAGTTCATTACCAATTGTTCCTGCATAAATTACAAATCTTTTATTAGGAGTATCAAAGTAATCAATAGAAGAACTTGCATTCTCAAAACATTCAGTATCATATATTTTAATATCTATTGTTTTTAGTATATTCTTAAGATTATCTGGCATCCTTGATATAGCCTTCTCAAATTCATTTAACCTTAGATATAATATCGGAGAACTATTACCTATTATTTTAACAGGTATATCTAAAACATCATGGATTTCATTTATAGCTGCGTTTTCCTCATACATACTTAGTTCAAGCTCACTAACCCTATAACCAATACTTGCAATTGTTTCCCTTAGAGTATCTCCTTCCCTAGGAACAATATCACTTAATATTTTCATAGCATCTTCATTACCCCAGTACTTTTCAGCAAGTCTAAGGAATGTTTTTTCAGTTAAGAATTTAGCCTCAGTATTGCTTACTTCACTTCTAGAAATATAATTTTTCATAGTATTTAAATCTCTATTTATAGCATTATCTACTTTCTCAAATAAAGACTTTTTACCAATTTTTAAATCATCAAATAATTTTTCGTAATAAGATATGGACTTATTAAGTGTTTCTTTAGTCTCTCCATAAAATTGTTGTTTAGAAGATACAATAACCTTAGCATTCTTAAACTTATTCTCTTTAACAAATTTAATCTTATCTTTTAATCTATCAAAGATTTTAACATTTTCAAAAGCACGTGCATAAGGCATTCTAATTTCTTTGTTTTTTTTCATATTATCAATTCTCTCTGTTTTAACTTGTCTTTCAATATTGTCAACATTATCAATACTATCTACTTGCTCAAGTCTAAGAGAATTCAATCTTATAACTGAACTATTTACTAAATCAGATGTTTTTATTATATACTCTTTACCCCACGAATCAACTCTTAAATCACCATTTTCATTTATGCCAAATATTGTCACTATATGTGCATCATCAAGTTTAATAATTTCATTATTACTTGCATCATATAACTGTGTGCCTGCATATACCGAAAGACATGGGCAATCACCATTTTTTAAGGCTTCAGCTACCCTATTTATAATATAATTTCGTTCTTGTTCAGGTAACAATTTATTTTTTCTAAGTCCTTCTATAAGATTTTCTGATTTTGCAACAACAGGAATATTTTTTTCTCTAAAGAATTTATTCATAGCCTCTATATTTAACCCATCATCTATTGAATTTAAATTAGAGTTATATGCAGCTGACAAATTTATATATCCTTCATTATTCTTCGCCATTTTGTGATTAAACATTCCCTTTTCACCTATAAAATTAGGATTAAGATTTGTAAATATATCAGCTAATAATCTAGCATCATTTAATTTACCATTTTCAATCAATTTATATCCAAGTTTTTCTTCTAACATGGCAATATCAATATGATTTGCCTCTAAAATTGCATTTACAAATATTGCATAATTACATACTCCAAGATCACTACGACTATATTCTATTATCTTTAAGAACTTTATTGCATCCATTGTCGTTAAATTTGGATGATTTTTTCGAACTTGTTCAATAAGCGGCTTTATTAATTTTGGATTACCACTTCTTAATGCTTTTCTTACTGCACCTTGATTTGCACCAACTATATTTCCTTCGTATATTTCTATATTTCTTGCAACAACTCCATAATTTCCTTCTTTAACCTTCATTGCATTTCTAATTATATCTGTATCCAATTCATTTCCAATGTTAATTCCTTTGCTTTTAGCATATTCAGATACTATATCTATTGAATCAAGAATTTCAATATATTCGTTTTCACTTATTAATTGACCCAAAAACTTTCCACACTCCAAGATAATACTTTTTCTAAATGCCAAATAAATAGTTATTTCTTGACTAGTATAATTTTCCATATTTTGAATATCAATTTTTGGCCCATTCATTATTAAATCTCTACACATATCAAGGTAGCCATTAGAAATATCAAATGCAGTTGATGCGATTTGCACTTTACGGATTTCACCAATTTTATTAATGAAAGAATTCAAATCATTATTTGCTTTATAACTGTGATAAATATCATAAATTGATTTTATAAAATCATTATACTTACTTTCATTGCTATAAAATAAACCTATATAGTCAATGTAATCATTCAATAAATCGTTGTTATTAATCTTAAATAAATCACTAATATTTAAAGTGTCTACAATTTCTTTCGCAAGTCTTAATTTTTTATTGTAAAAATTTCCAATTTCATCTTCAAGGTCATACCTTTCGTTAGCATCCATTGTAGTATCATATTGATTTAGAATTTCTTTATATCTTGTCTTAACAGATTCATATTCACTTATTAAATTATTAGTTGCTCTATCAAATTCAAAGTTTGCGGTTTCACCTTGATTAGCATTTAAATCTTCTCTTGAAGAAATTCTTTCTTCAACTGCATTATCATTTTCCATCTTATTCATATTATTAGATGAATTATTACCTGTATCATTATTGTTATTCGAATTATTATCATTACTATTATTGCTATTATCTGAATTGTCATTATTGTCATCATTGTTATTATTGTTATTATTATTTGAATTATTAATGTCTTGTGAAGAAGAACTTTGATTATTACCTGTATCACCAGAATTAATATCATCTATTTGGCGAATTAAATCTTTTACATTGTCAGGTATATTTTCTTCACTGAAATTATTTTTTATATAATCACATAATTCTACTAAATTCATATTATTGTAGCCATTATTATATATGATTTCAGATAAATTTTCAGATATTTGATTTATTTGAGTTAATTTTGCTTCTTGTAGTAATTTATAATTTTCAAAGAAGTTTTTAATTTCAAGTAAAGAATGTTTTGGAAGTTCTTCTAAAGAATTATAAAAATTACAACGAGGATCAACATTGCTAACAGCAATTATCTTAGGATCAGGGTAGCCATTATCAATGGTGTCTAAATAACCAAGGACTTTGGCTTCTACTATACAACCTGGAAAAGTTGCTTCACTAGTAATTACTAAAATATCAACAGGATCACCATCAGTTGCAAGTGTTTCATCAATAAAACCATATTCACTAGGATAAGTCATAGAAGAATATTGCACTCTAGAAAGTCTAATTTTACCTAGTTTTTTATCAATTTCATATTTGTTTTTGGTTCCAAGAGGAATTTCAATTATACTATCAATTATATTATTCATTTTATCACCCAACTTAATAATACCAAAATATTACTTTTTTTGGAATATAAATTGACATTTTTTTTTAGAAATGCTATTATTTAATTAAATTTATGTGGAGGTT